>JACDJA010002384.1_pt1 | contig 13583 bp, 13 predicted proteins | sample 7449241 | NCBI WGS metagenome assembly JACDJA01 (sample SAMN14253289, study PRJNA609438) | sludge metagenome | isolation source: initial anaerobic sludge | collected 2018-12-20 | reverse complement strand
CGGTAGGGCGATGTGGAGGCAAGGATGAGGGGCAGGCCAGTCGTCATGGGAATATCTCCGTACAGTAGCCATATGCCAAAATCTGCATCAACAAAGCCTCACGCCGTGTCGGCAGCCGTCAAGCCTACATGGAAGGTATTTACGGCGTCCTGCCGGCACGACGTAAGGCTTTGTTAATGGCTGCCTTAGTAGTACCGGGGGGCGCAGCGGGCCGCATCGGGTAGAGGCCGGGGTTAACCGATCTCCATCAGCGTCTCGTCCGGATTGACGCTGTCACCCTTGGCGACGTGGATGGCGATGATGGTCCCGGTGATGGGCGCCTGGATCTCTGTCTCCATCTTCATCGCCTCGGCGACCAGCAGCGGATCCCCGGCCTGCACGGCCGCCCCCACAGCGACCAGTACATCGACGATGGTCCCCGGCATGGAGGTCGTCACGTGGCCCGGCTGACTGGCACGCGGCCGCTTGCTGCCCTTGTGTGGCCGTGGACCGGCGTTGTCCCCGGGTGCAACGGCCGGAATCTCCTCCAGCGATTCGACCAGGATCTCCTCGGGCATGCCGTCGACGGTGAGATAGAAGGGTCGCTGGTCCTGCTGCGGATGCCCCGACCCGGTGACACGGATGTGATAGGTCTCGCCATGCAGCGTGACATTGAATTCCGTCAGTCGGCCCAGGGCCGCGGGCTGGGTCGACTCGGGCGGCTCCAGCGGCTCGGGTACCAGCGCGTTGGCGGCACGTTTGGCCAGGAAATCTCGACCGATCTCCGGGAACATCGCAAATGTCAGAACGTCTTCCTCGCTCATGGCGAGTTTGCCGATCTCGCCGCGCAGATGCTCCATTTCCGGGTCCAGGAAGTCGGCAGGACGCACATCGATCACGTCCGCGTTACCGATGGCCTGCTGGCGCACAATGGAATTCACCTCGCCCGGTGCGCGACCATAACGGCCCTGCAGGTACAGCTTCACCTCATTGGTGATGGTCTTGTAACGCTGGCCGGTGAGCACGTTCAATACCGCTTGCGTGCCGACGATCTGCGAGGTCGGCGTAACCAGCGGTGGATAGCCGAGGTCCTCCCGCACCCGGGGAATCTCCAGCAGCACCTCCTGCATACGGCCAAGCGCGCCCTGTTCACGCAGCTGGGTATAGAGGTTGGAGATCATGCCGCCGGGGACCTGATAGATCTGCACCCGCGTATCCAGGCCGGTGAATTCGCTTTCGAACTGGTGATACTTCCTGCGCACCTCGCGGAAATAAAAGCCGATCTCCTGCAGGAGATGCAGGTCCAGCCTGGTGTCATATTCGGTGCCTGCCAGGGCGGCGACCATGCTTTCGGTCGGTGGATGGCTGGCACCGCCGGCGAACGCGGAGATGGCGGTATCGATATGCATACAGCCATTTTCGATGGCCTTGAGCTGGCACATCTCGGCCACACCGGCCGTGGCATGCATGTGCAGATGGATGGGCAGATCCGCCTCGGCACGCAACCGCCGGACCAGCTCGCCGGCGATCATGGGCGTAAGCAATCCTGCCATATCCTTGATGGCGATGCTGTCGCAGCCCAGCGCCACGAGTTCCCGCGCCATGGCCGCGAACTGCTCGATACCGTGCACGGGACTGGTGGTGTAACAGATCGTACCCTGGGCATGCTTGCCGGCCTGTTTGACGGCATCGATGGCGACCTGGAGATTACGGCTGTCGTTGAGGGCGTCGAAGATCCGAAATACGTCGATGCCATTGTCCGCAGCCCGGGCGACGAAGGCCCGCACGACGTCGTCCGAGTAGTTGCGGTAACCGAGCAGATTCTGCCCCCGGAGCAACATCTGCAGGCGGCTGTTCGGCAGTGCCTTGCGCAGGGTGCGCAGGCGTTCCCAGGGATCCTCCTTCAGAAAGCGCAGGCAGGCATCGAAGGTGGCGCCACCCCAGACCTCCAGCGACCAGTAGCCGACCCGGTCCAGCCGCTCGCAGATCGGCAGCATGTCCGCGGTACGCATGCGGGTGGCGATAAGCGACTGATGCGCGTCGCGCAGAACCAGTTCAGTGATATTGACCTTCGACATCGCTTGGCTTCCTGAAATTATACTAGCCACTGAACACTCAGTTCCCCAGATGCGCCGCCACCGCCGCGGCGATCACCGCGGCCAGTTCACGGGTGGGGCGGCTGGCAGGGTATTCCACCAGTTCCGGGTGCGTCTCGACGAAGCCTGTGTTGAACCGCCCGGACCGGAATTCCTCCGTCTTGAGGATCTCCAGATAGTAGGGGATCGTCGTTTTCACGCCATAAATGGCCATGTCTTCGAGCGCGCGCGCCGCCCGGTTGAGCAACTGTTCCCAATCCAGTGCCCATACCGTCAATTTGGCGCACATGGAATCGTAGTAGGGCGGAATCGGGTAGCCGGTGTAAATGGCCGCATCGGTACGTACGCCCGGACCACCGGGGGAAAAGTAATGGGTGATCCGGCCGAAGCTCGGCAGGAAATCGTTCTTGGGATCTTCCGCATTGATGCGGAACTCGATGGCGAAGCCACGCCGGGCAATCTCGTCCTGGCGGTAGCGCAACGGCAGGCCGGCAGCGATACGGATCTGTTCCTGTACGATGTCCACACCGGTGATCGTTTCAGTCACGGTGTGTTCCACCTGCAGGCGGGTATTCATTTCCATGAAATAGAAGTTCCCGTCCGCATCCATGAGAAATTCCACGGTCCCGGCGTTTTCGTAGCCGACGGCGCGCGCGGCACGGATCGCGTAGTCACCGAGCAGGTCCCGCTGGGCATCGTTCAGTTGTGGTGACGGCGCGATCTCAATGAGTTTCTGATGACGGCGCTGGATGGAGCAATCACGCTCGAACAGATGCACGACATTGCCATGACGATCGGCCAGCACCTGTATTTCGATGTGCCGCGGCTGGGTGACACATCTCTCCAGAAACACGTCGGCGCTGCCGAAGGCCTTGGTCGCCTCGGACAGTACCCGCTCATAGCTGCGCTGCAGGGCCTCTTCATCGGCACAGCGGCGGATGCCACGACCACCGCCACCTGAGGTGGCCTTGAGCATGATGGGATAACCGATCTCCCGGGCGAGGGCCCGCGCCTCGTCCAGCCCCGCGAGGTTGCCGTCGCTGCCCGGGATGACCGGTACGCCGGCGGCCTGCATGCAGCGGCGTGCCTCGGTCTTGTCGCCCATGCGCCGGATAACCTCGGCATTGGGACCGATGAAGCGAATGTTACGGCGGGCGCAGATCTCCGCCAGCAGCGGATTCTCGGACAGGAAGCCGTAACCCGGATGCAGGGCATCGCAGCCGGTCGCCACGGCCAGATTCACGATGCGGTGAGCATTCAGATAGCCGGCCACGGAATCGGGACCGATATTATAGGCCTCGTCGGCTTTTTTTACGTGCAGGGCATGGCGGTCGGCCGCGGTGAAAATGGCCACGGAGCGGATGCCCATCTCACGACAGGCCCGGCCGATACGCACTGCGATTTCGCCACGGTTGGCGATGAGGATCTTCTTGATCACCGGCAGTCCACGAGAGGGCCGCTGTCCCGATGGGGCAGCGGCACAACGGAAAGTCCTTTCCGGCAAGTAGTTAGAGACCGGAATGAGGCTGATTTCTACGGAATATCCGCCCCGCTGTCAATCGCCGCAGGGGCGGTCGCCGGGCGTGGCATTTCCCCATTTTTTGTTTTGACACAAATGCTTGTCACGGTTATCATGCGCGGCTTATGCGAGATCGGCTGCCGGATTTGTTGGACCCGGAATCCCTGACGTCCGCAGGCCGTGAATATCGCGGCAGGCTGGCAACGGCGGGGATGCAACGGCTCGCTGCACTGGTGCACGATAATGAGGTGCCGGATCTCGATGTGCGGCTGTTCGCCGGACGCGATGCGGAGGGGCGACGGTATGTTGCCGGCCACATCGACGGGCTCTTGCATCTGCGCTGTCAACGCTGTCTCGCGGCACTGGATTTTCCGCTGCTACTGGACTTCAGCCTGGCGCTGGTGGAGAGCGAGACCGAGGCCGATCGTCTCGGCGGGGAGTATGAGCCGCTGCTGATCGGCAGCGAGCGCATCGCGGTTCGCGACCTGATCGAGGATGAACTGCTGCTGACGCTGCCAGATTTCCCGCAGCATGCGGATACGCGCTGCGCCCTGCCGGCCTATTCGGAACAGGAGGCCGGCGCGCATACGGAAGACAAACCCAACCCGTTCGCGGTGCTGGCCACTTTGAAACGTAAATAGCTTTTGTGTCAGGAGTCTAGTCCATGGCCGTTCAACAGAACCGTAAAACCCCTTCCAAGCGTGGCATGCGCCGGGCACACGACCGCCTGGAAAACCCCACGTTGTCGATCGAACCCACCACGGGTGAGACCCATCTGCGTCACCATATCAGCGCGGATGGTTACTATCGCGGCCGCAAGGTCCTGTCCCGTAACGAGGACTGAGACCGACACCCGACATCCACCGCTGCAACGAGCCTTTCCACGGGCTCGGTGCAGCGGTGGATGTTTTTTTCATGCCAATCGATAGCAGTGGCTACCGATCGATAGTGGCTTCACGGACCTCCTGCACCTGACCCAAATGAGTTCGGATATAACGATCGCTTTGGATGCGATGGGTGGTGACCAAGGTATCGATACGGTCGTCCCTGCAGCACTGAACACCCTCAAGCACCGGCCCGATCTCCACTTGATCCTGGTCGGCGATCAGGCAAAGCTGCAGCAGCGCCTGCAGCAGACAGGCCATCAGGCGGTGGCTGACCGCCTGCACATCCACCATGCAGCAGAGGTCGTGGGCATGGACGAATCGCCGTCACGCGCCCTGCGATTGAAGAAAGATTCTTCCCTGCGCGTGGCCATCGATCTGGTCAAGCGTGGTACCGCTCAGGCCTGTGTCAGTGCGGGCAACACTGGCGCGCTCATGGCCACCGCCCGCTACGTACTGAAAACCCTCCCGGGCATCGATCGGCCGGCGATCTCGACCTCCATCCCCAACGTCAAAGGCCATACCTTGATGCTCGATCTCGGCGCCAATATCGACTGCAGTGCCGAGCACCTGTTCCAATTCGCGGTGATGGGCTCGGTGCTGGCGAACGCGGTACATGGTCTCGAGCGCCCGCGTGTCGGCCTGCTCAACATCGGTGAGGAGGAGATCAAGGGCAACGACCAGGTCAAGGAGGCCGCGCGGCTGCTGGCGGCCAGCTCGCTGAACTACACCGGCTTCGTGGAAGGCGATGACGTTTACAAGGGCGGGGTCGACGTGGTGGTTTGTGACGGCTTCGTCGGTAATGTCGCTCTGAAGACCAGCGAAGGTGTTGCGAAAATGATCGGCCATTTCATCCGCGAGGAATTCAAACGCAACCTCCTGACCCGGCTGGCTGGCCTGATAGCCATGCCGGTGCTGGGGGCATTCCGCCAGCGCATCGATCCTCGGCGGTATAATGGTGCGAGCCTGCTGGGACTGCGCGGCATCGTGATCAAGAGCCACGGTGGTGCCGATGCACTGGCATTCGAAAACGCGATCAATGTGGCCGTCCTCGAGGTGCAGAAGGCCGTTCCGGATCGCATCGATCATCTTCTGGAATCTGTGCTGACTGAAAGGTGTGCCGACTGATGCATGCACGAATCACGGGGACCGGCAGCTATCTACCTGACAAGGTGCTGACCAACCATGATCTGGAACGCATGGTCAACACCAGCGACGCCTGGATCCGCGAACGCACCGGCATCGAGAAGCGCCACATCGCGGCCGCTGATCAGACGACCTGCGACCTCGCCGAACAGGCGTCACGCCATGCACTGGAGGCGGCCGGCCGCACACCTCAGGATGTTGATCTGATCATCGTCGCGACGACCACCCCCGACCGTATCTTCCCCAGCACCGCCTGTCTGCTGCAGCAGCGTCTCGACATCCACGGCTGCGCCGCCTTCGATGTGCAGGCAGTATGTACCGGTTTCATCTATGCCCTGGGGATAGCCGACAAGTTCATCCGTACCGGTGCGGCGAAATGCGCACTGGTAGTCGGTGCGGAGACGCTGTCGCGCATCGTCGACTGGAGCGACCGCAGTACCTGTGTACTGTTCGGCGACGGCGCCGGTGCGGTGGTGTTGGAGGCGAGCGGGGAGCCCGGCATCCTCTCTACCCATTTGCACGCCGACGGCCGCTACGAGAGCCTCCTGACAGTGAATGCCGGCGTGTCACAAGGCTATGATCGTCTGGCGAGCAGCGGTGGCTTCATCGAGATGAAGGGCAACGAGGTGTTCAAAATGGCGGTCAACACCCTCGGCCGCATCGTCGACGAGACGCTCGCCGCCAATCATATGAAGAAGTCCGATGTCGATTGGCTGATCCCGCACCAGGCCAACATCCGCATCATCCAGGCGACCGCCAAGAAGCTGAAACTGCCGACCGAGCGTGTGGTCATGACCGTCGCCCAGCACGGCAACACCTCGGCCGCCTCCGTACCGCTGGCACTCGACACCGCCGTCCGCGACGGCCGTATTCAACGTGGTGAAATACTGCTGATGGAGGCCTTCGGCGGCGGCTTCACCTGGGGCTCGGCGCTGGTCAAGTTTTAACAGATACGGACTTCAGGGATTTTTTAACCACGAAGGACACGAAGGCGCACAAAGGAAACCGCAAGGCACTTTTACCGCAAAGGACGCGAAGGCGCGCAAAGGAAATCTTGAAAAAAGCCCAAAGACTGCATGTGCCACGGAAACACACGGAAATACACGGAAGATGGGGGTACGGCGGGTTCTGCATTCCGTGTGCTTCCGTGTGTTTCCGTGGCTGAAATGAATGTTTTAGGTTTAATACTTATTGATGATTTCCTTTGTGCGCCTTCGTGTCCTTCGTGGTTAAAGTTCATTTTTTTCAAACACAGACATCCATGAACAAACAACTCGCAATCGTCTTTCCCGGTCAGGGCTCTCAATCTGTCGGCATGCTGGCGGAACTTGCCGGTGCGCACTCCGAGGTGGAGGCTACCTTCGCCGAGGCGTCTACGGTCCTCGGATATGATCTCTGGGAGCTCGTGCAGGATGGCCCGGAGGCCGATCTCAATCAGACCGATCGCACGCAACCGGCCATGCTCGCCGCCGGTGTCGCCGTGTGGCGCATCTGGACCAGGCAGGGCGGGGCGGCACCGGCCTTCCTGGCCGGGCACAGCCTTGGTGAGTACACGGCACTGGTGTGCGCCGGCAGCCTCGCGTTCAGTGACGGCATCCGTCTGGTCGCCGAGCGTGGCCGCCGCATGCAGGTGGCGGTCCCGGCGGGTATCGGCGCCATGGCCGCGATCCTCGGACTCGATGATGACCAGGTGCGCGCGGCCTGCAGTGCGGCCGCGCAGGGCGAGGTCGTGCAGGCAGTGAATTTCAATTCGCCCGGGCAGGTGGTCATCGCCGGCCATAAGGCTGCGGTGGAGCGTGCCTGCACGGGTGCCAAGGCGATGGGCGCCAAACGGGCCGTACCGCTGGCGGTGAGCGTGCCGTCACACAGCAGTCTCATGCAACCCGCGGCGGAGGCCTTTGCGGCGACGCTCGCGACCACCGGCATCGAGGCGCCGCGGATCCCGGTGATCCACAACGCGGATGTCGCGGCCTACACAGACCCCGCCGCCATCCGCGACGCGCTCATCCGCCAGATCTATACTCCGGTGCGCTGGGTCGAGACCATCCAGTATCTGTCTGGGCAGGGCATCACGCACATCATCGAAGCCGGCCCCGGCAAGGTGCTGACCGGGCTGAACAAGCGCATCGACAAGCACATCGCCTCATTGGCGGCCTTCGATAGCGCATCTCTGGCTGCGGCGCTAGTCGGCTGAAGATGGATTTCGTGGCTGAGATTTTCGGGAGGAAGCTATGTCACTGAGCAACGAAATTGCTCTTGTCACCGGCGCGAGCCGTGGCATCGGCCAGGCCATTGCGTTGGAGCTCGGCCGTCAGGGCGCAACGGTGATCGGCACCGCCACCACCGAGGGCGGCGCCAAGGCCATCGGCGAGGCACTGGTCGCGGCCTCCATCAAGGGTGTGGGCAAGGTGTTGAACGTCACCGAAGCGGACTCCGTGGAGACGCTCATCAAGGCCATCGAGGCCGAGTTCGGCACGCTGTCCATCCTGGTCAACAATGCCGGCATCACGCGTGACACGCTCCTGATGCGCATGAAGGACGAGGACTGGAACACCGTCATCGATACCAATCTCACTTCGGTGTTCCGCCTGTCCAAGGCCTGTCTGCGCGGCATGATGAAGGCCCGCAAGGGGCGGATCATCAACATCGCCTCGGTGGTCGGTGCAACTGGCAATCCCGGCCAGGCCAACTACGCGGCGGCGAAGGCGGGTATGATCGGGTTCGCCAAGTCGCTGGCCCGTGAGGTCGGCTCGCGCGGCATCACCGTGAATACGGTCGCGCCCGGCTTCATCGACACCGACATGACCCGCGCACTCGCAGAGGAACAGCGCGCCGCATTGCTGACGAATATTCCACTGGGACGTCTCGGCACCGCCCAGGACATCGCCCACGCCGTCGCCTTCCTGGCCTCCGACGCCGCGACCTATGTCACGGGTGAGACATTGCACATCAACGGCGGTATGTACATGGCTTGATGTTATTTTTGGAAATACTTCGTAGCTATTTGTAATGGAATATATTTTTATGTCGAATGCCAGACCTGTCTGGCTCCATTGGCGGCCCGACTTTCGCTGGCACGCCCCCTGGCTTTTCACTACAATACCGCCCGCAGCCTGTGCGGCCTGATTTCTGGAGGAAATACCCGTCATGAGTAATGTCGAAGAACGCGTCAAGAAGATCGTTGTGGAACAGTTGGGTGTCAAAGAAGGAGAAGTCACGAATGCGGCATCCTTCGTCGACGATCTCGGCGCCGACTCACTGGATACGGTCGAACTGGTGATGGCCCTCGAAGAAGAGTTCGAGTGTGAGATCCCGGACGAAGAGGCCGAGAAAATCACCACCGTCCAGCAGGCGATCGACTATATCAACGCACACCAGGGCTGAACCTTTCGGCCTGCAAAAAGAAGCCGCAACCACGTCCGTGGTCGCGGCCTTTTCTTTTTCTGGAAGGTCCGGGCGGAGCCCGGATTCCAAGTAGATTCTGAGTCACTGCTGCCCCGTAAGCCCAAAAACTGCATTTGCTACGGAAGCACACGAAAAAACATAGACAAGATTATAGGCTTCACACGACATCCCACGTCACCCGCCCAGTGCTGAGGTAGAACTTCGTGACGTAGTTTCATTTCAATGTCTTCTGTGTGCTTCCGTGGCTGAGATGAGTGTTTTCAGGGTAAAAGTAATGGGCCAGCAGGGATTCTGAGTGGATTCTGGCAACAGAGGGACTGAACGGTGTCTAAGCGGCGCGTCGTCATCACGGGATTAGGTATTATTTCGCCGGTCGGCAACACTGTGGCCGAGGCCTGGGAGAACATCCTCGCGGGGCGGGGCGGCATCCGGCCGATCGAGGACTTCGATGTGTCGGCCTTCCCGGTACGCTTCGGTGGTACGGTCGTCGGCTTCGACCCGGCCCAGTACATCCCTCCCAAAGATGTGAAAAAGATGGACCCCTTCATCCACTACGGCATCGCTGCCGGCTGCCAGGCAATCGCGGACGCCGGGCTGGAGGTGACGGAGACCAATGCCGAGCGCATCGGCGTGGCCATCGGTTCAGGCATCGGTGGGCTGTACACCATCGAGAAGCAACATACACAACTGCTGGATGGCGGTGCCCGCAAGATCTCGCCGTTCTTCGTACCGGCCAGCATCATCAATATGATCTCGGGAAATCTGTCCATCATGCACGGACTGAAGGGCCCGAACATCGCCATCGTCACCGCCTGCACGACCGGGACGCACAACATCGGCGACGCTGCACGCATCATTGCCTACGGTGATGCCGATGTGATGGTCGCCGGTGGTGCCGAGATGGCCACCACGCCGTTGGGCCTGGGCGGCTTCGCCGCAGCCCGTGCGCTATCCACCCGCAACGACGATCCGGCCACAGCCAGCCGGCCATGGGACAAGGACCGTGATGGCTTCGTACTCGGTGACGGTGCCGGCGTGCTGGTCCTCGAAGAATACGAGCATGCGCGTAAGCGCGGCGCGAAGATCTACGCCGAGGTCGTCGGTTACGGCATGAGCGGCGATGCCCACCACATGACTCAGCCGTCCCCCGGCGGCGAGGGCGCCAAGCGCTGCATGTTGAATGCGCTGCGGGACGCCGGCGCTACCCCCGCTCAGGTGCACTACATCAATGCCCACGGCACCTCGACGCCGGCGGGTGACAAGGCCGAGACGATGGCCGTCAAAGCCGCGCTGGGTAGCCAGGCCACAGCGGTCGCAATGAGTTCCACCAAGTCCATGACGGGCCACCTGCTTGGTGCCGCCGGTGGCATCGAGGCGGTATTCACCGCCTTGGCCGTACGTGATCAGGTCGCACCACCAACGATCAATTACACGACGCCGGACCCGGACTGTGATCTCGACTACGTGCCCAACACGGCGCGCGAGATGAAGATCGATATCGCCCTGTCCAATTCCTTCGGCTTCGGCGGCACCAACGGCACCATCGTCCTGCGGCGGCTGCAGTAACCGTCGGACTGCGGATCAGCGGGGAATGCGCAGGACGCGGGATGAACCTTATTGGCTACAAAACCCGTCAGCCACGGAAATACACGGAAGTACACCGAAGTGAAACCGCGTCGCGAGACCCCGCCTCAGCGCCTCGCGGGTGACGTGGGCTGTTGTGTGAAGCATATGATCTTGTCCGTGTACTTCCGTGGCCAATAAGATCCCTTCCACGCGCCTTCGCGTGGAGGGGCTATTAGCGCAGATACACTAGAATACGCTGCATGCATAACCGCTGCCTCATCAACGGAGCCCCCGGCGACAGCATCGCGATCACCGATCGGGGTCTGCAGTTTGGTGACGGCGTGTTCGAGACGCTGGCCGTGCGCGCAGGCCGCTGCGAGTTCTGGGACCGGCATCTGCAACGCCTGATGATGGGCTGCGCCGCCTTGCACCTGCCCGCCCCTCCGATGGACTTGCTGGCAGAGGAGGCGGACAGGCTCGTGCGCGACGTGCGGCAGGGCGTTCTGAAGATCATCGTCACCCGCGGGAGCGGCGGCCGCGGCTACCGGCCACCACAGGCCGTGGTACCGACACGTATCCTGACACTGTCAGAATGGCCGGACTATCCCGCTGACTGGCAGGCTGCCGGTGTCGCAGTGCGGCTGTGTGCACAGCGTCTCGGCAGTCAGCCGGCGCTCGCGGGTATCAAACATCTGAACCGGCTGGAACAGGTGCTGGCTCGCCTGGAATGGGACGATGCCGACATCGCCGAGGGCCTGCTGTGTGATCCGCAGGGCCGTGTCATCGAAGGTGTCTCGACCAACCTGTTCAGCGTTCAGGCGGGACGCCTGCGCACACCGTCTCTGGAGCACTGCGGCGTCGCCGGCATCATGCGCGCCGTCGTCATGGAGATCGCGCGTGACGCAGGGATAGTCTGTGAAGTGGCACCGATCGATGCGGATACCCTGTACGCCGCCGACGAGATCTTCCTCACCAACAGTCTGATCGGCATCTGGCCAGTGCGTCGACTGGAGGCTTGGCAACGCCCGCCAGGACTGGTCACGCGCCGCCTGCAGGCCGTCCTGGATACGTTACAGGGCCACCGCTGACCCCGGGATCCTATGAGCAACGAACCTTCACCCATCTCACGCCCACGGCGCAGCCTCGCGGGTCGGCTGTTCCGATTCGCCGGATTGCTGATCATCATCGCGAGCGTGGCGGCCGCCTGGACGTTCATGGAATACCGCAGTTTCACTCAGACACCGCTGACCGTTCCGGCCACAGGGCTGGTCATCGACATCCCCGCCGGCCGGTCGGTGCGCGCTATCGCCCGCGACCTGAAACGCCGCGGGCTGATCGGGCAGCCACGGTTTCTGGAATGGATGGCGCGACACTCCGGCGCGGCGGCAAGACTTCAGGCCGGCGAATACCGCATCGAACCGGGCCTGCTGCCGGAGGCCTTTCTGCAGCAGCTCGTCGCGGGCCGCGTGGTGCAGTATGGGCTGACGATCGTGGAGGGCTGGACGTTTCGACAGCTGCTCGAGGCGATGCACAGCAACGACGCACTGCAGCACACGCTGAAGGATCAATCCGACGAGGCCATCATGACGGCGCTGGGGCAGGCCGGCGAGCATCCCGAAGGGCGCTTCCTGCCAGACACCTACCATTTCCCCCGCGGCACCACCGATGCCGCCTTCCTGAAGCGCGCATACGCCGCCATGCAGGAGACCCTGACGCGCGAATGGGCGTCCAGGGCCCCGGGGCTACCGTTGGAGTCACCGTACGAGGCGCTGGTTCTCGCCTCGATCATCGAAAAGGAGACCGGCGTCGCCGAGGAGCGGGCGCGCATCGCCGGTGTGTTCGTCCGCCGTCTGCAGAAGGGCATGCGGTTGCAGACCGATCCGACGGTGATTTACGGTATCGGTACCGATTTCGATGGCAACATCCGCTCCGCCGACCTGCGCCGTGACACACCCTACAACACCTATACCCGCGGCGGCCTGCCACCGACGCCGATCGCCCTGCCAGGCACGGACGCTATCCATGCGGCCCTGCATCCGGCCGACGGCAAGGCACTCTATTTCGTCTCCAAGGGTGATGGCAGCCATGTCTTCTCCGCGACGCTGGAGGAGCACAACCGTGCCGTGCGTCAATATCAGCTCAAGCGCTGACGCGAACAGCAATCTCCCGCTTCCTCATGCTCATCCTCTTCAACAAACCCTTCCGGGTGCTGTCACAGTTCAGCCGGGAAGGCGATAAGCGGACGCTCAAGGACTACATCGACATACCCGGGGTGTATCCGGCCGGACGGCTGGACTACGACAGCGAGGGTCTGCTGCTGCTCACCGACGACGGTCGCTTACAGCAGCGCATCGCCCATCCGCGCTTCGAAAAGGAAAAGGAGTATCTCGCCCAGGTCGAGGGCCTGCCGACCGAGGCCGATCTCGACCGGCTGCGGCACGGCGTCTCGCTGAAGGACGGCCCGACGCGTCCGGCCCGTGTTGCGTTGATCGAGCCGCCCGCGCTCTGGGCGCGCGACCCGCCGGTACGTTTCCGCCAGGCGATTCCGACCCACTGGTTGCGGCTGGTGATCGCCGAGGGCCGTAACCGTCAGGTGCGGCGCATGACCGCCCACATCGGCTTTCCGACCCTGCGGCTGGTCCGCTGGCGTATCGACGACTGGACGCTCGAGGGTCTTCCCAGCGGCACCTGCAGGATTCTGGAGCATATCTGAAGCGGGGTGCACCCTGTGTCGCCCACCGCTACACTAGGCACCTGTCGGACTTGGGCGAGGATAATGCGCGGACGTTTCATCACTGTAGAAGGCGGGGAAGGGGTGGGAAAGACCACCAACCTCGACTACATCCGCTGCGCCCTGGAACGTGCCGGTAGGACCGTCCGGGTCACCCGCGAGCCCGGCGGCACCCCGCTGGGCGAACGTATCCGCGAGCTGCTGCTCGACCCCACCCATCAAGGCATGGCCGCGGACTGCGAGCTGCTGCTGGTGTT
>JACDJA010002383.1_pt1 | contig 13588 bp, 12 predicted proteins | sample 7449241 | NCBI WGS metagenome assembly JACDJA01 (sample SAMN14253289, study PRJNA609438) | sludge metagenome | isolation source: initial anaerobic sludge | collected 2018-12-20 | reverse complement strand
TCGTTAATCCCTGATCCAGTACCAAGCTGATTGCATCCAGCTTGAATTCCTTTGTATAGTGTTTCCTAGGCTCCATTTCATCCTCCAATTAAGACTATTTTCTCTTAACTGGAGTGTCCGGGTCTATTAGACCATATCACCATGCCCATTCGGAATTGGAAGCCTGCCATGAACCACTTTATGATCAAATTTGGTGACTGACTGGTCATCTGTAATAACCGGTAAAGGTGTTTACACAAAAAGCTTTACAGGCTCTGCTTAACCGGATTGTCCGGTTTTACTTGACCAGGTCAAACTCGTTTCTTTCATCTGGATTTTGTTAATAAATTTTACAAGAGAGAAATCACCAATTTAAAAAACTAAACGCTACTGAGTTATACTTACAAGATGAACTATAAATAAGGCATCTGGGTCAATATAGCCTGCTATAACAAAAACAGCAGTAATTTGTATACTTATATTTGGAGATCATTAAAATGAATCGAAGCTATTCAACAGTTGCTCATAGCGCATCATCTGCTTTAACGACTAACAAGGTATTGCGTAACACTTACATGCTGTTATCGTTAACGCTATTGTTCAGCAGTCTAACTGCAGGGCTTTCAATGTTCTTAAATATGCCACCGATGACATATTTAATTTCTGTGATAGGTGCCATGCTGATTGCAATGTTTGTATTACCTCGTTTTGCCCAATCTGTAGCAGGAATCGGAATTGTTTTTCTGATTACAGGTTTATTGGGATTTGGATTAGGTCCCATGTTAACCATGTATGCTTCTCTGCCTAATGGTGGCGATATCATTACATTGTCACTAGCGGGCACGGGCACGATATTTATAGGATTATCTGCCTATGCTCTTTTCACACGAAAAGATTTTAGTTTCCTGGGTGGGTTTTTGATGGTAGGTTTTTTGTTAGTTTTACTTGCTGCTCTGGCAAATATTTTCTTACAAATACCTGCAATGTCATTAGCGATATCAACTGTAGTTATTCTCATCATGAGTGGTTTCATTTTATATGACACGAGTCGTATTATTCATGGTGGCGAAACTAATTATGTGTTAGCAACAATCGGGTTATATATGACCATTTTCAATATCTTTATCAGCTTGATGCAAATTTTAGGGATTATGGGTAATGATGATTAGTTGTCAGCTACTTTAGCTAAACAAAGCCCCGGTCAAGCCGGGGCTTTGTTTTTAGAGTGGAATAAGTGGAAGGAACAGAGGTTTGGGTATGGATTGGATGCAAATTGGCTCTGCGTTAGCGTTAATAATGTTCTTAATAATTTTATTTCCTAAAGCGCTGGAAATGATGAAGAACAGCCCTAAAGCGACTTCTTCGGATTGGAAGGCTGTTATCGTTCCTCTGATAATAATTATTTTATTTATTATGTTGTTAATTAAGTTAGTTTAAGTTAAGTTTTTCTGGTACTGGATAGTGTAGTCATGAGGCTAAAGATATGAAATCCTTTTATTTTTTAAAAGGATTTCATATGACGCCAGCCCATCGTAGGCATGATATTTCAGATAAGGCATGGTCGCTACTTGAGGAGCATTTACCAGGTAGAGAAGGGGCATGGGGAGGGATAGCTACAGATAATCACCGGTTTATCAATGCTGTTTTATGGATTATGCGAACAGGAGCCCCATGGCGGGATTTACCCGGACTACGGGGGATGGAGCAATACCCACCGCCGTTTTATTCGCTGGCGTGACAAGGGTATCTGGGAAAAACTGCTGGAAATCCTGATGGATGATCCGGATTATGAATGGCTGATGATAGATACCAGTCACGGCAAGGTTCACCCACATGCCAGCGGGGCCAGAGGGGATAATCAGGAGATGAATCGGGCGAAAGGGGGCTCAACACCAAGATACATCTGGCCGTGGATGCGCATGGTATGCCGGTCAGAATCCTTGTTACACAAGGTACCACTGCTGATTGCCCGCAAGTTGGCCGCTTGATCGAAGGGATGGATGCAGATCATCTGTTGGCAGATCGTGGCATGACAGTAATGCCATTATTGAACAGGCGGAAAAACGGGGAGTGGAGGTTGTTATTCCTCCAAAGAAGAACCGGAGGACGCAAAGGCATTATGATCAAGTGCTGTATAAGCTGAGGTATTTCGCCGAAAATACTTTCCTTCATCTCAAAAAGTAGCGTTGCTACAGACACACCCAAAATACCTCTTCTTTCCTTGCCGCCGTACAAATTAGATGTCCGCCCTCTGGGCAGATATCTTGTGACTACATTATCTAATATATTTGTAACGCAGTAACATAAAGTATATTTACATTCAGGAGAATCACATGATCACTTTAATAATTCCTTTTATTTTTTCCTTGCGGCAACTGTATTGGATTGTTTTCCGTTGCGTAACAGGGTTGGTTTTTGCCGCCTTGATGATCAATACGGCCGATGCGGTTGAGCCTCATTCACTATTTCCCACTCCGGTTTACGTCACCTTGCAGACAGATGGTGTGGTGGAAAACCTACAGACAGGAACCACCTGGAGCGTGCCTGGCGCCCATTACCACGCTGTCAGTTCTGATGGCCGCCACCTGCTGGTCAGCGAAGCAGGTTCATCCAATGTTTATCTGCTGGATACAACCAGTGGCAAACTCCTGTCAACTTTTGACGTTGGTCCAATTGCACAGGGAGTGGCGGTTAGTCCGGATAACCAACAGGGCTTGGCTGTCGGAGCCGGAGATGGAACGGTCACTGTCATTGAGCTTGCCACGCAAAAAGTGGGTAAGGTCATTCCTGTTGGCAAAGCACCTCACAACGTACGTTTCACGCCCGATGGCACACGGGCGTATGTCACCCTGCAAGGCAGTGGCAGCATTGCTGTACTCGATATGCGGACCTTGGAAAAAACAGATGAATTTTCGCTACCTGGCATTGATCAGCCGCATAATCTTGATCTATCGGACGACGGGAAGACACTTTGGATTCGTGATTTCACTGGTCAAGTCGCCGCTGTTGATCTCTTGACGCAAAAAATACTGGCGGTAATTCCTGTTGGCCGGGGGCATGCCGGTATAGATGCCGTGACTGCCAGCCAGTATGTTTTTACCGGTGCAACGGCTGACCCTATGGTCGATGTCATTGATGCTATAACGTTCAAAGTTGTCAAACGGATTGATGTCGGACAGGGGTCACATGGCGTGCGTGCCAGCCATGACGGACGTCTGATTTATGTCGGCGTCACGAACCCCAGCCAGGTCGTAGTGATAGATACACAAACACTGGAAGTCGTGAAACAACTGCCGACGCAAGGCCAATCCCCATTTTGGCTTGCTGTATCCAGCAATCCATAAACGGCACACACTGTTTTTGCTATTCCGAGGGACGATGTGTGCGATGAAAGCGGCGAATATGCAGCGCATGCATCTGCTCAGCGAGCTCTGTTACAGGCCCTTCGACGATCAGACCCGGTACAATTTCCTGAATTGGAAACAGGCTGACAGGAGGCAGTGGTGCACCAAGCGCTGCCAACCAATCTGATAACTGTCGGGCTGAGCTGGCATACACAATCCGCCCCAATCCAACCCAGCCATGCGCGGCGGAACACATCGGACAATGTTCGCTAGAAGTGTAGACTGTCGCTTTGTTTCTTTCTTCCGGCGTCATATGTGTCGCTGCCCAGCGGCTAATTTCAAATTCCGGATGACGTGTCTGGTCTCCGCTACTTACCTGATTACGGGCTTCCAGGAGTACGACACCTTCACCGGAAACCAGCACAGAACCAAACGGCTCATCGCCGGCCTCAAGCGCTTCTTCCGCCAGTGCAATGCAGCGCCGTAAAAAATGTAAATCTGCTTCTTTTATTGCCATTAAGTATTATTTCTTTGTTTCGTCACAGCTGGCTTATCCAATCCGAACAACAATTTCACTTGCGTCTGCGCCACCAGCGTAACGAAGCATAAACCCGCTATGCTGATTTGGTATACAGCACCACAGCAAAGTCAACGCTTGCGGTAATTTCAGCCCGTATCGCTGGTGTAGTACGAGCATTCTTATGCAAAACTATTATCATTTCATGGCTCTCTCGGATGGTTTGAGGAAATCAGCGCTCTCGTGACAGCTCGCGCCATGAACAGCGGATAACAAGTTTTATCTATACAATCATCCGGGACTGAACACGCAGTTCTACCGCATACCGGGGAGCATTCCCTTGACTGCTCTCATCATTTTTGCCATTCCTCCCTTATTCATCATTTTCATCATCTTGCGTGCCTGCTCAAACTGCGTAAGTAAACGATTGACTTCCTGTACAGAAGCACCGGAACCTGCAGCAATACGGCGTTTACGGGAGGCTTTGATGATTTCCGGTTTGGCTCGTTCCTGAGGCGTCATGGAGTTGATAATGCCTTCGGTACGATTGATAACTTTCTCATCCACATTCATGTTCTGGGCGGCTTGACTGAGTTGGTGCGGCAATTTATCCAGCATGGCACTCATGCCCCCCATTTTTTTCATTTGCTGAAATTGCTGCTGGAAATCATTCAGATCGAAGCCTTTGCCTGATTTCATTTTTTTCATCAAGCGTTCTGCTTCTTGCTGATCAGTGGTGCGTTGTGCTTCCTCGATTAATCCGAGCACATCCCCCATGCCTAGGATACGCGAGGCCATGCGATCAGGATAAAACGGCTCCAATCCGGTAAGTTTTTCAGCAACACCAGCAAATTTAATCGGCTTACCAGTGATGTGCCGGACGGACAGTGCCGCCCCTCCGCGTGCGTCACCATCAAGTTTGGTAAGAATCACCCCGGTCAGTGGCAACACTTCCGCAAAAGCCCGGGCGGTATTGACTGCATCCTGTCCCTGCATGGCATCGACAACAAACAGTGTCTCAACCGGATTCAGCAATTGTTCCAGCTGGCTGATTTCTTGCATCATGGCTTCGTCGATACCCAGTCGCCCAGCGGTATCAACGATTACTACATCATGATGATGCTTGCGTGCGAAGTCTAGAGCAGCAGTACTGATTTCGGCTGGTTGCTGGCCGGTTTTTACCGGAAAAAAATCAGCTCCAGTTTGCTCGGCCAGAAGTGCCAGTTGTTCAATTGCGGCTGGGCGGTAAATGTCACAGGATACCAGCAGCACTTTCTTTTTTTTCTGTTCCATCAGCCACTTTGCCAGCTTGCCGCTGCTGGTGGTCTTGCCGGCACCCTGTAGGCCTGCCATTAAAATGACGGCAGGTGGAGCAACATTTAGATTGATATCCGCTTTGTCTCCACCCATGATGGCCATCAGCTCTTCATGGACAACGCCGATGAAAGCCTGTCCGGGAGAGAGTTTACCCAGTACTTCGTGACCAATGGCGCGTTGTTTGACCTGTTCAATAAATACTTTAATTGCAGGCAGGGCGACATCGGCCTCAATCAGGGCTATGCGCACCTCACGCAGGGCTTCCTGAATATTGCTTTCGGTCAGGCGTGCTTCACCACGCAGAGTTTTGATGACGCCGGAAAGTCGTTCGGTTAAATTGTTAAACATGTAGGCTCCTGTTGAAACGGTATCCGCCGGTGAGAGTTGTTCCCTATGCTAAACTTCATGGAAACTGTCAAACAGCACTTCAGCTTTATCCGGACGAAGGGTAGACTGGTTGTTTTCCACCAATTGTTCAGATAGATTGCCAATGCCCAGTATTCTAACTTATCTCAGTACTTCATTGCTTTACGGGATTGCCGGATGGTATTTCTGGCAAACCTTGCGTACAGTTGCGCCAGTGTTGCAGGCGAATGCTGCAGGAACGGTTCCGAATGTGAAGTTACAGCAGTTTATGATGCTCATTCCTCTGGTAATGCATGGCGTGGTGCTTTACCGTTCGGTATTTATGGATGATATGCTGAGCTTTGGTGTCGGCAATGCCATTTCAGCTATTGTATGGCTGACTGCCTTGATTTATTGGGTATCAGGTTTTTTATCCTCGCTGCAGGGATTACAAAATCTCATCGCGCCGATTTCTGCCATAGCGGCGATCGCTGTTCTGATTCCGCTGTTACTGCCCTCCGTCCATCCGCTAGCACATGCCGGGATGACGGCTTTCAAGGCGCATTTGCTGACAGCAATGCTCGCTTACAGTCTGTTCACGATTGCTGCCCTGCATGCAGCTCTTATGACGCTTCTTGAGCGTCGCCTGCATCATTCTGTTGTGTCCTCGCTCTTTGTACAGTTGCCACCGCTGCTGGTGATGGATAAAATGCTTTTCCGCCTGGTATGGATCGGGTTTATTCTACTTAGTCTCACTTTGCTTAGCGGTATCGTGTTTTCAGAGGAGCTGTTTGGCAAATCGGTACCGTTTACGCACAAGTCATTATTTGGTTTCATTTCCTGGGGAATATTCGCAGCCCTGCTCGCTGGTAGACATCTGTACGGATGGCGTGGACGTACTGCCATCCGCTGGATGCTGGCTGGATTTGTTGCGCTTGTTCTATCCTATATTGGTAGCAAGTTTGTACTGGAAATTATCCTCAATCGCTGATCGGATTTGTGGAATAGTTTGAAAATTCCTGCTCTGCCATTATTGATAGGAATTATCAATTAACCGAACTTGCTCGTACCCATAACTATGGGTTTCCTGTCAATAAAACACCTTGTAATTGATGAATACCTTTGAAGCCAATATCCGGATGCTGGATGAGTTTACGGATGTCTTGTGGCTGGAAGATGGTTTGTCCCGTAATACACTAGCCAGTTATCGGGCTGATCTGATGCAGCTGGTTGAATGGCTCAGTCGGCGGGAACAGACAAATGGGTTATTGAATGACGTAACGCAGGCTGATTTATTGGCATTTCTGTCCGACAGGATTGCGCAAGGGGCGAAAGCAAGCACTGCCAGCAGGGCATTAGCCTGTATCAGACGGTTTTACCGGTATCTGCTGCGCCAGGGAAAGATTCTTATCGATCCTGCTGTAAATATAGATAGCCCAAAAGTTTCCCGTCATCTCCCCGTGAGCCTGGTTGAATCTGAAGTAGAAGCGCTATTGGCAGTCTCGGATATCAAGCAACCACTCGGATTGCGAGATCGTGCCATGCTGGAGATACTTTATGCTGCAGGGTTGCGTGTTTCCGAGCTGGTTAGTTTGGCCATTTCTCAAGTCCGCCAGGATATGGGGGTGGTGCGTATTTTGGGTAAAGGCAACAAGGAACGCCTGATTCCTTTGGGAGATGAGGCACTGTACTGGCTGGATTTATATCTGCGAGAAGCGCGTCCGATACTGCTGGCTGGTAAGCACAGCAATATGTTGTTTGTTACAACCCGGGGAGATGCCATGACTCGCCAGGCGTTCTGGTATCTGATCAAGCGCCATGCGCGACAGGCAGGGATTGTAAAACAACTGTCGCCACATACGTTGCGTCATGCATTTGCTACCCATTTACTGAATCATGGTGCTGATTTGCGAGTGGTCCAGCTGTTGTTAGGTCACAGCGATATTTCTACTACACAAATTTATACGCATGTTGCACGTGAACGACTCAGGCAATTGCATGCCCGCCATCATCCAAGGGGAAAATTGTAGCGGCAACGGCGCCCTACAGTGGACCCATCAGTCTTATGGGCCGCACAATGACGGACACGCTAACTATTACAGTCGGCGTGTTCGTCATCATAGACACACTTATTTTAGAAGTGCCATTTAGCTGTTGCGTATCAATCTCTGGTTTCTATTTGTACCAGAGGTTCAGAACTTGTTGTATCCGGTTCCGCTAAGTAGCTGGGTCTGATACGCGGCCTTTTGACTGGTGCCAAGGCTTCCTCTGGTACTTCGGCTATTTTATCCGGAGCTGTTTCTATCATGACCAGCCCACTTTGGGTGAGATCAGGTAGTTCGATTGGCTGACGGGGTTCCGAAGCAGCCTGTGATCCAGTATTTGATTCAGCATCGGTATTTATTGGCTCGATTACCTTGGCAGAGGCCACTTCCTGCTCTGCTGTAATATCGTCGACTAATGCTATCGGCATAATATGCTGAGTCGGTTCTGTGGGAGGCAGGAATGAAAGCTCCCTATCTTCCTTGCCATCAGCAGAAGGTACAACTGGCTCATTATTTTCACTGCTTGTAATCTGGGCTACCTCTCCCTGTTCAGTGGTTTTATTTGCATCTGTCCGCTCTTCCCGATCACGATGCAGACCTCCACGACGACGGCGTGAACGGCCTCTCCTATCTGTTTTTCTTTCACTGACAGAATTCCCTGCAGACGTTGTGCCTTCTCCGGTTGTCGTTGCATCAGGCAGATTACTTTCCGCTCCCGATTCTTGTAACTGATCTTGCCCTTGCCGGCTGGCTTTATGATGGTGACCATCGTTGCTCGTGCTCTCAACGGGATGTCCAGTTGATTGTTCAAGTGACGGCAGATTGCCTGCCTCCTGTAATGTCTCGCTTGCTGTTGTTCCCGGAATATTGTTTTTTGTACGCTTGTTGCGACCTCGATCGCGCCTGTTTCGGCCTCGTTCGCTACGGAGAGGTCTAGCTTGGGACTCCTCTGCTGTCTGTTCAGGCTCTACCCGACTGCTGCTTGCCGGTCTGAACAGACTGAAAAATTTGTCCAGGAATGAAAGTTGTTCCCGGGGTTTTTCTTCTGGGACTGGTGCGGGTTGTTCGGGCTTGATACCAGTTACGGCAGCTTTTGGCCGGATTGCCTTGAGTTCTTGTGAAGTAGATGGCAGTGTGATTTCTTCAGTGGTTTTCTCCACCATTCCGTAGCTTGGCGGCAATTCTGTTGATTTGACATCCTCATGACGCAGCCGGTTAATCGTGTAGTTGGGTGTCTCCATGTAGATATTGGGGATCAGGATGATGCCAACTTTCAAGCGTGCTTCAAGCCGGTATATTTCTGATCGTTTTTCATTCAGCAGGAATGTGGCGACATCAACCGGCAACTGCACCTGCAGCATGCTAGTCTGCTCCTTCATGGCTTCTTCTTGGATAATTCTGAGTATGTGCAGCGCAGATGAATCTGTTCCCCGGATATGGCCGGTACCATGACAGCGAGGGCAGGGGATGTAGTTGCCTTCCCCGAGAGAAGGCCGCAGACGCTGACGGGATAATTCCAGCAATCCAAAACGGGAAATTTTGCCGATCTGGACGCGCGCACGATCCAGGCGCAATGCCTTCAGCAGGTTGGTTTCCACTTCCCGCTGATTGCGGGTGACTTCCATATCGATAAAATCAACGACCACCAAGCCTCCCAGGTCGCGCAAACGCAATTGCCGGGCGATTTCGTCAGCAGCCTCCAGATTGGTGTTGAGTGCAGTGTTTTCTATATCAGAGCCACGTATGGCGCGCGCCGAGTTAACGTCAATTGAAACCAGTGCCTCGGTATGATCAATCACAATCGAGCCACCGGAAGGCAGTGTGACCTGGCGAGAATAGGCTGTTTCAATCTGGTGCTCAATCTGAAAACGAGAAAACAGAGGAATATCGTCCTGGTAGAGCTTTAGCCGGTCAACGTTTGCCGGCATGACATTGGCCATGAACTGGTATGCCTGCTCATATATTTCAGGGTTATCAATCAGAATTTCGCCGATTTCCGCATGGAAATAATCACGAATGGCGCGAATTACGAGACTGCTTTCCTGATAAATCAGAAAGACACCACGCTCACTACTGGCTGCTCCCTCGATTGCACGCCAGAGTTGCACCAGATAGTTCAAATCCCACTGCAATTCCTCTTCGTTGCGCCCAATACCAGCGGTACGCGCAATGATACTCATGCCATCGGGCACCTGAAGATGGTTGATTACTTCACGCAGTTCTGCCCGTTCTTCCGCACTGACACGGCGTGAAATACCTCCCCCTTGCGGGTTGTTGGGCATCAGAACAAGGTAACGACCAGCCAGTGAGATATAGGTGGTGAGCGCAGCACCTTTATTTCCGCGTTCATCCTTGTCAACCTGTACAATCAGCTCCTGGCCTTCGCGCAGTAGTTCACCGATACGGTGACTGGATCGTTCGGTATTTTTGTCAAAACAGGTGGGAGCGATCTCCTTATAGGGTAAAAAACCATGGCGCCCGGCGCCATAATCAACAAAAGCCGCTTCAAGGCTTGGTTCAAGGCGGGTAACAGCAGCTTTATAAATATTGCTTTTGCGTTGTTCCTTGCCCAGGGTTTCAATATCAATATCAATGAGCTTCTGCCCATCTACAATAGCGACACGCAGCTCTTCGGGCTGGGTCGCGTTGAATAACATGCGTTTCATTTAGTGTCTCCCGCGCTCGGTGTACGGGTAAACCTTTCGTTCACTGTCAGTGTGGCATCCTGGTATTTTTGCACAGATTTGTCTGTGGCCAGAGTGTTGGACATGGTACAGATAATGGTTTCGATATCCTGTTGAAATAGATCAATCGATAACTGTCACTCGGCATTTTGATCCCCGGCTGGCCGGGTCAAAAATGAGTGAGACACAGGGCCGGCAGAGAACATACCTTGTATGGTTGGGTATGGGATCAGGAACTTGAATCTATGTATATGTCGAGCGCGTAAATTAATTACCATCGCTACTTTTAAATATGGTGAGCGACATTAACCAGCCGGAAACTGGATTCATCCAGCGTATGAAAACGAAACTCCGGGTATATGACTTCTTAATAGACCACGCAATCGCTTCATGGTGAAAAAACAGATTTACAGGAATTTGAGTTTGAAAAGTATAGGTAAAAGTGGGGCGCCCGGTAAAGAGAAAATTATGCCGGGCATTATATCGGAACATGCGGTTGTTAAACAGGTTGATGAAACAGCCGAAGGCCAACGTATTGACAATTTTCTCATCAAAGCTCTCAAGGATATACCCAGACGTCATATTTATCAATTGCTGCGCAGCGGGCAGGTGCGTGTTAACAGCAAGCGCATTGATGCAGGCTATCGTTTGCTGCTGAATGACAAGGTGCGCATTCCACCCGTTCTCAAGCTGGCAAAGCCAATATCCCGGCAGGCGCCTTACCGGGCAGAACAATTTGATACTCTGTATCAGGATGATTATCTGCTAGTGATCAATAAACCAGCCGGAACCGCAGTTCATGGAGGCAGTGGCATCAGCTATGGTGTGATCGAGCAGTTGCGCAAACAGCGCCCGGACTGGAAATTTCTGGAACTGGTACACCGCCTTGATCGTGAAACGTCAGGTGTGCTGCTGCTTGCCCGGAAACGGCAAACTTTGCTGGAGCTGCATAAACAGATCCGCGAAGGGACAGTCCGTAAACATTACCTGACACTGGTTCGTGGGAAATGGAAAAATTCGCTACAAAATGTCCGCTTACCTTTGTATAAATATTTGACTGCAGAAGGAGAGCGGCGTGTGGCAATAGCTACCGGCAGGAATGATCATGACAAAGTGCAGCAGGCTTATACGCTATTTGCTCTACAAAAAACCTGGGAAGCTTTCAGTCTGCTGGATGCCGAACTTAAAACCGGACGCACCCACCAGATTCGGGTGCATCTGGCGCATCTCGGTTTTCCCATCGCCGGGGATGATAAATATGGTGATTTCGGGTTGAACAGGCAATTACAGAAGGATGATGGAAGTGGTCTGGTATTAAAGCGTATGTTTCTGCATGCTTCGGTATTTGTCTGCACACACCCGGTAACCGGCGAACTTTTGCGCCTGGAAGCACCCCTTCCGGATGAGTTACGGGTATTTTTGAGAAGTCTGGATCCGTATTTCAAGATACCTTGATGTTTTTATCAAGAAATTGGGGGTTATCTCTATACAAATTTAGTGCAGCAATCCGGTTGTTGTATCAGTTCCATCAATCAGATTTTTGCTGGCAGTGGATGTCTGTGTTTGTTGTGACTTCAACACGGAAACCAGTGCAGGCCAGATATTATCAAGCATTTTTTCCTGCGCCTGGGCAGTGGGGTGTATACCGTCCGCCTGAAAAAATCCGGTTTGATCGCCAAAACCTTCCATCAGGAATGGAGCCAGTTGTAATTGCTGATTCTTTGCCAGGCGCGGGTAGATATCACGAAACTTTTGCGTATAACTTATGCCATAATTGGGCGGTAATTGCATGCTGATCAAGAGTGGGGTGGCGTTGTACTGTTTGCAGGTCAGGATAATCGCTTCCAGATTCTCGTAAATGGATGAGATTGAACGGCCTTGCAAACCGTCATTTGCTCCCAGTGCAACGATGACGATATCCGGTTTATTGTTTTTAAGTGCCTGTTCTATCCGTTTGCGCCCGCCTAAGGTGATTTCCCCGCTGATACTGGCGTTTATCACCTTGTAACCAGCGGATTGGCTTTGTAATCGCCGTTCCAGCAGATTTACCCATCCGGATTGCGGTGGCAGCCCATATCCTGCGGACAGGCTGTCCCCCAGCACCATGATTTTGGTGTCTGTTCCCGACCAGGCTGAATTGAATGGAAAGGTACCGAATAAACATAATATGACAAACAATAGTTTTTTCATGGCTAGAAAGTTGATTGTTGAACAATTGGTTCCTGCAAATGGTAATGATCAGCCTATCATACAGGCTAGCAATTTAACTAAAGAGGTTGAAACAGGGGGAGAGCGGCTGATTATTCTGCAGGATATCAATCTGCAAGTCAGTGCGGGAGAATCAATTGCTGTGGTTGGCGCTTCCGGCTCGGGAAAGTCGACCTTGCTGGGTTTGCTGGCAGGGCTGGATGTGCCAACCCATGGTACTGTTTTTCTGGATGGAGAAGATATTTTCAAGCTGGACGAGGATGAACGCGCCAGTTTGCGTGGCAGGCTACTGGGATTCATGTTTCAATCATTCCAGTTGTTGCCGTCACTGATTGCGCTTGAAAATGTCATGTTGCCACTGGAGCTATCAGGTGCTGACAATGCCCGTGATATCGCACATGACTGGCTGGTGCGGGTAGGGTTGGAAGAAAGAGTTGGCCATTATCCCAGACAGCTTTCTGGAGGGGAGCAACAACGTGTGGCGATTGCACGGGCTTTTGTCACTCATCCTAAAATGTTGTTTGCCGATGAGCCGACTGGTAATCTGGATGTGGCAACTGGAGCCCAGATTATTGATCTGATGTTCCAGATTAATCGAGAACAGGGAACCACACTTGTTTTGGTGACGCATGACAAAAATCTCTCTGCCCGGTGCTCCCGGGTTATCGAACTGGTCGCCGGTCGGGCAGTTGATTGATGGGTACCATGCAACACCACGATTTTCCTGAAAGACTGCTTTTTAGAAGTATCCTGATGTGAATCAGCTACCCTGGCTTCCAGTCATTCTTGTTTTGAATTATCTGTCCGAGGTCACCCTGAAATGAACATGATCAGGCTTTCTTTGCGCATGCTGCTGCGGGACTGGCGAGCGGGAGAGTTGTATATCCTTACGCTTGCACTCGTTATAGCGGTGAGCAGTGTAGCAACCGTCAGTTTTTTTTCAGATCGGGTGCAAAAAGCACTGGTGCTGGAAAGTAATCAGTTATTGGGCGGAGATCTGTTGGTAACTTCCGATAGTCCTGTACCACCCTCTTATGCTGAGCACGCAAAGCAGATCGGGTTAAGGACTACTCATCTGGTCAGATTCCCCAGTATGGTCAGTTTTGGTGACAATAGCCTTCTGACAAGTATCAAGGCAGTCGCGCCAGG
>JACDJA010002382.1_pt1 | contig 13591 bp, 11 predicted proteins | sample 7449241 | NCBI WGS metagenome assembly JACDJA01 (sample SAMN14253289, study PRJNA609438) | sludge metagenome | isolation source: initial anaerobic sludge | collected 2018-12-20 | reverse complement strand
GCCTGGGCCAGGACGAGCACTTCGCCTTCCGCCCCATGCTGCGCGACGGTTGCAGCGACGCCGAACTCGACGCCGCCATCCTGCACGCCATCGATCTCAAGCCCGAGCGCCACGAATTCCGCGAAGCGCCGCAGAAGGTGATGCGCTTCATGTCGATGACCGGCGGCTGAATGTTTGCGACGCGGCGAAGGGCAGATCCGGCATAACCCTGTTGCCACACAGGTGGACCGGCGGGCGCCCACGCCTAAAATTCCCGCATGGCCACTCTCGAATCCCTGCATTTCGACAACGGCTTCGCGCGTCTGCCCGAGGCGTATTACTCGCGCGTGTGCCCGACGCCGGTGCCCGACCCGTATCTGGTCTGCTACAGCCCGGAGGCGCTCACCCTGCTCGATCTCGATCCCGGCGAGCTGGCCCGCCCGGAGCTGATCGAAGTGCTGGCCGGCAACCGTCTGCTGCCGGGCATGGACGCGCTCGCCGCGCTTTACGCCGGACACCAGTTCGGCCATTACGTGCCCCAGCTCGGTGACGGCCGCGCGATCCTGCTGGGCGAGGCGAAAAACGCCGCGGGCGAAGGCTGGGAGATACAGCTCAAGGGGGCGGGGCGCACGCCTTACTCGCGCGGCGGTGACGGCCGCGCGGTGCTGCGCTCGAGCATCCGCGAGTTTCTTTGCTCGGAAGCGATGCATGCGCTCGGCATCCCCACCACCCGCGCGCTCGCCATCGTCGGCAGTGATCACCCGGTCTATCGCGAGGACGAGGAAACCGCGGCGCTGGTGACGCGGCTGGCGCCGAGTTTCGTGCGCTTCGGCTCCTTCGAGGTGTTCTACTATCGCAACCAGATCGAGCCGATCCGGCATCTCGCCGACTACGTCATCGCGCGCTACTACCCGGAACTGAAGACGCTTGCCGACCCCTACCCCGAGTTCCTGCGCGAGGTTGCCTTGCGGACGGCCGAGCTGATGGCACAGTGGCAGGCGGTGGGGTTTTCGCATGGGGTGATGAACACCGACAACATGTCGATCCTCGGGCTCACGCTCGACTACGGACCGTTCGGTTTTCTCGACGCCTTCGACCCCGGTTTCATCTGCAACCATTCGGACACCGGTGGCCGTTACGCCTTCGACCAGCAACCGGACATTGCCGCATGGAATCTGACCCGACTCGCCCAGGCGCTGGTGCCGCTGATGTCGGTGGAAACGGCGTCGCAGGCAATCAGCGAATACCCGTCCGTGTTCAGCCGCGCCTACCTCGCGCGCATGAGCGCCAAGTTCGGCCTCGTGTCCGGTGCGGATGGCGTTCCGCTCATTCTGGATGCGCTGCAACTGCTGGCGCAACAGCGCATTGATTACACGATCTTCATGCGCCGGCTGTGCGATTTCGACAGCAGCGCCGGCGCGCTCAACGCGCCGCTACGCAATCTGTTTCCCGACCGTGCCGCGTTCGACGCCTGGGCCGCACGCTATGGCGCCGCACTGCGCCACCAGGGCTCGCGTGACACGGACCGCGCGGCTGCGCTGCGGCGCATCAATCCCAAGTACATCCTGCGCAACCACCTCGCCGAGATCGCCATCCGCCGCGCCGCCGACGAGCGTGACTACCGCGAGATTGAACGCCTGCATCGCCTGCTGACGCGCCCCTACGACGAACAAGCGGAATTCGCTGCCTATGCTGCCGAACCGCCTGACTGGGCGCGCACAATTGAGGTAAGCTGCTCCTCGTGAGCCGACTGTTCCTCGCCATCATTTTCACCGCCCTGCTGGCTGCCTGCAGCACCTCCGCCATCCAGCGCAAGGACGGCACCAGCAGTGCGCGCAGCTTCAGCGTGAAGGATCTGGCGAAGGGTGACGTCGACAGCGTCATCGAAATCCACCAACAGGAAATCCTCACGGTCCTGAAGACGCTCACGCTGAAGCTGTATCGGCGCAATCCCAACGAGTGGCGCAAGGGCGGCCAGGCGAGTGCGGAAGCGGCCACCGCCGCGCTGTTCGATCCGGTGGCACATTGGCAGACAGCACCACCCAAGGATATCCAGTGGGAGCATGCGCTGCGCGAGCCGTGGCGCGCGGACTTCGCCGGCGACCGGGTGCACGCGCTGATGAAAGGCCTGCTGGTGATGCACATGGCGGCGTTCAACCACCAGACCGAGTTCTATCTGCTGAGCGAAGTCGATGCACAGAAGCTCTACAATGCCGCGCGCAATACCGAGGCCGTGGTATGGAAGCTGTCCAACGCGCGCAACGAGCGGGGCGAAGCGATCCTCGTCACCAACAGCATGGACGCGGGCGGCGCGGCCAACCTCAGCTTCGAACGTGAGTTCGGCAAGCTCATCGGCATCGAGGACACGCTGGCGAAGATCATCGAGGACAAGACCAGCCGCGCGATCCGCTTCGGTGTGGTCAACCTCGCCAGCATGATTTTCCTGCCGATCTGACATGCCCTGCGACACGCTGACACGCGACCAGTGGGCGTGGGAGTTTCTGCGCCGCAATCCGGATTACCAGGCCGACTACCGCCGCTTCATGGCCATCTGGCGCGCGCTCGAAGCCGACTACGGCACGCCGCCGCAGCGTGATTTCCAGCGCTGGAAGCAGGATCCGCGTGCCTACGGCCCCTTGCCGGGCGACGCCGCGCTCGACGCCCCCACGGGAGAGCTGTGCGTCGTCGACGACGACCGCGTCCTGCTGGAATGCTGGATGAGCGCGAAATGGGGGTTCTACAAGTTTCCGCTTGATCCGGCGCGCGCCGCGCCCGCTCTGGACGAGCTGTCCTGGCGTCCGCCGCCCCCTGCGGAGCCGCGCGCAACCGACGATCCCCTGCGCATGGACCTTGCCTTCGATCTCGCACTGCCGCTGCCGCCGCAACTGGAAGCGGCGAGATTCCGCCTCGTCAGCCGCGCCGCAGAATTGCGCCGCAAAGGCTTGGCCGCGCCGCTGACAGTGGCCAGCCAGCGCGCGCATTGGAGCACCTTGCTGCGCGCGCTGGACGCCGTCGCCGCGGGCGAACCGCTGAGCGCGGAGGCTGCCGCGTTGCTCGACGAGGCGCGCGCGATGACCCGGCGCGGCTATCTCGACATTCTGCGCATGGCCTGAGCGGGCGGCGCAAAGAAACAGGCTGAGGTAATCAAAACGGCAAATCCCGCGCGGCATTCACAGGAAAGGTGGCCGCTTCAATGAAAATCCCGCGAACGCGTCACCAGCTTTCCCAGGAGCGGTGTCAGGTCCCGGAGATGCCCGGCGACCAGATGCACCACCTCGCCCTGCCGTTCCAGCGTGCCGTAGACCGCCAGCAGCCGCGCACCCAGCAGTTCGCGCCGCTGGCGCTCGGCGAGGTCGCGCCAGACGACGACGTTGATGTGCCCCGTCTCGTCTTCCAGGGTGAGGAAGGTGACGCCGCTCGCGGTGCCGGGGCGCTGGCGGTTAAGGACGATTCCAGCGGCGCGTGCGAGGCGGCCGTGCGGCAGATGGCGCAGTTCCGCGGCGGTGAGGAGCCGGTCGTGCCGCAGGCGGTCGCGCAGTAGCGTAAGCGGATGACGGCCGAGGGTGAGGCCAAGGCTGGCGTAGTCGGCGACGAGGTCCTGGCCTTCGCTGGGTGGGAAAAGATCGGGCTGCGGCTCTTCGGCGCGTGTCATGGCGAGGGGGTTGGCGCGCTCGACGCCGGCAACGTTCCAGTACGCTTGGCGGCGATGGCCGGCCAGACGTTCCAGCGCACCGGCGGCAGCGAGGCACTTGAGATCGCGTGCATCGAGCCCGCTGCGTCTGGCGAGGTCGTCGACGCTGGCGAAGGGTTTTTGCGCGCGTGCGGCGGTCAGGCGTGCCGCACCTTCGAGGGAGAAGCCGTTGACCATGCGCAGGCCAAGACGGAGAGCGGGTGGATTCGTGCTTTCGCGTGCACGCCCCTCTCCCCGACCCTCTCCCCCGAGGGGAGAGGGGGGGTATTCCAATGGAGGGAGTGCATGACCCGGCGGAGACAAGGTAGCGTCACCCCGGAGCGGCGCATTCTCCCCTCGCCCCGCTTGCGGGGAGAGGGGCTGGGGGAGAGGGGCGGGGTGGTCTGGACCACGTTCCAGCGTACAATCCCACGCGCTCTCCAGCACGTCGACCGGCCGCACCTCGACGCCGTGGCGGCGCGCATCCTGCACGATCTGCGCCGGCGCGTAGAAGCCCATCGGCTGGCTGTTCAAGAGCGCGCAGGCGAACGCCGCCGGCTCGTGGCGCTTCAGCCAGGCCGAGACGTAGACCAGGAGTGCGAAACTCGCAGCGTGCGATTCGGGAAAGCCGTATTCGCCGAATCCCTGGATCTGCATGAAAATCTGCCGCGCGAAATCCTCCGTGTAACCCCGTTCGCGCATGCCGTCGATGAGGCGTTGCTCGAATGCATCGAGCCCGCCCTTCCTGCGCCATGCCGCCATCGAGCGGCGCAGCCGGTCGGCTTCGCCCGGTGTGAAACCGGCGGCGACGACCGCGAGCTGCATCACCTGTTCCTGGAAGATCGGCACACCGAGCGTTCTTTCCAGCACGCCGCGCACCGCTTCACTCGGATAGGTAACGGGCTCGGTGCCTTCGCGGCGGCGCAGGTAGGGATGCACCATACCGCCCTGGATCGGCCCCGGACGCACGATGGCGACTTCGATCACCAGGTCATAGAAGCGGCGCGGCTTCATGCGCGGCAGCATCGCCATCTGCGCACGCGACTCGATCTGGAACACGCCAAGCGTGTCCGCGCGGCCGATCATGTCGTACACCGCCGGATCTTCGGACGGCACGTCGCTCATCGTGAACGGCCGCCCACGCACGCTGCTCACGAGATCGAGCGCGCGGCGGATCGCCGAGAGCATGCCGAGCGCGAGCACGTCGACCTTCAGCAGGCCCAGCGCGTCGAGGTCGTCCTTGTCCCACTGGATGAGGGTGCGCCCGGCCATCGCCGCGTTCTCGATCGGCACCAGCTGCGACAACGGCCCGCGCGCGATGACGAAGCCGCCGACGTGCTGCGAGAGGTGGCGCGGGAAGCCGACCAGTTCGTCGACCAGACGAATCAAGAGTGCGACTTTCCTGTTCGCGGGATCGAACCCGGCTTCCAGCAGGCGCTCGGGCTTGATCCTGCGGCCGTCCCACCAGGCCATGGACTTGGCCAGCCGATCGACCTGTTCGAGATCGAAACCGAGCGCCTTGCCGACGTCGCGCATCGCGCTCCTGGGACGGTAGCGGATCACCGCCGCGGCGAGCGCGGCGCGGTCGCGGCCGTAGTTCGCGTAGAGGTACTGGATCACCTCCTCGCGCCGTTCGTGCTCGAAGTCGACGTCGATGTCGGGCGGCTCGTTGCGCTCGCGCGAGATGAAGCGCTCGAACAGCATCGCCATGCACGCCGGATTCACTTCCGTGATTCCCAGCGCGTAGCACACCGCCGAGTTTGCCGCCGAGCCGCGCCCCTGGCAGAGAATGCCGCGCGAACGGGCGAAGCGCACGATGTCGTGCACGGTGAGGAAATACGCTTCGTAACGAAGCGTCTCGATGAGCGCAAGTTCGTGCTCGATCTGCGCGTGCACCATATCCGGTGTGCCGCCTGGAAAGCGCCTGACAAGACCTTCCTCGGTCAGACTGCGCAGGTAGGCAATCGCGGTCTCGCCGGGCGGCACGAGCTCTTCCGGATATTCGTAGCACAGTGCGTCGAGCGAGAAGGTACAGCGCTGCGCAATGGTCAGCGTCGCGTCGAGCAGCGCGTGCGGATAAAGCTGCGCGAGATCGCCATGGCTTCGCAGGTGGCGCTCGCCATTTGAAAAAAGTGCGTCGCCCGCTGCGGCCACCGGCACGCCGAGGCGGATCGCAGTGAGCGTGTCCTGCAGCGCGCGCCGCTCGGCGGCGTGCATGTGCACGCCGCCCGCCGCCACCATGGGCAGCTTCAGCGTCTCGGCGAGTTCACCTGCGGCGGCGAGCCGCTCGGCATCATCGGCCGCGCGGAACAGCTCCAGCGCGAGCCACGCACGGCCGGCAAAGCGCGTGGCGAGGGCCCGTGCGTGTTCGAGATCGGGTGACGGATCGGCGAGCAGCAGCGCGAGGCAGCCCGGCACGCCGTCGGCGAGATCGGCGAGCGCAAGCCGGTAACGCCCCTTGGCCGCGCTGCGCCGCCCGCGCGTGATGAGCGTGGACAGATTGCCGTAGTCCGCGCGGTCGGTCGCCAGCAGCACCACGCACAAACCCTCTTCGAGCCGGAATTCGCTGCCGACGAGAAGCTTGATCCCCACGTCCTTCGCCGCCAGGTGGGCACGCACGATGCCGGCGAGCGAGCATTCGTCGGTGATCGCGAGCGCGGCGTAGCCGAGTTCGCGCGCGCGCGCGATCAGCTCCTCCGGATGCGACGCACCGCGCAGGAAAGTGAAGTTGGAGAGGCAGTGGAGTTCGGCGTAGGGAGGCATACCCGATCAAGACCTGCCCTCTCCCCTCTCCCACAAGTGGGAGAGGGGCCAGGGGAGAGGACCGCTTTTCACCGTCACGCAAACACCCCATGCACGTACCACTCGCCATTCGCGCGCTCGCAGTACACCCACAGTTGCGCGCCGTCGCGGTCCTCCGCGACGTAGTAGTCGCGCGCGATGTCGCCGCCGTCCCACCAGCCGCTTTCGATGCGCTCGGGGCCCGATTTCAGTTTGATCCGGCCGTCGCGGCACGGCAGCGGCGTGGGCAGAAGCCACAGCGGACGGTGGCGGTTGGCAACCGCCACCCGCTTCGATCCTTGCGCCGTGCACCAGGCGCGCTCGGGGCGATGTTCGGCGACGGTCGCGATGCCGTGGACGGCGTCCCGGCCGAGGCGGATGCGCAGGCGCTCGAGCAGCAGATCGCCGTCGGCTTCGCGGCTTTTCGACAGGAAAAGATCGACGTTCGCCCCCGCCAGCGGCAGCACGCGCGGCGCGCGCAACACGATGGCATGCACCGCTGCCGGCAGCCGCGTGTGGCCGAGCGTCTCGCGCAGCAGAAGCTGCATGCGTCCGGCGTCGCGTACCGGCTTGACGAAGCCGAGCGTGACGCGCGTCGGATCGCGGCGCTCGTGACGACAGACGAGTTCCAGTTCCTGCACGCCGGCCTGGCGCAGGACCAGAAAGCCTTCCAGCTCCGGCAGCAGGCGGCGCACGGCGAACAGCAGGGCTTCGGCGGCGTGCACTGGCGCAGGCAGTTCCAGTGCGCGTTCGAAGCGTGCCGGCGGCTCGAAGAAGGCGCGCGCCTCGGGCTGCCTGCCCAGCGCGCGATCAAGTTCGTCGGCCAGCGCCTGGCCGAAGCGCCGCGCCATGCCCGCGCGCGGCAGACGCAGGCAGTCACCGAGAGTCTCTGCGCCGACTCTTTCCAGCCCTTCGAGCACCCTCGGCGTCTGTTCGAGCAGCGCGACCGGCAGCGCGGCGAGGACCTGTTCCAGCCGCGCTGGGTCGCGAATCGCCTTCGCTATGCCCGCTTTCGCCAGCAGCCAGGCGCCGTGCGACGACGGCGCACACGCCATGGCCGCCGCATGGCCCATTGCGTCGAGCCCGTTGCGCGCCTGTTTCAGCAGATTTCCCAGACCGCGATGCAGATTCAGGCAGGCGCCGATTTCGAGCAGCAGGCCGGCGGGCGGCGCAAGGCTCACCGACGGCGTGAAGCGCCCCGCCCATACGGCGAGGCCATCGAGCGACGCCTGCTCCGCAACCGGGTCGCGTCGGCACAGGACGAGGCCGTCGGCCAGCGCCTGCGCCGCGGATGCGGCCATGCCCGCGCACACTCCGCATGCCGCCGCGGCGGTGTTGCAGGCGACGACCCGCGTGCGTCCACCCTGTTTCTCGACCACGGCGAGCGGACCGGGCTCAGGCGCACCGCGGGTGAAAACTTCGAGGGACAGCGAAGAAAAATGGAGCGCGAGCCACAGCATGACGACAAACCTGCCGGATTGATCCTGGAAAAAGCAGTTGAACTACGAGACACAGAGAACACCGAGCCAAAACATACGCGTGCATTTCTGCCGTGGCTCACCCGATGAGTGAGCGAAAAAAACGCGAAGATCCTTGTTTTTTTGGTTTCTCTGTGCCTCTGTGTCTCCGTGGTGCGGAATACAGGTTGATTCGGTAGGTTGATTCGGAAATGCGGCTCAGGAATGCGCCAGCGCCAGCACGGGGGCCGGACACCGCGCAAGGCGGGCGGCGCCCGTCGGTGGCAATGCCACCACCAGCGGCCGGCTCACCGGCCCGCCGCGTCGCTTGAGCACATGCACCGCGAGCCCGTCGGCGACCGGCGCAAGCAGCAGGCGCAGCGCGGCCGGCGAGCGCTCCTGCGCGGCGCGCGCGTGGCGAAACAGCACCCCCCAGGCCTGGCCCGTCTCGGCCGCGAGTTGCAGGCGGCGCATGCGGCGCTCGTCGGCCGCGCGCAGCCACGCCAGCAATGCCCCACAGGCGCCGGAGCGCAAGGCCTGCTCCGTCGTCCACCAGGCGTCGATGTCGGTGGCCGGCTTCGCCACCAGTACACGCGCCAGATCGATGCCGGCCGCGGCGAGCGCCGCCGCATGGGGCACGTAAGGCGGCGCCACCCAGGCGAGCCAGCCGTCCGCCTCCGGCAGGCGTGCCAGCGCCGGCGTGAGCAGCCGCAGTTCGCCGATGCCCTGCCGCGCGAGCAGCACCTCGGTCAACGCCCCACGCGGCCAGCCGCCACCCGGCAGCAGCTCGTCGAGTGCGGAAAATCCGCTCGGCAGCGCATCCACGGCCGTCTGCGCGCGCCGGTCGCCGCGCCAGATACCGGGATGCTGCAGCACCGATTCGAGGGAAGGATTCATGGATCAGAATCGTTAATGTGACACATCGTGGAGCGATTCCCTGTCCCCCTCTCCCGCAAGCGGGATAAGCGGCGACTTGCCCGCGTGCGGGCTTGGTCGATCGCATAGAGGCTTCATCCTGCATTCCGCACCACAGAGACACAGAGGCACAGAGAACCCCGAAAAACCCCGAAAAACAGGAATTCGCCGCGTGTCTCCCCACTCACCCATCGGGTGAACCACGGAAAGAATGCAAGCACATGTTTTTGCTCGGTGTTCTCTGTGTCTATGTGGTTCAATTGCTTTTTCCAGTTTCATCAGAGGGATGTGGAGAGGGAACCATTTTAAACAGCGCCCTATTGAGACGGCACAATGAATCTTTCCACCCCTGAAGCCTTTGCAAACCCATACGATTTCAACTTCTTCGTGCCGACTCAATAGCCAGAGCATTTCCATTTCGGGCCTGTTTCACAGGCTCCTGCCGTTGCGGATCACCCCCACCGCGATACCCTCGATCGCCAGTTCCTGGCGCATGAGGTCGATCTCGATCGGGGTGAAATCAGGGTTTTCTGGCAGCAGCTGCACGATGTGGCCGCGCTTTCTGAAGCGCTTGACCGTGACCTCATCGCCGATGCGCGCAACCACCACCTGCCCCGCCCGGGCCTCGGCGCTGCGGTGCACCGCGAGCAGGTCGCCGTCGAGAATGCCGGCGTCCTTCATGCTCAGGCCGCGCACCTTGAGCAGGTAGTCCGCGCGCGGCGAGAACATCGCGGCGTCGAGCTGGTAATGCCGCTCGATGTTTTCCTGCGCCAGGATCGGGCTGCCCGCCGCCACCTGTCCCACCACCGCCAGCCCGCCGCCGCCCGCGAGGCGGATGCCGCGCGAGGTGCCCGGCACCAGCTCCAGCACACCTTTCTTCGCCAGCCCCTTCAAATGCTGCTCGGCCGCATTGGGCGAGCTGAAACCGAAACGCTCGGCGATCTCCGCACGCGTCGGCGGCAGGCCGGTGGTCTCGATCCACTCGCGGATCAGATTCAGGATTTCTTCCTGGCGGGGGGTCAGGTCTCGCATGGGGCTTCCTCCGGATACTGTATATATTTACATGTGTATGCGTATACAGTATAAATACCAAAACCGGAAAAGCCAATGCGCGGCTGCACGCTCCGCGCGAACCCACAGGAGAACCTCATGATGAAGCTCGGAAAGATCAGCCCGCTCGCCTTCAGCCGCATGCGGCAGCGCGGGATTTCCATCGCCGCCCTCAACGACCTGCTTGCCCGCGGCCAGGTCGAAAGACAGGCCGACGGCGCGCAGGTGATCTACCTCGACAACCCCGCTCCCGGCCCGTCCCGCGTCAGCCGCCCGGTGCCGAGACTGTATGCGGTGCTGGACGCGGCAGGCGAAGTGCTGACGGTGGAGCGGCGGGTACGGCTGCGCGGATGAACCCTATTCCCGCACGCGGAATTTTTCGTGGGTTGTGAAAATATCGTGACCCTATTTTTATGACCGCAAACACATCGATGATGCTGCCGTGCGCGCCGGTCTTGTATTCCTTTGCCCCGTACACCACCCGCGCCACCCGTGCATGCAGGATCGTCCCCGCGCACATCACGCACGGCTCCATCGTCACATACAGCGTGCAGCCGACCAGCCGGTAATTGCCAAGGCGGCCAGCGGCGTCACACAGCGCCACCACCTCGGCGTGCGCCGTGGGGCCAAATCTGGTAATCGGCTGGTTGAACCCGCGCCCGACGGTCTCTCCGCCGCCACCACCAGCGCCCCCACCGGCACCTCACCGGCGTCCCAGCCCTGGCATGCCGGGTGTAGCGCGACGCGCATGTAGTCTTCGTCATCGGTCATGCCGTTGTCGGCGTTCATGGTTTACGCTATCGTAACGTCATACGCAAGGAGTATTGCATGACAACGATCACCGTCTCTCCCAAATTTCAAGTCGTCATCCCACGCGACCTGCGCCGTCAGCTCAACCTCCAGCCCGGCCAGAAACTCAGGGCGCGCATCCAGGGCGATCACATCGAGCTGATTCCCGAGCAGCCCATCACCGCCGCGCGCGGTTTTCTGCCCGGGATCGATACCCATATCGAGCGCGAGGACGACCGCGTATGAACGTGGTCGACTCCTGCGGCTGGCTGGAATATTTCGCCAACGGCAGCAATGCCGGTTTCTTCGCTCCCATTCTCGAAGCCACGGAATCCCTCATCGTGCCCAGCCTTTCCGTCTTCGAGGTCTGCAAGCGTGTCGCGCTATTGCGTGGCGAACCGGCTGCCCACCAGGCGGCCGACTTCATGGCACGGGGCGAAATCGTCGGCCTCAATGCTGACACCGCGCTGGCTGCCGCGCTTTACTCGGCCAAACACCAACTCCCCATGGCCGACAGCACCATTCTCCTGACCGCGCGAGAACACCAGGCCACGCTGTGGACGCAGGACGCCGATCTGAAAGGCCATCCCGGCGTCAAATACCGCGCCAAAAAACCCTGATCGAGTGAGTCGAATTTCAGGCGGGCCTAACTGCATCCATCGTTCGATGAACGACTTGGCTTCCCGAAGCGGGGCGGAAGGGAGTGGGAGTCGAACCCACCCGGGAGCGGCTGACGCCCCCAACCGGATTTGAAGTCCGGCCGCACCACCAGGCACGATTCCCTTCCGTTTTGAAGATTTCAAACGCTGCGCGCGCGCTCTCCGAACAGCTCCGGATTGCGCAAGCGGTGGGCGTCGCGCACGCGGCGCGTATAGCCGACGCGATCGAAGAATTCGAGAATCTGGATCGCGCGCCTGCGCCCGAGGCCGGTGCGGTCGCGGAATTCCGCGGCGCGGGCCTCGCCGCTGGCGTGCTCGAGTTCCTGCACCAGCGCTGCGAGCTGCGCGACGGTTTCCGGCAGGTAGAAGAGGTCGCGCACGACCGGGTAGAGCTTGCCCTGCCGCGCGAGTTTCTGCAACAGGCGGCGCATCGTCGCCTCGTCGCACCCGGCCCGTTGTGCCAGATCGCGCATCCATGGCGGGTCGAGGGGGGATTCGGCGAGCCAGGGGCGGATGCGCTGCCACAGCGCCTCGTCGTCGTCGGACAACACGAGCGTGTGCGTGGGCAGGTGCAGCCAGGGGCCGCTGCGCCGGACCGTACCGTCGGCAATCAGCGAATCGGCGAGTGCGGCGAACACCGGCGCCGCAAGCCTGGGGAAGAACATGCGGCGGGCGCGCGCGATTTCCGGTCCCTGCTCGTCGGGAAAGCGTTCGTGAAAACCGGCGAGGTCGGCGGCGAATTTCTCGCGCAGGCCCGCCCAGTGCGTCGCCGAGAACGCCCAGTCCTCGTTGCCGGCGGCGATGCGGATGCTGCCGGCGGGCAGCCGATCGGCAAGTTCGCTGCGATTCCAGTGCACGCCACGGCGCGCGAGGTCGACGCCGCCGAGTTCGAGCAGGCGTGCGAGGCGCGTGCCGACGTCGGATGGTTCGAGCGCGGCGAGTTCGGCAAGGCGCAGCGGCGTCTTGCGTTTGCGCGCGGGCGCGGCGGGATCGAGGACGACGCCGCCGCCAAGCGTGTGGCGCGCCTCGGCATCGCGCACGATGAAGCGGTCGCCGTGGAGCGCGCCGAGCGGCTGCTCGGTGACGAACTGCGCGAGCCCCGATGCGCCGGGTGCGAGCGTCTCGCCTTCGAGCAGCGCGACGCGCGCCATGACGTGCGCCGCGCCCAGGTGCAGGTGGATCGGCGCCCAGTGGGCGAGTGCCGGGGCCTGCGGCGAGAGCGTGAGGTGCACATCGAAGCGCGCGGTCGGCGCATGCAGGGACGGCGCGACGACCCAGTCGCCGCGTGCGATCGCATCCTTGCCGATGCCGGCGAGGTTCAGGGCGCAGCGCTGCCCCGCGTGTCCGCTCGCGGCCGGCCGGTTCATCCCATGCAGGCTGCGCACGCGCACGGCCTGCCCGGATGGCGTCACCATCAGGGTGTCGCCCACCGCGACGCGCCCGGCGAAAACGGTGCCGGTGACGATGGTTCCGGCACCCTTCAGGGAAAAACTGCGATCGACCGCGAGGCGGAAACCGCCCTCGCCTGCCGCGTGCGGCAAGCCCTGCGCGCTCTGGTGCAGATGCTCGCGCAGCGCGGCGATGCCGTCTCCGCTCACCGCCGACACCGGGAACACGGGTGCGCCGGCGAGCGCGGTTTCGGCGAGCAGGTCTTCCAGCTCGCGCCGGACTTGTGCGATGCGCGCGGCGTCGACGCGGTCGGTCTTGGAGAGCGCGATCGCGCCGCGGGCAATACCGAGCAGGTCGAGGATGGCGAGATGCTCGCGCGTCTGCGGCATGACGCCGTCGTCGGCGGCGACGACCAGCAGCGCGAAATCGATTCCGGCGGCCCCGGCGAGCATGGTATGGATGAAGCGCTCGTGGCCGGGTACGTCGACGAAACCGAGCACGTCGCCATCGGCGGTCGGCTGGTAGGCGTAGCCGAGTTCGATCGAAATGCCGCGCGCCTTTTCTTCGGCGAGGCGGTCGGTGTCGATGCCGGTGAGCGCGTTGACCAGCGAGGTCTTGCCGTGGTCGATGTGCCCGGCGGTGCCGACGATCATGCCGCGCCCAGTCCGGCGAGCTGTGCACGCAAGCCGTCCTCGTCGTCGAGGCAGCGCAGGTCGAGGCGCAGGGCGCCGTCGGCGATGCGGCCGATCACCGGCACAGGCAGCGCACGCAGCGCGGCCTCGATGTCGTGCAGGACGCCGGACTTGCGCGTCGCCGGATGCACGGTCAGCGCCCAGCTCTCCAGCCGCTCGACCGGCAGCGAACCGCTGCCGATCTGCGAGCGCGCGGGCGCGTCGGCAACG
>JACDJA010002379.1_pt1 | contig 13608 bp, 13 predicted proteins | sample 7449241 | NCBI WGS metagenome assembly JACDJA01 (sample SAMN14253289, study PRJNA609438) | sludge metagenome | isolation source: initial anaerobic sludge | collected 2018-12-20 | reverse complement strand
TCTTATGGTTTGCTTCAACGTTCGTAATCACCCATTCATCACCGAAATCTAAAAGCAGATTGAAAAAATCTTTTGTGAAATCCATTAAATATATGTTTTGCCAAAACTAATCTTTATCCACGAAAATGGTAGTAGAACCGATAATAAGGACTTAATTTAACTCTGTCATGGGCAAGCCTATCGCTTGCGCTGAAGCTTTAGCGTAGGCGCATGGCGACCGATGGCAGGCAGGCGTCTCCCCTCTCCTCCCATCAATCTCCTATCTCTACCATAATGCCGTATCGCAGGTGGTAATTCCTTCTCCGGTCTCCCCACTTCGTGCTTCCCACTTCATCAATCTCTTTCAATCTTTTTCCATCAATCTCCCCTTCAATCTCTTTTTCAACCTCTACAACCCCAAAAGCCCCACCAATACCGGCAAATACTCTTTCAGGTCAGTTCGTAGGATTTTCAGCGCTTTAGATATACGCGCCTCCACAGTCTTTGGGCTAATCTCCAGCTTTTCGGCAATTTGCACATAAGTGAGGCTCTCGTAGCGGTTGAGTTTAAAGGTGGTCCGAATAGCTTCGGGAGGTCGTTCGATGGCTTCATCCACTTTTTCGATGAGGGATTCCACATCACCGAAAGTATCGCCAAAGGATTGAAGTGCCTCCTGGCGATAGCGCAGTTCCGGAATGAGGTAATCACGATTGTTGCGAAAGATAATCTCTTGTTGCCGAAGATGATTGAGGCAATTGTTTTTGGTGATGGTATAGAGGTAATTGCGGATATTGGTTTGATCGCTAAGCTCCTCACGGCGTTCCCAGAGTGTTAAAAACGTGTCCTGCACCAGTCCGTGTGCTGTTTCGCGCTCACTGGTATAACCTATAGCCAGATGAAAAAGCATATCGAAAAAGTCAAGATAGATCGCTTCAAAAGCCTTCTTCTCACCATTTTTGAGGGCTGACAAATTGAAAGAGGTAACATTCATCCCTGAATTTTATTTCAGGCCAAATGTAAACATTTATGGAGGAAATAAAAAAAAGAACAGCCCCCCCTGCCTGGCGCCAGGCAGAAGGGAGGCTGTCTATCTCCGATACCTCACCACTGTGGTTTCACCAATCCAGTTGCCTACCACAAATGGCTCTCCCTCTTCAAGTCCCTGAAAAAAGCAGGTCTCCTGATCGGGAAAGTACCGGGAATAGACCTCTATCTGTTTTTTTGCCTCAGCGGCAAAGGTAGTGTCCACTCGCTGTGCTTTCAAAAACTGATCGACTGCAGCCCAGTAAACGGTCTGCCTTTCAAACTCGGTACCGGTTACTTCCGACGCTTTGCGGGCATAGATAGTACCCAGCAACATGTATGGGGCGCCCCATCCGGGTAATAGTGAGGCCGATTGTCGGGCATAGCCTCTGGCCGCATCCAATTGTCCAAAATGACTGTCTAGTAAAACGCCCAGCTCGTAGCTGTAAACTGCTTTAAGGCTGTCGTTATCACTTTTATCGAGGGCTTCAAGATAGTATTTTCGCGCCTCGTCAAAGGCATCGCGTTTCAAAAACAGATGGGCCAATCTTAATGCAGCCCCCGCATCGGGTGCATTTTTATAATCCTGCTCTACCAGCGCCCCATATAACTGCGAATCCTGGCACCGGGTGACTTCCAACAACCTGATGTCACGATCGATCTCTTCGGGGGTAAGAGCACTTAAATCCTTCAATCCCTCCAGATAATGGGTAAAAAATGCACAATCGGAGATTCCCGTATAGGTAAATATCGTTTCCACGGCTGAAAGTATCTTCTCATATACAGCCTTTTTAGAAGCATCATTTTCTTTAGCCAATTGATCAGACACCAGGGTGTTGATACGAATAAAATTCTCAAATACACTTTCTGCAGGAATTAATTCATCGCCAAAAAGACTCCGGGTAGTCTGCATCCAGGCCAGCATAACAGGCGCTTCGGCGTTATTGCCCAACAAGGCGTAACTCCTTTTAAAACAGCTATAAGCCTCCTGCAGTGCTTCGGGGTCATTGCGCCGGTATTTGGCAATCTCAAGACCTTTACGCCCCAATATCCAACCCTCCGGATATTTCTCATGGTCTCCAAACCAGGTGATTCGCTGGTCGAATATCATCAACAGAGTATCAATAAGTGCTTCGCGCTTTTGAGTGTCCTCCTCTTTATCGATATAGTGCGTCATCAAATCCACCCCATCGGAATAAATGCGCGGGCTGATGTCGGGGCAATTCTCATACATGCTGCGCCAGGAGCCAATGGCATAGTCGTACATCTTTTTTTGCAATGCAAGACTATAAACCGAGAACAGTTCAAGGCATTTTAAGCTGTCTTCACTGCTTCTTTCAATGGTCTTATTCTGTGCCCTCAGAGATGAAAAACCCGAGAGGGCGATAAATAAAAAAATCAGCAGCCCTGAAACAACATTTTTTGTGGTTTTCATGGTTTGGAATATTGAATTTGTTACGGATACCGTATTGAATACAAAATCTTTGCCGAAACAAATTAATACATAGGACTCAGCAAGTTGGAAAGATATAATTGGTTCTGATATTGTACGTTTTGCGACATCAACTGTTCGTAACCGAACAGGCCGGTTAAGTATTGCCTGTTTTAATTATCTTTGCCTCTTAAATATGCAAAAAAGACTCTTCTGCAATGAAAAGTATCATCGACTATTTTGAAGATAAGGTATCCAAATATAGCGACCATCCTCTTCTGTGGGAAAAGCAGGATGGCGCCTATCGCTCGCTTAATTATGAGCAAGCCCATGAAGCCGTAAGAGTAATGGCTGCCGGTCTTTTAGGGATTGGCATCAAAAGAGGCAACCGGCTGGCCCTGCTGTCTGAGGGAAGAAACGACTGGCTGATAGCAGAACTGGCCATACTCTATTGCGGAGCCATCAATGTCCCCCTCTCCACTAAGCTGGAAGCCGATCAGGACCTGATATTCCGGTTGGCTCATTCCGAAAGCCGGATGGTCATTGTATCGAAAAATCAATTGCCCAAAGTCAGAAAAGTATTACCCGAACTGCCTCTCATAGAAAAGGTGATTGTACTGGATGATGTAGAGGATTTACAAGAGAAGGAGTTACTCATTTCGCAAATCAGGCAAGAGGGCCAGCTGGCGCTGGAACACCATCCCGGCAAACTCGAAGAGAGAATCCGCAAAGTGGATTCCAACGATGTGGCCAACATCTGCTATACTTCCGGCACCACGGCTCACCCAAAGGGCATAATGCTCACCCATCGCAACTACACGGCCAATGTAGAACAGGCGTTCAGCTTTATCGACATCCCGGCCCACTTTCGCACCCTGGTGGTGCTTCCCTGGGACCATGCCTTTGCGCACACCGCTGCACTCTACGCTTTTATGTACCGCGGCGCCTCCATTGCTTCGGTGCAGGCAGGCAGCACACAAATAGAAACCCTGAAAAACTTTTCAAACAACATGCTGGAGATTCAACCCCACGTGTTGATGAGTGTGCCGGCCATAGCCAAAAACTTTCGTAAAACCATTGAAAAAGGGATACAGGCCAAAGGCTCCTTTGTCAAAAATTTGTTTAAGATGGGTTTGAACTTTGCTATTTGGTACAATGGTACGGGCAACAACAGAGGTGCCGGTCTCAAACGATTGACATTTCCCATTTACAAACTTTTTGACCAGCTGTTGTTTAAAACCATTCGCTCCCGTTTTGGCGGAAATCTACAATTCTTTATAGGTGGCGGCGCACTGTTAGATATCGACCTCCAGAAATTTTTCTACGCCCTGGGCATCCCCATGCACCAGGGCTATGGACTGAGCGAGGCAGCACCCATCATCTCGGCCAACACGCCGGGGCACCACAAAATGGGTTCATCGGGTCCGGTTTTAAAAGGCCTGGCGTTGCGTATTTGTGATGAGAATGGCAATGACCTGCCCGAAGGGGTATCGGGAGAAATAGTGGTGAAGGGAGAAAATGTGATGAAGGGCTACTGGAAAAATGAGTTAGCCACCCGTGAGGCGGTTCGCGATGGATGGCTCTACACCGGCGATCTCGGATATATGGACAGCGAGGGCTACCTCTATGTTCAGGGGCGCACTAAGAGTCTTTTAATAAGTTCGGATGGAGAGAAATACAGTCCCGAGGCCATTGAAGAAGCAGTGATGGATCACTGCCCCCTGATTGATCAGTTTTTGCTTTATAACGATCAAAGTCCCTATACCATTGGCCTCATCGTGCCCGGTCGTGAAAAAGTGATTCAGCTCATTAAGATGATAGGCGCCGATATGGAACCACAGCAGCAGCAAGTTGAGGTTTTAAAGGTGATTCAAAACCAGCTTGCGCAATTCAAAACCGGCGGAAAACTCGATCACCTGTTCCCCCAACGATGGCTGCCTGCCGCAAGCCTTATCCTACCCGAGCCTATGAGTGAACATAACAAACTCATAAACAGCACAATGAAGGTAGTGCGCGGCAAGGTTGAAAGCTATTTTAGAAAGGAGATCGATTTTCTATATACTCCACAGGGGCGGGATTTTTTCTCCGACAAAAACCAAAAAAACATTCAGAAATATATGTTGCTGAATGGCGGAGATTAAATCTCATTATCTATAAACTAATCACAGAGTTAAGGTCACCCTCAGACATACCATTGGAAACATAACTGTCTGCTTCCGGTTCGTCTTCCCAATAATTATTATCCACCAGGTATCTGAACTGGTACGATTTACCTGACTCTAATTTTAACGATTGCGAAAATGCTCCACCCTTCAACTGTTTCATGGGCGCAGAATCATAGTTCCAATTATTAAAATCACCTAACAATTTTACCGATTTCACATCCTGGCTATGATTAAAGCCTATTTTAAAAGTTACTTTGCATGAAGAATCTGACTTCAAATACTGTTTTCTGATGCTCATAATCCACTTCTATCTTTGATTTTACTTAAAATTTTAAAAACGCGGCAAATATACTCCTGATATTATTTATACGTTTCAATAAATATATTCATTTTCTGTTCATTTCGTTCACTTATAAACCGGATTTACTACAGAAAACAAAGAGCACTCATCAGTCGGATTGACCTTAACGGGATTTCGGCTTACCAACCGGATATCACTGGTATATTTTTTAAGTGCGGAAGCCAATTCTGTTCCTATGGCGCCGCCAGAACCTAATATTGTTTGCATAATAACTTATTTAAAAGGTTCAGCAAACTACATTTTTCGCGGAGTGTTATAGAAGGTCTTGAGACGGTTACGCAGATAGAAGAACTTGGTAATACCAATAACCAGTGATACCAAGCTAATGCCGAAGGCCAGATAGACCAGCCATTTGATTCCTTCAAATCCGTCTAACTCCAAAAATGCCAGACCGCCAAGTATCAGAAAAAGGGCAAATCGAATGTAAGTTAATAAAGTACGTTCGTTGGCCAGGCGCGTTCGCACCAAAGCCAGATAATCACGGAGTATTATCTCTTCTTTGTTTTCGAACTGGTAGGAGGCGCTTTTTTTCTTTTGCATGGAGATGAGGGATTAAAGATTAAAGATTAGGGATTAAGGATTAAGGATTAAGGATTAGGGATTAAGCTCAAAGCTCCCTGCCTGCCGGCAGGCAGGAAAGCTGAAGGCTCAAAGGCGAACGGTAAACGGTAAACGCCTGCCTGCCGACAGGTAGGGTAAACAGCATTAAATAGCTCAAAGTATCTGTGCGCCAGGTAGCCCCCTTGGGGGTTTGCCTGCCTGCCGGCAGGGTAGGCAGGGGGTAATGGTGGAAAAGGCAAAAAGTATCCTTCGACAAGCTCAGGAACCAAACAGTAAACGGTAAACAGTAAAGACGCAATACATTGCGTCTCTAACCCCGAACTCTGAACCCTGAACTCCAAACTCTGAACCCTTAATCTTTAATCGCTTTCGTTTCCTTGGCTTCGGCTTCGCTCAGCCCGGCGCAATCTTCTTTTCTTCGGTCTCCCGTCTCCTCCAGTCTTTTTCCTTCAATCTCCCTGGTGGCCGATGCCTGATTCCTATTGCCTAATGCCTATAAACAACTCCCGTCAGCTCCTCAGACACATCCCATAACCTTTTGGCGTCTTCCCTGTTTTGAGCAGCCCGGCCTGGCTTCACCTCTACCGGATAGCCATTTATCCCGCGAAAGCCATCAGGGCCGTAAAACAAGCCGCCCCGGGCATCGGGATCTACCGCCGCCCGTAATTCCGGCAACACTCCCATGGAAGGCTCCTGAACCATCTTCTTCAACAATACACTTAACAACTTAAAGAAGGCCTTGTTCTCAATATGCCGGAACAAATTGGTTTGTGAGATGCCCGGATGTGCCGCTAAAGCCAAATTATCCAGGCCATGGGCTTCGAACCACCGTTGCAACTCGAAAGTAAACAACAGGTTGGCCAGTTTAGAGCGGGAGTAGGCCTTCATGGGGGTGTAGCCACTCCCCTTTTCGAACAGCAAATTATCAAAATCCATGTTCCCCTGCCGGTGGGCCATACTGCTCACAGTAACAACTCTCGAATGCGGCGTTTGGGCAAGCACCTCCATCAATAAACCCGTAAGGGCAAAGTGCCCCAGATGATTGGTGCCCATCTGGCTTTCAAAGCCATCATTGGTTAACTGGTAGGGAGTTGTCATAATCCCGGCGTTATTCAACAATACATTCAGTCTGGGATACTTCTGTTTAAAACTCCAGGCAAACCGTTTAATAGAGCTCATTTTCATCAAATCGAGGCCCATCAACTCAACATCGGCTGAAGGGTTTATTTCGGTAATCTGTTTGACAGCCTCCTCCCCTTTTACTAAAGAACGACAAGCCATAACGACTCGTGCGCCCTTAGAAGCAAACGCTTTTACCGATTCAAATCCCAGGCCACTGTTGCCGCCTGTTACTACAATAATTTTACCCGTTAAATCGGGAATATCATCTGCATTCCATTTGCTTTTACTCATAATTATTTTTCTCGTACAACACTATTAACAACCAATCAGTCCCGGAGGTTTTGGGAATGGTTTTAAGATTAAACAGCTAAAATAACATTTCACAAGTTACAATAAAATTACACCACCTCATATCTCAACTCAATATAAGAGTCCACTCCAAAAAGTAAAATACCCCTACCTGCCGGCAGGCAGGCAGGAATCTCCGGCAACTAACGGAGACTTTAAAAAGTTCATTGATTTTCAACGGGTTTACTCTTTCGGGTTGAGGGTAGAAAAGTTGAAATTCAATGAACTCTGACTTTTCGGAGTGGACCCATACAATAAACCAAAATATCGCGTATAAGTCAAAATAATCATATCCTATTTTCAGAAATCAAAAAATTATTACTACCTTTTCACAAAATAAATTCCATTCGGGACTTTAATTTTCCTCCAACCAATCTTTTATTTAGATAAACTGAAATTAAAGCCGAAAATTGAACCATACAAACCCAGTTATAAACCTCAGCTATGAGCAGAGCATTTAGTAAAGAGGGCGACCAACAGGACCTGCCCATTATTCCACCACGCGCCGAGTTGCCTGAGGGTGTGCCCAATTATGTAACTCCGGTAGGATTACAACAACTATTGAATGAGCAACTTGAACTTGAGACACAACAAGCCAAACTGTCCAAAGAAGATACCATTGATGCCAACCGGGCACTGGTGGTCATTGATATTCAATTGACCCGCCTGAACCACCGTATTGCGAAAGCCCGTGAGATTGATTTCAGAGAGCAGCCCGCCGACGAAGTGCGCTTTGGTGCCACTGTAACTCTTAAAATGGGAAAACAAAAAGCACCTCAAACCTTTCAGATAGTGGGTGTGGATGAGGCCAATGTGAAACTAATGAAGATTGCCTTTGTGGCACCCATCGCCAAAGCCATAATGGGCAAAAAAGTAGGTGAAAAAGTAGAGTTTAAACTGGGTGATGAAGTGAGAGAGGTGGAGATATTGGGGATTAAATATGAATAAGGAGCCTCACCCCGACTCCAGCTGTGGCCGGAAGAGGGGAATACCTGTCTATCGTCAGGCAGACGACACTTATGGAATCGCGAAACAAGTTCTCCAAATAGAGGAAGAAAGAAGTACCTTCTGAATAGCCCTGTTCTTTTTAATGAACCGACGACTTATATCTATATTTTGCGACGGGACTGGTCTTCATTGGCCCCATCTTGATGAAGACCTTTCTGTCACCGGAATAATGCCTGTCTGCCAGCCTTCCGCAAGGCAGGTAGGCTGGAAAAGACGATATGGGTATTAATCCATATGGACATTAGGCACCACAATTCACGATAAATAAAGGCATACAATGCTTTAATCGCAAAAATTATGGTAAAATCGTGTAACCAGTGGTTGATGGCTGTTTTTTTGGATATATTGTTTTTCCACGAGGTTGTCGTAACTTTATAATTAGTTCCCGGGGATCACAAAGATATAGTCCGGCGACGTATTAAAGCCAGTGAGCAAGACCCTTCCAGACTACTTAAATGGGACGATGTGAAAAAGAACCTAAAGTTCTGAAATGCTCAGCACCCCCCACTAAATGAAATGTACTTTGCACTCTCCCTAAAAAATTCAGTAAAATATTGAGCTTATCTTTTTGTAACGAGAATATTCTCTTTACCTTTGAGGCATCTCTGATACGAAGGCATCAGAAATTTTCTAAAAGTTAAACTATTAATCTAAACGACTTGAATTATGGCACTAATTATTAATGAAGATTGTATTGCTTGCGACGCCTGTGTAACGGAATGCCCCAACGAAGCAATTAGCGAAGGCGATCCCATTTACGTGATTAACCCCGACTTATGCACCGAGTGCGTGGGCTTTTTTGATGAACCCCAATGCGTGGAAGTTTGTCCGGTAGATTCCATCGTGCCCGACCCGGCCCATGTGGAGAGCCACGATGAGCTGCTTCAGAAAAAGATTCGCATCCACGGTGAATAACCGATAATCCTAAGGTTGTCATCAACTCTCTTCGATTGCGCCAAAATCGTTAAGATAAGTTGCTGACAGCCTTATCTTTTACAATCTATTTTACGAATAAAGTAGAGCGCCGAGGCTACAATTACCATAAACAGGATAAAGAAGGTGCGAAACCCAAAATGACCGATTATCCATCCTCCAGCCAGGGGGAAAAGTGCCGGCAAAATATTGCCTGCGCCGGCAAATCCGGTATAGATGGCTCTGTTTTCGCGGCCGGAAACCTCAAGAAGCAATCCGTTCATAGTAATGGTATAGAGTGAAAAGGTGATCCCGCCCGCCACAAAGATAAATCGAAGAAGGTATTCATCGTTTATCAACAGCATGGCACTCAACACACCCAATGAGAGGAGTGCGTTAAGATAAAGCAGTGCGTTGTATTTGATTCTCTTCGATACTAAAAAGACTAAAATACTCACCGACACCACCCCGGTTACCTTGAATAGAAGAAAATAACCGGTATCGCTGCTTTGAGCGTTTAACGTCTCCTTGGCATAGAGCATCACAAAAGGAAGAAAGGAGAGCATGATGCCCTGCGTGTTGACAAAGCCCAAAAAATAACTCAGTCTGGGATTGGTTGACAACTCCGATCTCAAAACTTTAAAGAACGAATTAACACTCTCTATCTTCATTTTCAAACCCGAAGGCTCATACTCCTTTATTTTCCAAAATCCTGCTGAAGCCACCAGAAGCAGTGCAGCGCCTGTAAAAAACATGACGCCAAAGTTAACCGGATACGAAAAGGAGGTGAGCACCTTTTTGGCCAAAACGGCAGAGATCAATACCACCCCTCCGGCAACCATCTGTTTGACAGAAAAAAAGCTCTTCCTCTTTTTCTCCTCCACGCTTTTACCCAGAATATCGTTGTAACTGACGTTTGAAAAGGCACCTCCAAGAGCAAAGATCGTGAGAAACAGGAATATCAGCCATAGGAGATAACCGGATTCGGTGGCTCTGAAATAGAACAGGATAAATCCAAGTGCAAAGAGAGACAACACACGTGAATTAATCCCCAATAGCAAAAATCCCTTTTTATAGGGTTTATTGCTGATGTAAGGGGCAAACAGCAGTTGGGTAAAATTTGCACCGCCCAACAAGATGGCGGTCATCAAACCTATATGAAATGCGCCACCCCCCGATTCAATGATCATGGCCGGGATGATAGTATCCACATCCATGAAGTTTTGGGCTAAAGCCAAAAAGCCGGCATGCCATAAAAAAGCACGAAAATTATGTGTTGATATCCTGCCGGGTAACGTCATTTAAATAAATTTCTCGCGCTTCTGCAAATTCAGTAAACTCCACAGCAATGCTACTGCCGAAGTGACCAGTTGAAAGGTACGGTTGCGAATAATGGCCTGTTCCCACACCACGCTGCTGGTATCGGCCGGCATATTAAAGGGGTTGAAAAATACACTCCACATGTTTGTTGATACATTGTCGGAGGCGCCTTCGATGAACCAGGAGATTAATGCCAGCAAAATCATCACCACTGCTGCACCGTGGCCACTGCGTATGATGGTAGAGAACAAAAAACCCACCGACCCGAAAAACAACACCGGTATCATCAATTGAAGACTCATATTGATGAAGTTGTGGTGCAACAAAATGAAATAATCTAAAAAAGCCAACACCACCACTGCCACCCATACCATAAGCCATATCATGACCATGCGCAGCAACCACACCTTAAACCGGTAGTTGGGAATGCTGAACAATATCTCCAGAATCCGTGCATCTTCGTCGTTTTGTATGCCATATACCGTGGGGAAAAAAACCAATAGCAAAGCAGGGAACAACAGTTGATAATAGAGACCAGCCACATCAGGCATACCCGATGAAAAAAGACTGATGCCCGTTATCAACAGAAAAAACAGGAGAGCTCCCCCTAAAAAATAGATGAACTTACTCCCAAAGATGACCTGTGTGTTGTAACGCACCATTTTGGGAACGATGGACAGAATGGAATTTACTCTCATTGAAATAGGTCGATAGGTCGATAGGTGAACGGTAAACGGTGAACAGTGAACAGTGAACAGTAAACGGTGAACAGGTGAACAGATGAACGGTGAACAGTGAACAGTGAACAGGTGAACAGGTGAACGGTAAACAGTGAACAGTGAACAGTAAACAGTAAAGGGTGAAAAGTATCCTTCGACAAGCTCAGGAACCAAATGGTAAAGGTAAAAACATCAATCTCTTTTCTTCAATCTCCTTTTTTTCTGTCTTCTTCAATCTTTCATCAATCTTTTTCCTTCAATCTCTTTTTCTCCCCTACCTACCCTGCATACCCTGCCTACCCTGCCTACCCTGCCTACCGGCAGGCAGGCGGCAGGCAGGCGGCAGGCAGGCGTCTTCGGTCTTCTTCTTCCATAATGCCACAACTTCAGGTAAACACCCACATCCAATCTGACAAAATTGAGGTAGCATCTTTTCAACTCAAAGGCAGATGTACCAGTTTCAAGAGCGCCACGTGGTTGGCCAACCACCAGAAAAATACCAAAATTCATTGGGAAAGACAAATATATAATTTGTTTGTGGAAGATCAATGCTGTAGGTACAGCTTTATCGGGCAACCCGGCATCGTGATAAAAGTAGTTGTTGCTAATCCTGATCTGCGCTGCAGGTTGTCCCTTCCTATCAGGATGATGCGCTCCAACGCCCCCGAGAGAGGGCCGCTGTTGAGGAAGATGTTACGGGAGATATCAAATCCCTGTAGGAGCCCTACATTTCAGAGTCCACCGCGGAATTCCAAAAACCAATACAATTTCCACCATTGTTCTCAACCCCAAAATTGATCAGCTTGTTGTTATTTTCTGTGAAGTAAACCCCATCGGTGATATTAACGTCTTCCGGGCTGCTCCCGGCCTGAGCAGAGGCCCGGTTTTCAATTCCCGACTGAATGTACAAGCCCATGATGAAACAATGGCTGCCGTCGCCCACAGCAGTGCCATCGACGGTTACATGAAACGAACCGGCCCACAACGAAAATGAGAAAACCAATAAAAACCCTAAAACACTTGCTGTTAAACGCATTTGATTAAATCTTGAAACCCAAACATCACTGAACTACTTCCATATTGGGAGAGTTCAACCGCTCAATTTAGCAATATTTATAAACCTCAGGTTGCAAATTTATAACAAAATGAGAATATCTGGGTCCCAGCGGGGTCTTCGTTTCGTGACAATTACTAAAGGAGTAGTAAGTTCCTAAAGGAGGTTAATGGGAAGGAGTGGTTAAAAACCAAAATTAATCCGTAAGGTGATTAACAAACACCACATTATTGCTTTCAAACTCAGGCACAATGTCGTGCATTTTTCGCACCAATACGGCGTCCGACCCACTATTGCAAGCGGCTAAAAGCTCTTTCACGTATCCGTTTACGGTGGAGAAGTCGTGGTTGCGTACTTGCCCGATCATGATCTTTTCGTGATAGGTGGGCAAAGTATTCTCTTTTGAAGCCAACAGCTCTTCATACAATTTTTCACCGGGACGCAATCCTGAATAACGTATCTGTATGTCTTCCCCAAGTTTAAGTCCTGCCAGACGGATCATATTTTTTGCCAGGTCGTCGATCTTCACCGGTTCGCCCATGTCGAACACAAATATCTCACCGCCACTCCCCATAAAGGCCGCCTCTAACACCAACTGACAAGCCTCGGGAATGGTCATAAAGTAACGCGTTATTTCCGGGTGGGTAACGGTAAGAGGCCCGCCCTGGGCAATTTGTTTTTTAAACAACGGCACCACCGAACCGTTAGAACCTAAAACATTGCCAAAGCGTGTGGTGACAAACCTTGTTTTTAACCCCTTTAGTTGCGACAACGACTGCACATACATCTCCGATATTCTTTTGGTGGCACCCATCACGTTGGTGGGATTCACCGCTTTGTCGGTGCTCACCATAATGTATTTATCCACTTCAAATTCCACCGCAAGATCGGCCAGATTCCTGGTGCCCCCTATGTTCACCGTAATGGCCTCGTAAGGGGTCGCCTCCATCATCGGCACGTGCTTGTAGGCAGCCGCGTTAAAGACCATATCAATATCCCAGGTATCAAACACTTTGCGCAAACGCATTTTATTGGTTACATCACACAGAATCAATTCAAAAGGGGCATCGTAGTAGCTCAGCAACATTTCCTGCTGCAGGTCGTACAAAGCAGACTCAGCCTGGTCTAACAAGAGCAGATGCTTTACGGGAAATTTCATCAACTGGCGCACAATTTCAGAACCAATAGAGCCGGCGGCACCCGTCACCAGAATAACCTTCCCCGAGAGCCCATCCATAATCTGCTTTTTATTCAGCTGTATTTCCTCTCTTCCCAGAAGGTCTTCGATCCTTACATCGCGTATTTGTTTGGTATTGGAGATGCCGTTTACCCAATTCGATACCGAAGGCATCACCTTCAGCTTAAAATTGCGCTCTATGCAGGTCTCCGAAATGCTTTGTTTGCGTTGAACCGACAGGTTGTTGATGGCGAGTACCACTACCTCCAAATCGGTAAATCGGCCGTTGCCTTCCAGCACCTTCTCCCAGCTTACAACCGGTAATGTGAGCAGCGTCTTATTCCATTTCTCGGTGTTATCGTCCACAAAGGCCAACACATTGTAGGGGTTTTCTTTACTGCTTTTCATGGCCTCCAGGGTAATAATG
>JACDJA010002378.1_pt1 | contig 13609 bp, 8 predicted proteins | sample 7449241 | NCBI WGS metagenome assembly JACDJA01 (sample SAMN14253289, study PRJNA609438) | sludge metagenome | isolation source: initial anaerobic sludge | collected 2018-12-20 | reverse complement strand
GTTGCCCAAAAAACCGTCGCAGTTCAGGTCTTATGGAAGCGCTGATTTATTCAGTGCTTCCCGCTTGGGGCAGGATGCCCCAACACGAACAAAGACGTACGTCTTTGATTCGTGAGAGCCATCGCGGGCGTGTACCGCGATGAGCGAGCTGATTTATTCCAAGGATGGAATAAATCAGCATTTACTTAGACCTTGCGCTATTTCGTTCAGGATTAATTATGAAAACCATTCCCCATCACAGCAAACTCAAGGCATCGTCGCACGCCACTTTTCTGGACAAACCGACACCCAGCGCCCAGTTGATTCTGTTCGTCATTCTTGTTTTGTCGATGGCTGCCACGCGCTACCACCACTTCAGCGCGGTGCTGCATATCGCCGACACTTCCTGGGCGGCCTTCTTCCTCGCAGGTTTGTATCTGCGCGCCCGCTGGATGTTTGTTGCGTTGATCGGGTTGGCCGTCGTCATCGATCTCGCTGCCGTGTGGACAGACGGTCTGGGCATGACCGGATGCTTCTCGCCCGCCTATCCGGGGTTGCTGCTGGCCTACGGTGCCCTTTGGGGTGCCGGTCGACTGAGCCGACATTCAATGCGCCCGAATGAATCAGCCTTCACGACGATTCTGGCTGTCACCGGCTGGCTGACTTTGGGTGTTATCGCCGCTTTCGCCCTCTCCAACCTCAGCTTCTGGGCATGGTCCGGGCATTTTGCCGATTTGTCGCTTGGCGACTATCTTCAGCGCGTGATGGGCTATCTGGGTCACTACATGGCAGCCACCAGTCTCTACGTCAGCTTGGGTCTGAGTGTGATGATGGTTGCTCAAACCCTAACAATCAGGTCGAGCAATCTCCACACTGCCCATTGATGGAGGATCGTTTGCGCCGAAATGCGCAAGCAGAATGAGATTAAAAAGGTATTCATGAAAAACCCCCAGAAATAGGGGCTTGTCGTTCATGGGTGCTAAAGCCGATTAAAGGACTGCGCCTCAGGCAGAAGTCGTATCCCGATCGAACCGCAGACGCATCTCGTCAATCTGCGATTCAAGCAGGCGAATATCGGGTATCCCGACACGCCGCCCGCCCAGATCCGCACTCGAATGCCAGAACCCGCCCTCACTTGAAACATCTTCGGAAAAGCTTTGTGCGTTTACTTCCTCGGAGCGGGGAACCCCGGAGAGCAGCACGGCGTAATAAGGCAAGGCAATGTCAGGATTCGTGCCATACAGGACAACACAACGCACGCGCTGACCAATCGTCGGCAATGGTTCGTTCAGCATAGCCTCCAGACTGACCAGCGGTATCCGTTGAGCCCGCCAATCGACCATGGCCGCATCCAGTCGACTCAGATGCGTACCGCCTTCCGGCAGCATGACCTCGGTGATCTCTGCAACCAAAGCATAGGGCACAATCACTTCCATCTCGCTGACCTGTGTCGGCAGGCGCACGATCCGCACAGTTTTTGATGCCACCGATCCCACCCCTTCACTGGCGTGACTCTCGTTGGTAGCCGTCGCTCCAGCAACGATCGTGGATTCGTCTGAATTACTCATCCCTGCTCCTCATTGTTCAGGATCGTGTGATCTTCTGCCATGGCAACCCCAACCATTCCCGTCCGACCACGGACCTCCGTAATAAAGCTCTCGATTCGTTCGATCAGGTCCGCTTCGCTATAAGGTTTGCCAAGATACGCACTCACACCCAGCGCTTCGGCCCGGCTGCGGTGCTTCTGCCCGGTGCGTGACGAAATCATGATGACCGGCACATTACGTGTCTGCTCGTCGTTCCGGATGGCCCCCAACAGTTCGAAACCATCCATCCGCGGCATTTCGATATCGGTCAGAACCACATCCGGCTTTTGTTCATGCAGGAAGCCCAGCGCCTCGACGCCATCCCGAGCGAGGATTACATCCAGATTATTCCGCTCCAGCGTGCGCGCGGTAACCTTCCGCACAGTCAGGGAATCATCAACCACGAGCACCACAGGACGACGACGCGCGCCAACCTGGGCGGTGAGATCAAGATGACGATCATCCCGACGCTGGAACTGACGCACCAGTTCGAACAGCTCAAGCACCAGGATCACATTGCCATCATCGGAAATCGTGGCCCCGGACAGGCCCGGGATACGACCAAGCTGCGGCCCCAGGGATTTCACGAACAACTGGATTCCACCCAGTTGATGATCAACCTGAATTGCAAAACGGCGCTCACCCAGCTTGAACAGGAAGACAGGACGGACACCCACTTCCTGTGCACTGGCATTGAACGGTTCATGGCGAAGCAACTCGCCCAGATAGAACAGAGGGTATTGCTCGCCATTGAGCGTTACCGCCGGTTTCGGGCTCGCATACTGTTCGGCCAGCTGAATGGAAGTCATTCGGGTTACGGACACGACACCCTTGTAAGGAATGGCGAATTGGTCGTCGCCAACCGAAACCAGGATCCCGCGTGTCATGGCTTGAGTCAGAGGCAGGTTGAGCTGAATCCGTGTGAACTTGCCGAACTCGGACTGCAAGTCGACAAAACCGCCCATCTCCCGGACAGCGCCTGCAACCACATCCATGCCCACACCGCGACCAGCCACCTGGGACACGTGGCCTGCGGTCGAGAAGCCCGGCAGAAAAATCAGGGCTCGTGCTTCATCATCGGAAAGATCGATATCCGCCGGTATCAGCTTGCGCTCGACCGCTTTGCGACGGATGGCATCAAGATCAAGCCCGCGACCGTCGTCTTTCATCTCCAGCGTGACGTTACCGCCCGCGCTTTCAATGGTGATTTCGATTTGCCCGACTTCCGGTTTACCCAGAACACGTCGTTCCTCGGGCGACTCGATACCATGGGCCAGACTGTTGCGGATCATGTGTTCCAGCGAAGGCAGCAACCCTACGATCGTGACCCGGTCAAGCTCGGTCTCGCCATTGTGGATGATCAACTCGGCATTTCGCCCCATTTCATCGCCGACCTGACGGACGATCCGGCGCAAACGCCCAACGACGTCATTGAAGCGAACCATCCGCAGAGCCAACATGCCATCCTGCAGTTTGCGCCCCAAACGGGATTGTTGCAGCAAGAGCAATTGAGACTGCTCGGTGATATCGCTCATGGCTTCTTCGATACTCGAAATATCGCCCAAGCTTTCCATGATGCCGCGGCTCAACTCCTGAACCTGCGTAAACCGGTCGAATTCGAGTGGATCGAATTCCTCGGCACTCAAGCCCGTTTCAGCCATCAACTCGGCTTTCATCTGCGACTCGGTTTGAATTTCCAGACGCCGTAACTGACCGCGCAAGCGAGTCAATGTTTGCTGCAACTCGAACAACTGCCGTTCGAAACCATTGACCTGTCGATCCACACGGGCCTGCAACAGGACGTTCTCGCCAACCTGGTTGACCAATTCATCGATCCGGTCCGCATCAACACGAATCTGCTCTCTTCGCACTTCGTTCGCCACGGCCGCGGCATGCGGCGCAGTGATCTCGGCCGACTCGATCATCTCGGTTGATTCGGTAACTGCCGTCTCATCAGCAGGTGCTTCGACCGGTTGCTCGAATGGAGCAACTGCAACAGGTTTTTCTTCCTGAGCGGCTACCGGTTCCCGCAGTGCTTCATCATCCGTGACCAGTGCTTCAATGGCATGAGCCGAACCTTCGTTCGCAATCTCGGCCAACAACTTGATCTGGGCAGGAATCGGTGCCTGGCGTCGAACCAGATCCAGCATTTCACCCAACGCATCATAGGTGTGCTGAACCAAGTTAATCAGGACATCGGCCTGTTCACCGCCCCGATCTCTGGCGCGATCCAGTCGATCTTCCAGCAGGTGGGTAACATCGGCCAGATTCAACAAACCGGCCATGCGCGCCCCACCCTTGAGGGTGTGCAGGTTGCGATGCAACAATCGAATGGAATCGAGATCGTGCGGATGCTGACGCCAGTGGGCGATGTAACCATCCGCCTTTTCCAGCAGTTCTTCGGCTTCCTCAAGGAAGATTTGCAGAATATCCGGATCCTGCTCTCCCGGCAGGTCGTCTGGACGAACAGACATGCCAAGAGCGGCGCTTCGCTCGAACAAAGGCGTTGAAGCCTCTGGTGCCGCGGGAACAGTTTCTGCGGCGTCTTCCTCTGTAAACTTACGCTCTTCCGGCAAAGCAAATGCGGCGTACTCGTCCACCACTTCTTCCGTTGTCGATTCAGTGGAAAGCAACTCGACCAACAATTGATCGATACGCGCGGCAATTTCGCTTTCGATCGGCTCCTCGTCCGGTTGGTCGAAGCTCGGCTCAATCGCCCATTGACGCAAACGATCCATCATCAACAACGAACGCTGGAATATCGCCAGATCCTCATGTTCAAGTGAATGATGGTGCTCTTCAAGCAAGCGAATCCATTCTTCAAGCCGGTTGGATATACGCGCGATCGGCTGTACACCTGCGGTTCTGGCAGAACCCAGAAGTGTATGGACCAGTCGTACCAACTCCTTGTCGCAGGGCAGAGAAATCCGATTTACCAGAGCATGATCGACCTGGTGGCGCAACTGCTGGATATAACCCGAGGATTCCTGATCGAAAATTTCCCGCAATACCGGATCTTCGATAACCGGTAATGGTTGAGGTGCTGTTTCTTCGATTGCTTCTTGCTCTGGTTCCGATTCAGGCTCGCCAGCAACGGCGGCGGCCATTGACGACGCTACAGAATGATCGGCTTCGGCATGGATATCAGGCGCAATTCCTTGATCGAAAGAAGTTTCAGTTTCGAACTCTTCTGTCGCATGAAGGATTTCTTCTGACGACGGGATCTCCTCAGAGATTTTTTCTTCAGGGATTTTTTCATCAGCTACAGACGGTGCTTCTTCAGCAAGTTCCTGCACCTCAACCGAGTGCATATCTGCTTCAGTCAGCGGAATTTCCGCTTCAATGGCTGGCTCGGTAACGGCTGATTCAGATGTGGTTTCATCCACCGGCTGACCATTGCTCCAGGCCTCAGCCCAGCCCAGCGACTCTTGCCAATACGACACGGGGGGTTGCTGCCCCTTCGATAAGACCGGCAATGCCTCGTTCATCAGCATCACGGCCGAAAGCACATCGGCACGTAACGCGGGCGTGCTGGTTATGCGGTCGTCCAGAACTTGATTCAGCAGATGCTCATAGGCCCAGCCCCAATCGCCAATCGCGGTCAAACCAACCATCCGGCTACTGCCCTTGATGGTGTGAAAACCACGACGGAGCGTGACCAGATGATCTCGCCCACCTTGGTTGGACCATGCCCGGGCCGCTGCCACAAGCGCGGGCACTTCTTCTTGCATCTCTTCTGCAAAAACTTCCCGCATCTCAATAGAGATTTCGTCCAGAGGTTCTTCAAACCCTGATTCTGAGGAAGCGGTACTGGTTTCTTCCATCTCGGTGCTGGAAACCATCTCCGCTTCCGGCTCATGCGCTGATACCCGCCCAGCGTCTGGCTCGGTGTCTGACCCGGCTTTTGGCAATGAAGGGATTTCAAGCGTCAGATCAGGATAGGATGACTCCGCCAGGAAGGATGGATGTTCCTGCTCAGGTTCTTGGTTTTCTTCCGGCGGTAGTGACAAGTCGATGGCAGGCTCGGAGGCATCCTGCAGGAATGACCATTCGATTGATGATTCGACTGGCTCCGACTCGGCAGAAGGCAAAGAAAGATCGAGTGTCTCAAAATCCGGCAGCGGCTCGACTTCCGATTCCGGTGTCTCAGTAGATACTGTTCCGAGTGTGGACTCAGGTTGCTCCTGATCGACTGTCGACTCCAGTGTCAATGTCGTGGGCTGATCAAAGCCTGTTTCGGTTTCGGCTTCTTCAATAGCCGCTTCTTCGATCGATCCGGCTTCCTGCCCACGCTCTGTCAGATCCAGATCGCCAAGGTCAAAGGCAGCCTCAGTAAACTCCTGTATCGGTTCACTCGATGGCAGTTCTGCCGACGCTTCCTCGATCAATTCAGGAGCGACAAATGCTGTTTCCGGCTCACTCTGAGAATCAGCAGGCTGTTGTTCATGCAGGTTTGTTTCTTCTGAAGCCGCCAGCGTGAGTTCTTCATCCGGCACGGGTTCTGAAGGCTGTGGCTCTCTCTCCTCGACGGGCATTGTCAGCGGAGTTTCGGGCAGGTCGAGGGTTTCTGCTGTTATTCCGTCAACTTCCGTCTCTTCAGCATGCAGGACTTCTGAGGATTCAGGGGCCTTGGACTCTTCAACAATCTCGTCCGGGCCTGGCATGGACAGCTGCGCAATCAGATCATCCATACTGGCCAAAGATTCATCCACAGGCAGCATGGGCTCTTCGGTATGTGGCGTTTGAATACCGAGGTCGAGATTTTGCGGTTCAGCGGTTTCTCTTGCCCGATCGCCTTCGACAACCGCTGCGCCTTCATTCAAGACCGGCAACAACTGCAACGCGCCATCCAAAAACTGCACGATCTCTTTCTGATGGTCGCGCAAATTTTCGAGATAGAACTCAATAGCCGCTGATACTTCGGCGATGGCCGAAATGGTCTTATCTCCAACAAGCTGCAGATTATTGACATGCAGGTAAAGCCAACGGTGCAGGCCATCTATCAATGGCATTGCGGCTCGCAGCTCAGCCATTTCCAGCACATTGCGCACACCCGCGATCAAGCGCACGGCATTGGTCAGTGTATCCGAAGCCACCGGTTGATCGGTTGGCTTCAATGCCGTATTGACCGCTTCCTTGGAGGCAATGACATCTTCGTAGCATGCGGTGGCAAGCGGAATGAGCGCTTCGCTGACAACACGATCGACCGAGGTTAACGACTTGCTGTCATCCACAATCAAGTGCCCGATTTGCGACACCACCTGCTCTGTGGTCATGATCGCCACGGCCAGTTGCATCAGGAAATCATCATCAAGCAGAACGCTTCCGCGGGTTACCTGGGTCAGCTGTTCCAATGCCCCTTGAATCAGTGCCGACTCATGCTCGTAATTCAAAGTAACCAGCACACCGACGATCTGCTCAAGTCTTGGTTGAATACGAACCAAAGGCTCAAGATCGCTCTTGGCGCCTCGAACAAACAAATCAAGCACATCTTGAGCCGCGTTAAGCTCTTCAGAAAGCACTTGTGCAACCTCTGTCAAGGCGGATGTTTCCAACCCCAGGAAGCGGACACGCTCACCCTCGGTAGAAAGCATCTGGTGCCAAGAACTGACCCGCTCCCCACACAACTCCCTGTCTTCCGGCAGCACACGGACCAGCTCAAGGAGCATATCCGTGGAAAACTCAATCGCCTCGAAACGGATGGCCAGCGAATCACGCCCCTGTATTTCCATTCGGAACAGACGAAGTACTCGCCCGATCATGCGCTTGGCCAAAGGCAGATAATGTTCCTGGTCTTGGTGAATTGCACCCAGCAATTCCTCAAAGGAACGCGTGGCCACAACAACTGCTCGATTGACCTCCCGTTCGATGATCCGATCAAACGTTTGGATCAATTCAGGAATCGCGGCCACATCACCACGCATAAGCAGAAGAATCTGCTGCTCCATTAAGGCAAGCAACTGATTCGACTTGGTTTTCTCTTCCGATTTTGCGGCAATGCGCCCAACGTAGGGATTGACGAATATGCGACTCTCTGACCACAGTACGGTCGAGCGCGCCAATACATTTTCCGTATCGACTTCCGCGAGCCCTTGAGACTTTCTCAACCGATTGATCATCGGCAGCAGGCTCATGGCGTTCACGGTTGCACCCACGCCCAACCGATCCAACAGAGCACGCAGCATCCACGCCGCTTCGGTTACTGTCGTAACCAGTGACTCGGCTTGTTCAGGCCTGGTTTCCAACTGAGTGAGCGCGGACATTTGCTCTTTGAGCATGACGCGCAAAAGTTGGTAATCGGAGACAGCCAGAACGGCATCAATGGCTTTAACGGCCTGCAAGGACTCGAAAACGAGCTCATTACCGCCCGCACCGCTGCTCAAATCTTCAAGTGCACGCAGTAACTGATCGATTTTCTCGTTCAGCCCTTCCCTGAGCCAATCGAGAACAATTGAGTCCACCTTTGATTCTGTGCGCATAGTCACAAACCGCTCCTAGGATGTGATCGACAGTCCTTTGACCACCGAATCCGCCGTTACTTCAGCCGACCGAACGACTGAAAGAACGATCATTCTTTAAGAATTCGAATCCGACACGCGACACTTAAGGACAGCCTTGTTCACGAATCGGAATAAACACCCTCATGTTATAAGGGGGAACCAAACGCCCAAATACTAACGATCAGGCATCTTGAAGCCAGCCACCGAGTTATTGAGCTCTTGCGAGAGCGAACCCAACGCACCGATTTCATCCGCTGCACGCGTCGCCTTGTCCGTTGTTTCCTGGGTTTCGGTTCGAATATTGTTCACTGTTTCTCGAAGATTTGTGGCCACAAGCGCTTCTTGCTCGGTAACCTTCGCAATTTCACTGATCTGCTCGGAAAGGTTCAGTGAAACGGTCTCAATCTCACGGAGTGCCTTACCGGCATTTTCAGCCAGTGTTGCGCCGCTAACCACGTTGGTCGTGGTCTGTTCCATCGCCAGCATGGCTTCTGAGGTATCGGTCTGAATCGTGTTAACCAGCAATTCGATCTGACGTGTCGCTTTACCGACACGTTCCGCAAGACGCTGCACCTCATCGGCAACCACCGCGAAACCACGCCCAGCTTCACCGGCCATGGCCGCCTGAATCGCCGCATTCAAGGCCAGAATGTTGGTTTGGTCGGCAATGTCGGTAATCAGGCCAACGATGTCACCAATTTCCTGGGAAGACTCACCCAGCCGCTTAATTCGTTTGGCCGTCTCCTGAATCTGCTCACGAATGTTGGCCATGCCTGTAATCGTTTCACGCACGGCATCACCACCACGGTGAGCCACATCAACCGAGGACTGCGCGATCAACGCTGATTGTTGCGCATTGAAGGATACCGCTTCGATCTGATCGGACATTTGCGCGATGGCATCGGATACCGAGCTGATCTTCTCTGCCTGGATGCGGGAAGTTTCCGCCAGCGCACGCGAATCGGCCTGCGATCGCTGTACGGCGCTGGCCACGCGAACGGAGGTGTCGTTGATCGTCCCGACCAGATCCCGTAGCGCATCGATCGAGTAGTTGACCGAGTCGGCAATCGCGCCGGTAATATCCTCGGTCACCGTGGTGTGTGAGGACAAATCACCATCCGCCAGGGTCATCATTTCATCGAGCAGACGCAAAATGGCTTGCTGGTTTCGCTGATTTTGAGCTTCTGTCGCTTTTTGATCTCGCTTGGAATCGCGCACCAGTACAACACCCAGCCAGGTCAGCAGCAGCAAAGTGATCAAACCGGTGAGATAACCGAAATAAGCCAACTGACCGGCATTGGTCTGATCTTGCGCCAAGGCGGAAGAAAGCTTGGACACATCACCTGTAAACTCACCGGCAATCTTGTCGATCTTGAGCGCGGCCTGGTTGGCCGCCAGCAAAGTCGGTGCCTCGGACAGCAAATCGGAACCGCCCTGGTTGACGGTGGCGAACAACACCGCCACATCACGCAATTTCGCCCGAGCCGCAGGATCGTTGATTTGAGGTGCCATCCGATTTCCATTCAGGAAACCGTTCAACACACCACCGAACAGGGCCACATCTCGCCCGAAGCGGTCAGAAGCATTGGCAGCATTCTGTCCGCCCGAAGTGATTTCACTCATGGTCAAACCGATACGCTCGACCAGCATGAGCTGCCGGGTGGCCAGATAGACAACCTGGGGGCTGGCCTGAGCGGCAATCAGGGTTTGCACCACTTCGTCGGAACTCGACAACAGATCCGGCAGCAACTGGTTGATTTGAGAGGCCAGATCACCCACACCCAAAATCGCTTTTTGCCCCTCAAGCACCTTGGCCAGGGCGAGGTTGTATTCATCCCAGATCTTCTGAACCTTGGCCAGTTCGGCTTTACGCTCGTTTGGAACGCCCGCGTATGGCCGCTTGGGATCTTTACCGCTGAGTGCATTCAGGTCGGAAATGAACTGAGCGCGGAGGGCGAGCACAGTATCGAAAGAAGCCTTGTTACCGCGAACAGCGCGCAGTGTTTCAATCGTCATTTCCTGTGACGAACGTTCAAGCTGGGAAGCCACGAGACGACGTTCCAACAAGGTCTGGTCGTTCTTTGCGGAAAGAATAAAAATCGCGACGGTAACCAACAAGGTAATAGCCGCGACCACGACCAGCACGATGACCTGGCGGCTCAGACCGCCCAACTTAACTCCAAGACTCATAGCTACTGCCCACTCCTAGCTGTATAACAGGCCAAATCCCTGTTGTGAAATCGATCGAAATTCCAATCTTTCAAAATATATTCAAGCGACTGCATTCATGAATTGATCACTTTCGATCAGTGCTTCCAGATTCAAGATCGGCAACCAGTCGTTATCCATGCGCACTTCCCTTAAAACCCCTTGCAGATGAGGTTCTTTCACGGCGCGCTCGGCGCTGAACGGGATCTGGCGAATACCATAGGAACGGTCGACGATGAAAGCGGCGCTGAACCGCTGCGTTTTGGCAAGCAAGACGACTGAATGTCGGCCGGGTTCCGACGGGAGATCAAAGAACAAGCGCGCCAGATCGTAAACCCCGGTCAACTCACCGCGCATATTGGCCAAGCCGACAACCCAGGGCTTCGCGCCCGGGATGCGAACCTGCCGAGGCGGAGGCAAAATGGCGCGAACCTGGACCAACGGCACCAGCATTCTTCTACCCCCTGCGCGGAAGAGCACAGCCTGCCAGGTTGACTCGACCTTATCCGTTTTCGGCATGCCGACCGCATGGGCGGCCGCCTCGGATTCAACCCAACATAGATAGTCAAATAAATTCACAAATCACCCCCGACTGGAGTCAATGGAGCACGGTTGTGAGAATACTCATCAAGTCCGCCTCTTTGACCGGCTTGACCAGGTAATCTTTGGCACCTTGTCTCATGCCCCATATTTTGTCGGTTTGTTGATCTTTCGTCGTCACAATGATGACGGGGATGTGTGATGTTTCCGGGTTCTTGTTCAGTTCACGTGTTGCCTGGAATCCGTTCATGCCGGGCATGACCACATCCATCAACACGGCATTGGGCTGAGCCTGCTTGACCAGGGCAATGCCTTCTTCAGCATTCTTCGCCACCGACACCTGATGTCCGTTACGCTCCAGCATCGTTTGCAGAACATAAACTTCGGTTGGTGAATCATCGATAACAACGATATGTGCCACAGTAACCTTCCCTTACAAGTTTCAAATTCATCCAAAAATCGTCAGAACCAATCCACTCGATAAAACACTTAAGAATCAAGCTGCGTTGGTAGAAGCGCCCGCACTCTCGGTAGCAAACCGGCCGATTGCGCCGAAAAGCTCCTCGCTGGTAAACGGTTTGGTCAGATAATCAGACGCGCCGACAATATTACCCCGTGCCTTGTCGAAGATGCTGTCTTTGCTCGACAGCAGGATGACCGGTGTGCGGGAGAACCGAGCGTTGTGTTTGATGATTGCCGTTGTTTGATAGCCATCAAGCCGTGGCATCAGAATGTCGATGATGACGATGTCGGGCGAGAAATCACCGATTTTTGCCAGCGCATCAAAACCGTCAACCGCGCTTTCGATCACGCAACCTGCTTTGGACAGCAGGCTATCTGCGGTACGACGAATGGTTTTACTGTCATCGACTATCAGGACTTTAAGCCCAGGGAACGCGAAGGCGCCCGCTGTCGTTTCGTTCGATTGATCCATGGTGTGATACCCAGTAGTGGTGAGAGGCCCGTCAAACAGGCGATTCGCTAAATCCAATGGAGTGAATGTACCCAAGGGAAGCTGCTTTGGCAATTAATTCGCGTTGTGTCGAAGTTTACAACGGGCCGACCAGCCCCGTCTTGCATCAAAATCGCCATGATTGGTGCAGTTCCATTGCCTACACTATGTGCCTTGACCATTGCCACAGTCATATCGATAACAGGTATGCTTACCCGCTGAACGGGAATAATCCGGCAAGGATAAAAACATCCACCACACTGATAAAACAGAGAAAATAAACAATGCCTTCCGAAGCACTGCGCACCCCACACCCAGAACTGGACGCCCACTATTGCGGCCCCTTGTTGCATATCGAGTCGCATATCATCCGCTGCCACCGGCAAATCGAAGCCTGGTTCCGTGCTCAATGGCTCAAGCATCCCGCGCCATTTTATGCTTCCGTCGACCTGAGGAACGCAGGCTTCAAGCTCGCGCCGGTCGATACCAACCTTTTTCCGGCCGGCTTCAACAACCTCAATCATATTTTCGATCCGCTGATGGTGCAGGCCATTCAGGCCGCTGTGGAACACGCCTGCCCGGAAGCAAAGGACATCCTGATCATCCCCGAACGCCATACGCGCAACATTTTTTACCTCGAATCACTGGCCGCACTGGTCGCATTCGTTGAAATGGCCGGTTTCGGGGTGCGCGTCGGCTCACTGGAACCCATCACGGAGCCGGTCAATTTCGATCTGCCATCCGGCCGCAAGCTTACCCAGCACCCCATATGTCGTGTCGGTAGACGGATCGAAGTGGATGGATTCTCTCCCTGCACCATTCTGGTGAACAACGACCTCTCGGGCGGGCGTCCGGAAATTCTGGAGGATCTCGAACAAACCGTGATTCCACCGGTCGAACTCGGCTGGTGGAAGCGTTCCAAGTTCGAGCACTTCTCGATCTACCAGGACCTGACCCAGGAACTCTGCGCGACCATTGATCTCGACCCCTGGTATTTATCCCCCTTAATGCGCGACTGCGGACACATCGATTTTCTCAAACGCGAGGGCGAGACCTGCCTGCAATCTCAGGTTGAAGAACTGCTGGCCGAAATTCAGGCCAAGTACGACGAGCATCAGATCAAGGAAAAGCCCTTCGTCGTCATCAAGGCAGATGCAGGCACCTATGGCATGGGCGTGATGACCGCGCAATCCGCCGATGACGTGACCCAACTCAACCGCAAGCAGCGCACCCGCATGAGTGCAAGCAAGGAAGGCTTGGGCATCGATCGGGTACTGATACAGGAAGGCGTACACAGCTTCGAAAAAGTTTCCATTCATCAGGACGATGATCGCTATGTGGCCGAACCGGTCATCTACATGGTTGATCACTTCGTCGTCGGCGGTTTCTACCGTGTGCACACGGAAAAGGGAATCAATGAAAGCTTGAACTCGCCGGGCGCGGCTTTTGTGCCCTTGCCGTTCAACGAAGCCTGCAGCCTGCCTTCACCGGATAGCTCACCGGACAGTGAACGCAATCGACTCTATGTGTACGGTGTGGTCGCGCGTCTCGCCCTGCTCGCTGCCGCATACGAATATCAGAAGATCCGTGAAACGGATGCCGCCACCGAACAGATGGCGGGCGATGCGGCATGAAGATCGGCATCCTGATGGACCCCATTTCCGGGATCAAACCCTACAAGGACACCTCATTCGCGCTATTGTTGGCCGCCCAGAACCGAGGTTGGTCCGTGTTCTATCTGGAACCGGACTGGCTCTATGCCGAGCAAGGCCGTCCGCGCTCGAGGATGCACACCATCACCGTATTCGATCGCAACACCGACTGGTTCGAACTCGGCCTGGCAC
>JACDJA010002377.1_pt1 | contig 13618 bp, 13 predicted proteins | sample 7449241 | NCBI WGS metagenome assembly JACDJA01 (sample SAMN14253289, study PRJNA609438) | sludge metagenome | isolation source: initial anaerobic sludge | collected 2018-12-20 | reverse complement strand
GACGATATCGGCTCCCGTTCGGTTGGCCTGATCAAGCAGCTGGGGAATGATCTCCGGCGGGTGTTGTAAATCGGCGTCGATGACGCACAGCAGGCGCCCGCTCGCTGCCTCCATCCCCTCCACGACCGCCCCGCTCAGACCATTGCGGCGATCTTCCGGCCGGATGATGGCCGATACGGTGAAGGAGCGCGTCGCCGCCTCTTGTCGTATGACCGCCGGTGTGTGGTCTGTGCTGTCGTCGACAAATAAGACCTCGAACGCTCGGTCGGCCAGCGCATCGCCCAGCCGATCGAGCAAAGGCGCAATATTGTCCGACTCATTTCGAGTGGGGACGATGATAGTCAATTCGACCGCGGGTTGATCGGCCGTTGGCTGAGCGCTTGCTGAATACATCTCTACTCGTTACATGTCGCGAGTGGGTTTTCTCGTCCGACCACGCGGGCGATCATAGCACAGGAGACCGCTCGCTCCCAAAGGGGTGGGCATGCGTTGTCGTTCGGTCGCAATCTGACGGCGCTTCCCTGACTCGTGATTGTTAACCGGGATGTCGTCGGCAGTAGTTGGGATTGGGCGAAAGACGATGGAAGCGGTAAGATTGCAGTCGGCGAGTGGGCTGCGTGTTGCGGCCCGGCGTTCAAACATTTATGAGCGATCGATACAGCATTTCGGCTTTCTTCCCGGCCTATAACGACGCAGGCACAATCAGCAGCATGGTGATTACCGTGTTGCTGACCCTGCGCGAACTGACTGATGATTACGAGGTGATTGTTGTCAATGACGGCAGCAAGGATCATACGGCCGCCGTTCTCGATGAACTGGCGCGCGTCTACCCGGGCGAGGTGCGTATCATCCATCATCCTCAGAATCGCGGCTATGGCGGGGCGCTGAGGACCGGCTTCTATAGCGCCGCGAAGGAATGGATCTTTTATACCGACGGTGATGCCCAGTATGACCCGCGTGAGTTGAAGAATCTGGCCGCGCTCGTTGAGGACGATATTGACTTCATCAACGGCTGGAAGATCGAGCGCCAGGATCCTTTTCACCGAATTGTTATCGGCCGGATTTACCAGTACGTGATCAAGCTGGCGTTCGGTCTAAAGCTCAAGGATGTCGATTGCGATTTCCGCCTGATGCGCCGGGAAGTATTCGAGACAATAGAACTAACCAGCGATAGCGGCGTCATCTGTGTCGAATTGATGAAGAAGGCGCAGGACGCAGGCTTTCGGCTCACCGAGACGCCTGTCCATCATTTCCATCGCGCCTACGGCAAGTCCCAGTTCTTTCGCTTTCGCCGGCTGGCCCAGGTTGCCCGCGACCTGACCAGGTTGTGGTATCGTCTGGTCTGGCGCAAGGAAGAGACGGCCGCAGCGCCCCATTCAACTCAATCCTATAATCAACCCTATGCCGACGGTCCCCACTGACCATCTCACTTTCTTCGACGGCAAGCACGTCCTCATCACCGGCGGTCTTGGCTTTATCGGTTCCAATATGGCCCACCGCCTGCTCGATCTGGGGGCCGATGTTCTGATCGTTGATTCCCTCATCCCTGAGTATGGCGGCAACGTCTTCAATGTCGATGGTATTGCCGACCGGCTGCGCATTAACATTGCCGACGTTCGCGACGAGCATGGACTGCGCTATCTTGTGCAGGAGCAGGACATCATTTTCAATCTGGCCGGGCAGGTGAGTCATACCGACAGCATGACCGACCCCTACACCGATCTGGAGATAAACGCACGCAGCCAGCTATCGCTCCTGGAGGCCTGCCGCCACGGCAACCCGGCGACGAAGATTGTATTTGCCAGCACGCGCCAGATCTACGGCCGACCTGAATACCTGCCGGTGGACGAGCGCCACCCCTTGCAGCCGGCCGACGTGAATGGCATCAACAAACTGGCCGGCGAATGGTATCACATGGTCTATAACAACGTCTACGGGCTGCGAACGGTGTCATTGCGCCTGACCAATACCTATGGCCCGCGCATGCGCATCCGCGACGCCCGGCAGACCTTTATCGGTTGGTGGATTCGTCGGCTGCTGGAGGGAAAGCCGCTCCACATTTTTGGCGATGGGCTTCAGGTGCGCGATTTCAACTATGTCGATGATGTGGTGGAGGCGATGCTGATGGTGGCGGCTCATGACGTGGCCGACGGGCAGATTTACAACCTGGGGGGCGATGAACCGATCAATCTGACCAATCTGGCCCGCCTGATGATCGAGGTTACCGGGGCCGGATCGTTTGATCTGACGCCGTTTCCTGATGATCGCAAGCGCATCGACATTGGCGATTTCTACGGCGACTACCGCAAAATCCGCAGCAAGCTGGGCTGGCGTCCTGTAATCGGCCTGCGCGAGGGGTTGACGCGCACGATGGCCTACTTCCGCGCTCACTTGTCCCATTACGTGTGATCCTATGACGAGTCGGTTGCCGATACCGTTCACCGATTTGAAGGCTGCTTACCGCCGCCTAAGCCCCGAGCTTGATGCAGTGATCTCGCGCGTGGCGTCGGGCGGCTGGTACATCTTGGGCGAAGAGCTGCGGGCCTTCGAGAGCGAGTTTGCCGCGTACCTTGGCGTTCGCGATGTCGTTGGCGTCGCTTCCGGCACTGATGCACTTCTGTTGGCCCTGCGAGCCTGTGGGGTGGAGCCGGGCGATGAGGTCATCACCGTCAGCCATACGGCCGTGGCAACAGTCACCGCCATTGAGTTGTGTGGGGCGACGCCGCGCCTGGTGGACGTTGAGCCGAATAGCCTGACGATGGCGCCTGGCGGCCTGGCCGCCAGGCTGACACTCCGGACGAAGGCCATCGTCCCGGTCCATTTGTATGGGCGCGCGGCCGATATGGAGCCGATCCTGGCCTTTGCCCGTGCTCATGGGTTGATCGTCGTCGAAGATTGCGCCCAGGCTCACGGCGCGTACTACCACGGTCGAATGGTCGGCACGATGGGCGATGCGGCCGCCTTCAGCTTCTATCCGACCAAGAACCTGGGCGCGATGGGCGATGGCGGGGCCGTGGCGACGAACCGGGCCGACGTGGCCGAGCGATTGCGATTATTGCGACAATACGGCTGGCAGGAACGGTATATCAGCGAGATACCCGGCTATAACAGTCGCCTGGACGAGATGCAGGCGGCCGTCTTGCGGGTTCGACTTCGTCACCTGGAGGCGGAAAATGAGGCTCGACGGCGATTGGCCGGACTATATGATGCGGCGCTTGCCGGGCTTCCGGTTCGGACGCCGGAGGCCGGAATGAATCATCGCCACGTTTATCATCTCTATGTCATTCAGGTTGATCAACGCGATGCTTTACAGGCGCATATGAATTCGCGCGACGTTGCCACCGCTATCCATTATCCTTCACCTGTCCACCGGCAACCGGCCTATCGACATCTGGGATACGAGTTGGGCAGCTTGCCGGAGACCGAGCGCGCGGCGGGGGCGATCCTGTCCTTGCCGCTATACCCGGACCTGCCCGACGAGGCGGTCATGGAAGTGGTTAAGACGATAGCCGAATTTTGGCGCGGATGAGCGTTGAACCCCAGGTTGACGCTAACCTGCTTACGAACCTTGTGTTTTGTTCGACCCGTTTGATGGCCACTCTATAGCAAGATGGAACAGATACGTTGCTCTCTGGGCATCATGGCCCACAATGAAGAGGTCAACATCGGCCGGCTGCTGGAGCGGGTGCGTGAGTCGCGGCTCAACGGGGTCGAGGTGAGTGAGATCATTGTCGTCGCCAGCGGTTGCACCGACGGCACGGAAGGAGTAGTTCGCCGCGCCGCGGCCGCCGATCCGCGCATTCGTCTTATCAGCCAACCGACTCGTGAGGGCAAGGCTTCGGCCATGAACCTGTTTCTGGATCAGGCACAGTGCGATATATTGATTCTCAGCAGCGCCGACCTGCTCCCAGTCGAGGATGCGCTGGAGCGCCTCGTCGCTCCGTTTGTTGACCCCGAAATGGGCATGACGGCGTCGCGCCCTGTACCGGTCAACGATCCGGCCACGTTCATGGGGTTTGCCGCGCACTTGTTGTGGCATCTGCACCATCTAATCAACGCCGAGGGTGGGTTCAAGGCCGGAGAGATGATCGCTTTTCGCAAGGTGTTCACGCGCATCCCGCCGTATACGGCCGTGGATGAGGCCAGCGTGGAGCCGCTTGTGCGCGGGCAGGGATATGCCGTGCGCTACGAACCGGGGGCAATCGTCTTTAACAAAGGGCCGGAGACTGTCGATGATTTCCTGCGCCAACGGCGGCGGATCTATGCCGGTCATCTGGAGATGCAGGACCGGTTGGGCTACTCGGTCAGTACCATGAGTGGCCGGCGCATCGCCGGGCTGTTGCTTCGCCACATGGATTGGCGGCCGAAGCAGTTGTTCTGGACGTTACGCGTCGTTGCACTGGAGATGTATGGTCGCTATTTGGGACGGCAGGATTATAAGGCCCATCGAAGTCATACAGTTTGGGAAATCGCCGCCACGACCAAGGAGTTAGAGAGTACGTGAATTCGATGCCGGGTGTATTGGCCCGCGTGCCGCTGTTTCAGGCCTATCGCCGGTTCGGGTGGCCGAAACTATTGCCGCTTAACATAACGCTATCGCCTTCGCCCCGCTGCAACTCCCGTTGCCTGACTTGCAACATCTGGATGAAGCGGGAGAACGAGTTGACGATGGAAGAATGGGACAAGGCGCTGGCTTCACTTGGCCGCGCGCCTTACTGGTTCACAATCAGCGGCGGTGAACCGTTCATGTTTCCCGGCATTGTTGAGCTGGCTCAACTGGCCTACGAACACTGCCGGCCGGGGATCATTAATATCCCGACCAACAGCATCTTGACCACAATCCCTGACAAGGTGGAACGTATCGCCCGATCGTGCCCCGAGAGCCAGCTAATCATCAACCTCTCGCTCGACGGCGTGGGCGAAAAGCACGACTTCATCCGCGGTATTCCGGGGAACTTCATCAAATTCGAGGAGCGGCTGCGCCAGTTGCTTGAACTGCGCGATCGGCTGCCGAACCTCAACATCGGCATCCATTCCGTCGTGTCTGTGTTCAGCGTGGGTCATCTGGATGAGTTGATCGCTTACGCGGATCAGTCCGGCGCGGATCAGTTCATCACCGAGATTGCCGAGCCACGGGTGGAACTGGATACCGTAGGGCTGCCCATCACCCCCAGTCCGGAACAATATAACGCAGCCATTGATCGGTTGATCGCCTACGTCGAGAGCAAGCGCTACAAAGGCGTTGCGCGTATTGCCGAGGCATTTCGGGTGGAGTATTACAAGCTGGTCAAGCGCATTCTGGAGGAGCAGGACCAGGTCATCGACTGTTATGCCGGTTGGGCCAGCGCCCAGATCTATGCCGACGGGACGATCTGGCCTTGCTGCGTCCGCGCCGACAATCTGGGAAACCTGCGCGATCATAACTATGATTTCAAGGAGATATGGTTCGGGGACAAGATTCGCGAAGTACGGCGCAGCATCGCCGCCAAAGAATGTTATTGCCCGCTGGCTAATGCCTCGTATACCAACATGCTGATAGACCCGCCGACGTTGAGCCGTGTGGGGCTGAAGGTAATTTCACCGGATAGCATCAGTGTGCGAACGACGAGCGACGAGCGACGAACGACGAATCCGGAACCCTCTCCCCACTGACCTGCTGCTCATTGTATGCTGCCCACTTTACCGATTACGTTTGCCATGTCCGCTTCCCTCGCCGCCATCCGCCGTTTTCTGATCGAGACCTTCGATGATGAGGAATTGGCCGATTTCTGTTTTGACCACTTTCCGGAGGTATACAAGGATTTCACGGAAAGTATGACGTTTGGGCGTAAGGTACGGCTTCTGGTGGACTATTGCCGGCGACGAGAGCGCGCGCCGGAGTTGCTGGCATTGCTGAAGCAGTCGCGCCCTGATTCGTTCCCTCCGTCGTGGGTCGCTGTGGCTTCCGCGGCCGGTCAAATCAACATCAATACGGCTTCGGCCGGGGAGTTGCAGAGATTGCCCGGTATCGGCCCGCGGCTAGCTGAAGCGATCATAGATGGGAGACCGTATGACACGGTTGGCGAATTATCGCGCGTAAACGGTATTGGCCCCGGCCGGTTGGCGGCCGTGCGCGAGCGGTGTGTTGCCTAGCGCGTCCAGTGGCGCGGAGGTACTATCTACCCGACATACAGCTATCAAGGAGAGAGCCTATGTCCTTTGAATGGCTCAAAGCGTTCCATCAGGATATGCAAAAAACGCCCGATTACGCCGAGAAGACGCTGGCCGCCTATCGGCTGGGGATCAAGGCCAAAGGCTCCATTCGCGGGGTGCGGATTGAGGTCGACGAGGAAGGTTGTCCGGCCAGCCGAAACCTTGATCCCGAAGCGGAATACTTGCCCGACGACGCGCCCCGTCTGCCGCTTCCCGATTGCGTGAAGGGCTTGAGTTGCCGTTGTGTTTACCGCCCCGCCATGTTCTACGAGCCGCGGCCCGGCGATGAATGAGCAGCAGGCGGACGCTGAGCCGACGCTTCCCCACCGAATAGCAGCACTCGACCGTTTCCTGCGCATAGTTATTCGGAGTTAGTTCCCTCTCTCTCGCTGTTGCGTTATACTTACCGAACCGGCGCCAAGCCGAGATTGTCATAGAGAGTTACTCAATGCCCACAGCCTTAATTACCGGCATCACCGGACAAGACGGCTCCTACCTGGCCGAATTTCTCCTGCAGCGGGGGTATCGGGTGGTGGGAATGGTGCGTCGGACGAGCACCCTCAATTTTCATCGCATCGCCCATATTCAGGAACAACTGGAACTGGTTCCGGGCGATTTGAGCGATCAGGTATCACTCATTCATATTCTGGAGGAATACCAGCCCGACGAGGTCTATAACCTGGCGGCGCAATCCTTTGTGCAGACTTCGTGGAACCAGCCGGTGTTCACCGGCGACGTGACCGCCTTGGGCGTCACCCGCGTGCTTGACGCTATTCGTATCGTCAACCCGCGTATCCGTATGTACCAGGCCAGTTCCAGCGAGATGTTCGGCAAGGTGGTCGAGGTACCGCAGCGCGAGACGACGCCTTTTTACCCACGCAGTCCTTACGGCGTGGCCAAGGTGTATGGCCACTGGATCACCGTCAACTATCGCGAGAGCTATAACCTGCATGCCACGTCGGGTATCCTGTTCAACCACGAGTCCCCGCGGCGCGGTCTGGAGTTTGTGACGCGCAAAATCACCCATCAGGCGGCGCGCATCAAGCTGGGCCTGGCCGACGAACTGCGGCTCGGTAATCTGGACGCGCGGCGCGACTGGGGGTTTGCCGGCGATTACGTCCGGGCGATGTGGCTGATGTTGCAGCAAGAAACGCCCGACGACTTTGTCATCGCGACGGGTGATACACATTCGGTTGAGCAGTTCCTTGACGTTGCTTTTGAACACCTGGACCTGGATTGGCGGGAATACGTTGTGCAAGACGAGCGGTTCATGCGCCCGGCCGAGGTAGACCTGCTGGTCGGTGACCCCGGCAAGGCCGGGCGAGATCTGGGCTGGGAGCCGGCCGTTTCCTTCATTGAGCTTGTGCGCATGATGGTCGATGCCGACATGATGCTCCTGCAAGCAGGCGAGATAGCCGTCTAAAGCAGCCGATCCACTGAATACCGACCTACTGAATACTGATCCACTGACCACCGGAAAGGAGGCCCATGACCCAGATTATTTTCGGCACAGACGGTTGGCGCGGCCGCATCGCCGAGGATTACACGTTTGACAATGTGCGCCGTTGTGCCCAGGGATTTGCATCCTTCCTGCGCGAGGAAGGGTTGGCCGAGAAGGGCGCGGTGATCGGCTACGATCAGCGCTTCCAGGCCGAATATTTCGCCGCGGCCGCGGCCGAGGTGCTGGCCGCCAACGGCGTGAAGGTGTGGCTGACACAGAGCAACACACCCACGCCGGCCATATCCTATTCCGTCCCGGCCAGAGGGGCGGCCGGGGCAATCAACATCACCGCCAGCCATAACCCGCCCCACGATTGTGGCTTCAAGGTGCGCGACGCCGACGGCGGGGCCATTCCTCCGGCCGACCTGAAGCGAATCGAGTCGGGTATTCCCGAGATTGCCGGGGTGCGGCGCATGAAGCTCGACGACGCCATGACCGACGGCCTTGTCGTCAAATTCGATCCCGCTCCGGACTACATCGCCTTGCTCCATAAGCTGGTGGACATTGAGCCGCTCAGGGCAGCCGGCTTTAATGTGCTGGTTGATTGTATGTGGGGCAACGGCGCGGGCTGGTTCCCGCGGTTGCTGGGTGGTGGAGCCACGCGCATCCACGAAGTACACAACGAGCGCAATCCCATCTTCCCCAAAATGTCGCGCCCCGAGCCGATTCCGCCCAATATCGACGACGGACTCAGCTACGTGCCCTTGCTCGACGCCGACGTGGCGATTATCACCGACGGCGACGCCGACCGGGTGGGGTTGGGAGACGAGCACGGCCGCTTCATCGACCAGTTGCGCGTCTTTGGCCTGCTCGGCTACTACTTTCTGGAGATACGCGGCGAGCGCGGCCCGATTGTCAAGACGATCTCGACCACCAAGATGCTCAACAAGCTCGGCGCGCTCTATGGCATTCCCGTCTATGAAACCGGCGTTGGCTTTAAGTACATCGCCCCGAAGATGAAAGAAGTGGACGCGATGATCGGCGGCGAGGAAAGCGGCGGCTACGCCTTCCGCGGTCACGCGCCGGATCGGGACGGCATTCTCGCCGGGTTATATCTACTGGATATGATGGTGAAGACGGGCAAGAAGCCGTCGCAGCTGCTCGATTTGTTGTTCGAAAAGGTCGGCCCGCACTACTACGACCGCATCGACACGGCCTTCGAGACAGCGCGGCGCGGCGAGGTGCAGGCCCGCGTGCTGGCCGCCCGACCGGAGACCATCGCCGGGTTGAAGGTGACGGACATCTCCACGCTCGACGGCTTCCAGTTCCATATGGAAGATGGTGGCTGGTTGCTCATCCGTTTCAGCGGCACCGAGCCGATCATCCGCGTTTACACCGAGACGACTCACGGAGACAAGGTGCAGGATATTTTGCAGGACGGCCTGCGCATTGCCGGACTGAAATAAAGAGTGGGCAATGGGCAGTACTGCCCATTGCCCACTATCCACTAACCTCCATGAAAGCTTTCCAGGACTATTACCCCGACGAAGTAAGCCACTGCTACGGTTGTGGGCGGTTAAACGAGCACGGCTTGCAGATCAAGAGCTATTGGGACGGCGACGAGTCGATCTGCCATTATCAGCCGCGGCCATATCACACCGCCGTCCCCGGCTACGTCTATGGCGGTCTCATTGCCTCGCTCATCGATTGCCACGGCACGGGCACGGCCGCCGCGGCGATGTATCGGCAACAGGGGCGGGCAATGGACACCGAGCCGCCGTTGCGCTTCCTGACCGCCTCGCTCCACGTCGATTACTTGCGGCCGACGCCCATTGACGACCCGCTGGAGTTGCGCGGCCGGGTGAAAGAAATCAAGGGGCGCAAGGTTATCATCGCCGTTGATCTGCTGGCCCATGGCGAAGTCTGTGCCCGCGGCGAGATCATCACCGTCCAGGTCCCCGAGGATTTTATGGCCCGGATCATGGGTCAGGACGAGTGATGCCTGATTCGTTCTCTGTTCTCGTGGATACCCACTGCCATCTCGATTTCGAGTCCTTCACGGAGGATGTGGAGGTGGTGGTCGAACGAGCACGCGCGGCAGGCGTGAGGCGTATCCTCGTTCCCGCTCTTGATTTGGATAACATACCGGCTGTGGTGGCGCTATCCGAGACCTTTCCGGAGGTCTATGCCGCGGTAGGCGTGCATCCCAACTCGGCCGCGGCGTGGCAGGACGACTGGCTCGACGAACTGCGGATCGCCGCCGGGCATGAAAAAGTGGTCGCCATTGGCGAGATTGGCCTCGACTACTATTGGAACAAGACACCCATCTCGACGCAACACCATGCCTTTGTCCGGCAACTGGAACTGGCCGCCGTGTTGGAACTGCCGGTTATTGTCCATAACCGGGAGGCGAGCGCCGACGTGCTGCGACTGCTGGCTGCTTCTCCACCGGCGGGAGGTGAACGGCCGGGCGTGCTCCACTCTTTCTCGGCCGATTGGGCCACGGCCGAGGCGGCGCTGGCGATGGGCTTTTATTTGGGTTTCACCGGGCCGCTAACCTACAAGAAGGCCGATTCGCTGCGTTCCATCGCTGTCCGTGTTCCTCTTGATCGCCTGTTGATCGAAACCGACGCGCCCTTCCTGACCCCACATCCGCACCGGGGCAAGCGCAACGAGCCGGCCTACGTTCGTCTTGTAGCCGAGCAACTGGCCGAGCTTCACGGTCTGCCGCTCGCCGAAATCGCCCGCATCACGACCGAGAATGCCGCCCGGCTCTTCCGCTTGCCGACGAACTGCTGACCACAGACGCTGGAACACAGATCACTGACCTGCCGAATACTGGCCCATTGCCCACTCCCATGCTCTCAATCATCATCGTCAACTGGAACGTCCGCGACTTGCTGCGAGACTGTTTGCGCAGCATCGAGCGCGTGCGGGATGATCCGGAGCTTGAGGTCATCGTGGTTGATAGCGCTTCGGCCGACGGCAGCGTCGGGATGGTGCAGACCGAGTTTCCATGGGTTCGGCTCATCCCGTGCGATGAGAATGTCGGCTTTCCGCGCGGCAACAATATCGGGCTGGCCGAGGCGCGCGGGCATTACTTATTGCTGCTAAATCCCGACACGATTGTGCAGGACGACGCTTTGATGATCCTGCGGGACTACTTGACGGCCCATCCTGACGTCGGCGCGCTTGGGCCGATGTTACTGAATCCGGATGGTTCCGTTCAGTCGTCTCGCCGCCGCTTCCCCACTCCGGCGACCGGATTTTTCGAGAGCACGTGGCTGGAAGGGGCGGCTCCCGGTGTGCTGCACCGCTACTACGCGCTTGACTTGCCCGACGATGCCACGGCCGACGTGGATTGGCTGACCGGTGCGTGCATCATGGTTCCTCGTGCCGTCTATGAGCAGATCGGCGGGCTGGACGAGGGCTACTATATGTATTCCGAGGAACTCGACTGGTGTCACCGCATCAAGACCGCCGGTTGGCGGGTCGTCTATCATCCGGTGGCGCGGATCGTCCATCACGTGGGCAAGAGCAGCGAGCAGGCCGTGACGGCGCGCCATATCAACTTTCAACGGGCCAAATTACGCTACTATCGCAAGTATCACGGCCGCGCCGTGGCGGGAGCGCTGCGTCTCTTCCTGCTCGGCAGCTACGCCTGGCAAATGGCGCTGGAGGCGGCGAAGGGATTGTTCGGCAGCAAACGCGATCTGCGTCGTCAACGAATGCGCGCTTACTATGACGTGCTGCGTTCCGGTTTGCGGCCGGCGGGGTATTGACCATGCGTGTTGGGCTGGTGACAGGCGAGTTTCCACCGATGGAGGGTGGAGTGGGGGCGTTCACCGATCAGCTGGCGCGAGCGCTGGCCGAACAGGGCCACGAGATCCACATCATCACCTCGCGCGAGGCGCGCCCGGCCGATGCGCCGCGCAAGCCGTCCTCCGTCTTCCAGCCCGTGAACCTCGGCTATGCTCAATTGTATCCGCGAGCCGGGCGGTGGCGTTGGCCGACGCTCTCGATGGTGGCCGATCTGGTTATCCGTAACAATCTGGAGATCGTCAACCTGCAATATCAGGCCGCGGCTTTCAACATGCGCAGTGCGGCAATTTTCTATCTGCCCTGGCGGCTGAAGCACATCGTGCCCACCGTCGTCACCTTCCACGATCTCAAAGTGCCCTATTTATTCCCGAAAGCGGGCGGCCTGCGCGAGCGGGTTGTACGTGATTTGGCCCGGCGGGCGAACGGTTGCATTGCCACGAATGGAGCCGACCTGGGCTACCTGCACCAGTGGACGTCCCGACCGGCCGTAGAGATACCCATCGGCAGCAATATCGATGCCCGGGAACCGAACCACGTCGAGGTTGAGGAAGTGCGCGCCGCTCTCGGCCTGGACGCGGGCCACGTGCTCCTCGGCTATTTTGGCTTCCTGAACGAGACGAAGGGAGCGGATACGCTCGTTAACTCGCTGGCCCGGCTGGATGATCGTTACCACCTTGTCTTTATCGGCGGCCAGACCGGGGCCAGTGATCCGCACAACAACGAGGCGTTCCTGCGGGAGTTGCGCGGACGGATCGACCGGCTGGGCCTTACCGGACGTGTACACTGGACGGGCTTCCTCTCACCGGAGCGGGTTTCGGCCCACCTGACCGCGGCCGACGTCATGGTGATGCCTTATCGTGACGGCGTTTCGCCACGACGGGGGACGCTCATGGCCGCATTGGCGCACGGCCGGCCGCTGATCACCACCACGCCGGCGGATGTGTTGCCTGAATTCAGGCACGGCGAGAACATGTGGCTCGTCCCCCCCGACAACGTCGAGGCGCTGGATGAGGCCATATTGACGCTGACGGCCGACCCGTCGTTGCGCGAATCATTAGGTCGCGGGGCGAGAGAACTGGCGCGCTCCTACGGTTGGGATGTTATTGCGCAGCGGACGGCCGATTTTTATGCCGAGGTCCTGGGCCTGTACTCCGCCAGCTCGTCGAAATGACGCGGCGCTGTTTGCGAACCGCCACGTTATCGTAGGGTTTGCATGGCTCACCCGGCCATGACGGAACGGTGGCCGGCTGCTACAATTCCTGCAATGCCTTTGCACCCACGCGCCGAGCGACGACTGCTGTCGCTCATCCTCGCTCTCTACCTCATCCTGGGATTCACCTATGCCCTGATCACCCCGCCGTTTGAGGCATCGGATGAACTGTGGCATTACCCGATGATACAGCATCTGGCAGCCGGCAACCCGCTGCCGGTGCAGGTGTTCGATCCGGCGCAGGCGGGGTTGTGGAATCAGGAAGCCAGCCAGCCGCCGCTCTACTATTACCTCGGCGCGGCGCTGACGTTTTGGATCGACCAGTCGGACATGATTGCCGTCCGCCGACTCAATCCCCACGTGGATAATGGCGTCATCACTCCCGACGGCAATACCAATCTGGCCGTCCACGACCCGGCGGCCGATCCGTGGGCGGGCGCGCTGCTGGCCGTGCGCGTCGTGCGCCTCGCTTCCGTCCTGCTGGGCGCGATCACGGTCTATCTGACCTGGCGCATCGCTTCGGAGACCGCGCCGGGTCGCCCCGAGGTCGCCCTCCTCGCCGCCGCGCTCAACGCTTTTCTACCCATGTTCCTGTTTATCGGCGGCGCGGTCAACAACGACAACCTGGCCGTGCCGCTGGCCTCGCTGGCCGTGCTGCTGCTTATTCGCATCGTGACCCGGCGACGGGCAACTTATTTTGCCGTTCGCCGGCGGGAGTGGGCGGCCGTCGGCGTGGTCATTGGCCTGGCTGTGCTGACCAAGGAAGGCACGCTGGGTCTCATCCCGCTGGCGTTCGGGACGGCCGTGGTGGCGGCGTGGCAGCGGTGGGCGTGGGGCGACGGACGACAGACCGGGGGCGACGGCGTGGGGGAGCAGGGGAGCAGGGGAGCAGAGATAATGACGGCGGTCGGCGGCCTGCTGTCGGCGGTCGTCTTCATCATGCTCCCGGTGGT
>JACDJA010002376.1_pt1 | contig 13623 bp, 13 predicted proteins | sample 7449241 | NCBI WGS metagenome assembly JACDJA01 (sample SAMN14253289, study PRJNA609438) | sludge metagenome | isolation source: initial anaerobic sludge | collected 2018-12-20 | reverse complement strand
CTTTAATTATTTCTTAATTATTATATCTAATATTTTAAAAGTATGTTAAACCGCTTATTTTTATCATTAATATATATAAAGTTTTAAAAGAAGATTTTCTCTCTTATTTATAATATTCTTAAACCCCCTATTTTAGGGGCTTACTGCACCATTGCTTTTAAATTGTTAAAAAAGTATTAAAATTTTTATATTTATTCGTCAAATTTAAGCTTCATTTGTTAAAAAAGTGTTAAAATTTGTTTTGAATGTTATATTTTTATGACATATATTTTCTCTAATAAGGGGGTTTGCATGCAATCAAATGCTGCATTGGAATATGATTATTCTGTTGCAAAATTGTTTACATACACGACGATTTTGTTTGGAATTCTTGGTATGCTTATTGGTACGCTAATAGCTGCTCAAATGGCATTTCCTGAGCTTAACTATCTTTTAGGTGAGTATGGTACTTTCTCAAGATTGAGACCACTACATACAAATATAGTTATCTTTGGATTTACTCTAAGTGGTGTTTGGGCCACAGCTTACTATGTAAGTCAAAGGGTTTTGAAAGTCTCAATGGCTGAATCAAAATTCTTGATGGCATTAGGTAAGATTCACTTCTGGTTATACTTTTTTGGAGCACTCGCCGCGGTTATCACGCTAGGTATGGGTATCACGCAATCAAAAGAGTATGCTGTATTTGAATGGCCTATAGATGTTGTCATTGTGCTTATCTGGGTAATTTGGGGACTCTCTCTGTTTGGTTTGATCGGAATTAGAAGAGAAAAATCACTCTATATCTCTATGTGGTACTACATAGCAACATTCCTTGGAATAGCTATGCTTTATCTCTTTAACAATATGGCGATTCCAACATACTTTGCTTCAGGCGGATATGGAAGTATCTTCCACTCTGTTTCAGTGTATTCAGGAACAAATGATGCACTTGTTCAATGGTGGTATGGACATAATGCTGTTGCATTTGGTTTTACTGTGCCTATCATTGCAATGATCTATTACTTCTTGCCAAAAGAGTCAGGTCAAGCTATCTACTCATATAAACTTTCACTCCTTTCATTCTGGGGATTGATGTTTGTTTACCTATGGGCTGGATCGCACCACCTTATTTGGTCAACAGTTCCTGACTGGATGCAAACTATGGGTTCAATCTTCTCGGTTGTTCTTATCTTACCTTCCTGGGGTAGTGCAATCAATATGTTGCTTACTATGAAGGGTGAATGGAATCAGTTGACTGAAAATCCACTTATCAAACTTATGGTTCTTGCTTCTACATTCTATATGCTTTCAACTATCGAAGGTCCAATTCAATCTATCAAATCAGTTAATGCTATCGCGCACTTTACTGACTGGATTCCGGGTCACGTTCATGATGGTGTTCTTGGTTGGGTTGTATTTATGATTATGGCGGCTCTTTTCCATATGGCTCCTAGAATGTTCAAAAAAGAGATATACTCTAAAAAACTTATTGATATGCAGTTTTGGTTGCAAACAACAGCAATCGTTCTTTACTTTACATCTATGTGGATCGCAGGGATTACACAAGGTATGATGTGGAGAGCTGTTGATGAGTATGGTAACTTGATGTATAGCTTCATCGATACTGTTGCAGTATTGCACCCATACTATACTATTAGAGCTGTTGCCGGAGTGTTATATCTACTTGGCTTCTTCATGTTTGCTTATAACATGATTTTAACTATGACTGCTGCAAAGAAGATAGACACTGAACCGCAGTTTAGATCACCTATGGCGTAAGGAGGTATGTTATGTTTCATTGGTTAGAAAAAAATCCATTTTTCTTTTCGGTAGGTGTATTTCTTGTAATTGCATTTGCCGGTCTTGTAGAGATATTGCCAAACTTTGGTGAAGCTTCTCGTCCGGTTGTAGGGCTTAAGCCATACACTGTACTCGAGCTTGCAGGTAAAGAGGTATATAAAAAAGATAGTTGTATCGCATGTCACTCTCAGTTGATTAGACCGTTTAAGTCAGAGACTGATAGATATGGTCAATATTCACTTTCAGGTGAATATGCATATGACAGACCGTTCTTGTGGGGTTCAAAAAGAACAGGTCCGGATCTTCACCGTATAGGAAACTATCGTTCAACAGATTGGCATGAAAATCATATGTGGGATCCAAAATCAGTAATACCACAATCGATTATGCCTGCTTATAAACATCAGTTTAGTAACATAGCCGATATAGAAACTGCCTATGCAGAAGCAGTGACTGTAAAAGAACTATTTAATACTCCTTATGATGTAGAAGGCGGTGTAGCATTAGGTAGCTGGGAAGATGCTCAAGCTGCAGCTCTTGCTGAAGCTAAAGAGATAGCTGCTGATATGAAAAACCAAGATGTAAAAGATTTAGTAGCAAACGGTCAAATACCTGAAATTGTTGCATTGATCGCTTATATGAATAAATTGAAATAAGGAAGGGCAGAAGATGGACTTTAAAGAATTAGCAATTTACGCAAATCTCTTTATGACCGTCTTTTTGGTGCTAATGCTATATGGGTATATCATACATCTATATAGAAGCGAAAAAAGAGGCGAGAAGGATTACGAAAAATACGGCAAGATAGCACTCGATGATGAGATTGATAGCAAGCCTATTGAAGAGGATCCTAGCGCTGAAAATAAAAAAGAGGAGTAAGATAAATGAATAGTTTAATGATCAAAGCATTAGCTTTTTCAGCAGTTCTTATGGGCGCAACAATTTTTGTTGTCAAATATATGAACGTTGATTTGAGTGATCCTGTTAACTTGATCACGATGTTGGGTGCAGCTGCAATTGCATTCCTTACATTCGGTGTTGCTGCGAAATATATCAATCAGATGAAAACCGATAAAGCTGAAGGTGAATTGACTGATGATAATTGGGACGGCATAGGCGAGTATAAAAACGAACTTCCGGGCGGTTGGGCGTACTCATTTTTAGGAACAATCATTTGGGCAATGTGGTATTGGACAATGGGGTATCCTGTCAATGCATACAGCCAAATCGGTGAGTATAATGAAGAGGTAAAGGCGTATAATGCTCAATTTCAAGAGATGCACAAAAATGCAGACGCTGATACGCTCAAAGCGATGGGTGAGTCTATATTCTTAGTACAGTGTGCTCCGTGTCATGGGGAAACAGCTGATGGACTCTCAGGAAAAGCACAAGATTTGACAATCAGAATGGCAAAAGATCAAATCCTTGATGTGATTGCTAAAGGATCAAACCAACTTGGTTTTCCAATGGGTGCAATGCCTGCCGGTATGGCGAGCGGAGCTGATGCTGAAGCGATCGCTGATTACATAGTAGGCGGTATGCAAGGGCAAGCGCCTGCAGCGTATGCAACTTGTGCTGCTTGTCATGGTGCTGACGGACAAGGTATGAATGGAATGTCACCAAACATTACAAAATATGATGAAAAAATTGTGACACAAGTTCTTGCTAATGGTAAAAAAGGTATGATAGGTAAAATGCCTTCATTTAATAATAGATTGACACCTGTGCAAGAAAAAGCATTGGCTACATATCTTCAAAGTTTATAAGGAGGATGCAGATGGCTGAAAATACAAGAAGAGGGCTTTTTACTCTTAGCGGAATAAGCGGTATGCTCATAGCAACAGTTCTTCTGTTGGTTATTTTGGCAGGACTGACTTTTTGGGGTCTTTTGGTTCAACAAGGAAGTGCTCAAAATCCTTATGATCCTACGCCCATAACAAGTAGTCTTGACAATGTTCAAATGAATAGCGTAGACAATGCACAGCACGCATTTAAAGATGCTAATTAAAGGATTAGATGATGATTAAAATTATGGATAAAATCTTGACATTGGGAATGATCATTACTGCAGTGTATACACTCTATGCAGTTTTAACTCCTAATCACCTTTTTGTAGGTTAAATATATGAAGATAGCACAAGTAAGGCTTGCCTTGCTTGCTATGCTATTGCCTCTCTTTCTGTACTCACACGACCCAATAATCAAAAACGAACTTTTAAAACCTGAAGTAGTGACAAAGATTACCCAGATAAGTAAAGAGTTATTGGATAAATGCAGTATAAATAGTTATGTTATAGCCACCAATGATCCTTTTCCGCGGGGCTACAAAATGACTGATTATCTAGGAAAGTTTGGAGATAGCTTAAGCAAGCCATATATAGTTTTTGTTTTTGCTCCGCATGATAAAAGAGTCGGTATAGTAACATCATCAAAAGAGCTAAAAAACCTTTATGATGCAAGTAGTGTAAAAGATGCAGCGATTGGTGTTGTCGCATCGCATGATAGCAACTCTTTAGAAGATAAATATAATATTGCAGTATTGCAAGGATTCTCTGAACTCGCTGATCAAGTTGCCGCATCAAAAGGTGTTGTGATGACAAACACCGTACCAAATGATACAAGACAGGTCGTGCATGTACTGCAGTATATTATCTATATCGGATCACTGTTGGTTTTTTGGATTTTTATTGGAAAACCAATCTACATGAGGATAAAAAATGGAACAAAAAGATAAAGAAAAGACATATTGGCCCCATATGATAGTGGGCTTTCTTTTATTGGGGCTTTCACTCGGAACTTGGACTATTAAATCAGCAAACTCCATGCCCGTTGAGAGAGAAAATAAATATATGATGCCTTATCAGAATGCAGATATGAACTATAATGAGATCATAAAAGATGAAAATGCATTTAGCGGGAACTATGCCGTAACGATAGAGGGTGTCAAAACCATCAAGGTTAAGCCAAATAAAAATAGTAAAGTTAAACTCGCAGATCCTATCAAGCTCAATAAGGGTGAGAATAGCTTCTCTTATAAGATTACCACAAAGGCGGGTAAGGTCGTCAAAGATGCCAAGGTCACATTTCTCTTGACTCGTCCGCATACAGATAAAGATGATCAAAAGATAGATACGGTTACTTTCAAAAATGATGTCTATGTTGTCTCGGGTGTTGATATAGAGAAGATAGGGAGATATACACTTGTTTTAAGAGCCCAAATAGGCGAAGATATAGGCTTTTATGAGAGACCCGCATTTCTAGAGAAAGAGGTAGCCCCAAAACAGTAATCAATCATAGATATGCTATACTTTTTCTATGATTGCTTCTCCTAAAAAACTCATCATTTTACCAACCTCAAGATCGATTCGAGAGGCAAAAAGAGCCTACGAGACCAATACATTATTACCCTCTTTTATGCGCTTAGATGAGTTTGAATCAAGAGTCATGCTTATCGATAGTAGCGCACTAGTAGATAGGCTCACAAGAGTGATGCTTTTACGAGAAGCTGCTCGTTTTGATGCGATGAGAAAACTCAATATAAACTTTGACCTTGTAAGATTTTTTACGAAAAGCGACGCTCTTTTCAGGTTTTTCGAAGAACTCTCTCATGAGAAAGTAGATTTTGAAGAGTTGAAAAATGCAGATGTCTATAGTGAATTTGCAGAGCATATCTCCATACTCCAAGAGCTACAAGATAGATACGAAGCGATATTGCAAAAAAGAGGATACATTGATAGAGCTTTTTTAGCAAAAAGATTTCAGATTAATGAAGATTTTCTCAAAGAGTTTGATATTATAGAGCTCCACTTGGAGGGGTACCTGAGTCGATTTGAGCTTGATATTTTGGATGCAGTCTCGAAGAAGATAGAGCTTAAGATTTTTTTACACACCAGTAGATTTACTCAAAAAATGGATGAACGATTTGCTCAGTATGGTCTAACGTTGCCGAAAAACGCTTACATCACCCTAGATTTTAGTACAAAAACCCTTCTAAACGCTATAAAAAACACCGATGTTATGAATACGCAGGTAATCTCTGTCAATGAACGGATAAAGCAGATACCTGTAGCTATGCGAAGTGTTCAAGAGATGATTGCTAAAGGAGTTGATCCTAAAGATATAGCAATCATCCTGCCGGATGAGAGCTATAAAGAGATGTTTTATCTTTTTGATAGAGAGAAAAATCTTAACTTTGCCATGGGATTTGACTACAAACAGAGCAGAGAGTTCAAGACGATTCATGCATTGATGCGATATTTTAAAAAGGGCAAAAAAGAAGATATCGAGGGTTTTGAGATCGATAGGGACGCTCTTGAGGCAACCAAGCATACGCAGAGATTATCAGCTCAGCAATTCTTCGAGTATATTTTTGCTTTAACAAGCATCGATTATGATGCCGTCAAAGAGGAGAGCAGATACCAAGAGGTCTATAAGAACTATATTGAATTTCAATCTATCTTTAGCGAGAGTGAGTTCCATATAAAAGATTGGATATTTTTATGGCTCAAATCGATAGAAGAGATTACGCTTGATGATAGTAGAGGCGGTAAGGTTACTGTCATTGGAGCACTTGAGACAAGGGGTGTTTCCTTTGAGGGTGTAGTTGTTATCGATTTTAATGAAGGCATCATCCCCTCGCTTCCTGCAAAAGATCAGTTCTTAAATAGTACAGTGCGATCATTTGCCTCTTTGCCGACAAAAAAAGATAGAGAAGCCTTGCAAAAACAGCTCTACAAAAGAGTGCTAGAGCAGGCACGATACTCAAGCGTGATATATGCAACAGATAATCACAAAAGTCCTTCGCGATTTATCTATGAGCTCTCACTTGGCGATGTGATTGAAAGTGTAGATATCGATACAAGTTTTTTCTATAAAGAGGCGAGTGCGATGCATCAGCATGATTTTGTCGTTGCGTTTGATGCGAGAGATAAAATATGGTCTTCATCTATGCTTGAGACATTTTTAATGTGCAAAAGAAAATTTTATTTTAGGTATATCAAAAATATCAAACCTGCATCTAGAGAAGAGTTGATAGATGGTGTTCTCTTGCATGATCTCCTCTTTAGAGTTTTTGCGCAAAAGGATGCTTTTCAAGGGAGAGATGAGTTCATTCAAAAGATAAAAGATGTCCTCGATGAGCTTGATCTAGACTCCGCATTAGGAGCCTATAAAAAACTCTCTTGGATGAAACGTTTAGGGCATTTTGTGGATGCACAGATGAAACATTTTCAAGCAGGATGGAGCGTTGATCAAAAAGAGCTTACAATCACAGGTGAGATAGAAGGATTGCGTTTTCAAGGAAGAGTTGATAGGATAGATGTAAGAGGCGATGAGGCTTTGATCTTGGATTATAAAAGCGGCAAGACGGACCATATCAACAAGTCTGATCGCTCTTTAGAGTCAAACTATCACTATCAGATGAATATCTATGCCCATCTTCTGCGTGCACGGTATAGTAACATAGATGCTGCCTATGTTAAGATATTTGAAAAAAATCAGTTTGAGCCGATCAAAGCTTTTGAACAAAAAGATGCACTACTTCTAGAGCACATCACGCAGATCAAAGAGACAAAAGAGATCATAGCAAGCAGATGTGAGGATGCGACACTTTGTAAATATTGTGATTATGCTTTAGCTTGTCAAAGAGGGGAGTATCTATGATTACAGAGCCCCATTTAGCCTATCTCGCAAGTGCCGGTACAGGAAAGACTTTTGCACTCTCTGTGCGCTATCTCTCACTCCTATTTTTAGGTGAATCTCCCAATAGCATCTTGGCCATCACCTTTACCAATAAAGCCACGGCAGAGATGCGTGAGAGGATACTGAGTGATCTCATACATCTTTCCGATCAAAACAATCCAAAGATGCAGACAATTCTTGCCGAGATATCTTCACAAACATCTCTTGCTCCTGCAGAGATACTTAGGAGGCAAAAAGAGGTACTTGAGAGGTTTTTAGCTACCTCGAACCACATAACAACACTCGATAGTTTTTTTGGTTCCATCTTGCGCTCTGCCTCTTTGGAGCTTGGAATTGAATCTGATTTTATTATCAAAGAGAAGAAAGAGAGCGCAAATACAGATGAACTTTTTATCAAAAGTCTGCTTCGAGATAACCTTGTAAACGCACTTATCTATCTCTCATATGAGTTGGGGGATTCGGATATCAAAAAAACAAAAGAGCGGCTTGATGCTTTGTATACTATCGACCCTCTCTTGCCAAATGGTAGTTACGAAGTATATGATACGGCGCCTATAGAGCAAGAGATAGAAGAGCAAAGAGAGAAGATCAGCGAAAGACTACAAAAGCTTGAGGCTGATAAGCGAGCCATCGATCTTTTTAATGCTCCTAACACTTTAGCTGAGTTTGCAAAAAGAGCCGTTTTTACTAAGAGTAGTTTCGAAGAGCATAGTTGGCTTGCAAAATACTCCACACCTGATTTTGAAGAGGATTTTGAGAGGCTTAAAAAACTTATGAAGATATGGATGGAGCAAAGAGAATCAAACTTTTTACACTCTCTGTTTGATATCTATGATCACTATAAAGAGAGTATCTTGCAAGATATAAAAGCTGAAGGTGTTATGAATTTTAACGATGTCTCTTACCTGGCATATAAACTACTCTATGAGCATATATCCAAAGAGTTTTTGTACTTTAAACTTGATGCTAGGTTTCATCATATACTCCTAGATGAGTTTCAAGATACCTCCATGGTGCAGTTTTTGCTCTTAGCACCCATGATTGATGAGATTACGGCAGGGCTTGGGCAGAGGGAGTTTAAAAGTCTCTTTTTCGTTGGTGATACGAAGCAGGCGATTTATCGGTTTCGAGGCGGTGTTGAGGAGGTCTTTGCACTTGTTGCAAATAGGTATGCCATCAGCCCAAAACCGATGAGCACAAACTATAGAAGTGCTAGCAATATCACACAGAGTGTCAATGAGATATTCTCTGCGTGTATGAGTGATTTTGTTATCCAAGAGAGTTTTAAAGGTGCCAAAGAGGGATATTTTCAAGTAATTCAAAGTGAAAAAGAGTCACTTATCACCTCGGCTATCGATGCAGCCAAGAGTCTTATAGCCCAAGGGGTCAATGTCAATGATATCGCTTTTTTGGTGATGACCAATGATGATGGTACTGCTGTTGATGAGGCGTGCAAACAAGCAGGGATTGAGACTATCTTGCAGACCTCAAGTTCACTTGGCAAGCTCTCATCTATCGCCTCTATCGTCTCTTTTGTGAGATATCTTGTCAATAAAGAGGAGATAGATAAACTCCCTCTCTTCTTTAGATGTGAGGTAGATGCACTCGATCTCTCTTGGTTTACTTACGCTTTAGAGCCAATCGTTGTCATAGATAGAATTGTGAGAGATTTTAAGATAGCGTGTGATGATAATCTCCTAAGACTCCTTGATTTTGCCTCTGCTTACCATGATCTCCAAGAGTTTCTTGATGAGTTTGAGCTGAGCAAGATAGATATCGCAAGTGGATCGATCCAAGGAGCAAATGTCATTACCGTGCATAAATCAAAAGGGCTAGAGTTTGAGCATGTTATCTTGATGGATAGGCTCAAAAATAAACGCAATAGCTCTAGCCCACTCATTTTTTCAAAAAATGATCATCTCTTCATCAACAAAATTTGGCTTACACAAGGCAAGAGAGATATCTTTGATGGAGGCTATAAGCACGCGATAGAAGAGGAGCGCAAAGCCGCATATAAAGATACGCTCAATATGCTCTATGTCGCATTTACAAGAGCAAAACAGAGCCTCATTGTCATCAAAAAAGATGAAAAATCGGAGTTTGAACCCTTCAATCTTGAGCCAAAAAGCAAAGGGGTGATCGAGCCAAAGAGCCAAAAAACATCTCTAAAATTACAAAAAGAGAAGATAGCTCTTGAGTATTGGGGTATGCAAAAAGAGGTATTCGAACAAGAGGAGCGAGAGGTTGTCGATCCTGCCAATGTACTTTTTGGTACAGCGCTACACTATACACTTGAAATGATGCACGCTTTTAGTGAGGATGCTCTTGATACTGCATTGCGCTCAACACAGTATCGTTACTTCTCCTTGCTTAAAGAAGCAGGTGTCACAGCTATCAAAAAAAGAGTTTTACTCCTTTTGGCAAATAGTGAGTTTAATGCACTCTTGCAAAATGCACAAGCGATATATAAAGAGCAGAGTATCAGCTATGAGGGGAGCTTTAAGCAGATTGATCTTTTGATTGAATATAGTGAAAGTTATCTGATCGTTGATTATAAAAGTTCAAAAAGAGATGCCAAGAAGCATGAAGAGCAAGTCGGAGAGTATATCGCTATCATAGAGAAGATTACAAAAAAAAGAGCAAAAGGGGCTATCGCTTATCTCTTAGATGAGAAAAGTGAGATCATTTTCTTAAAATAAACTAAATTTAAATAAATTTTAAGGTTATTTGAGTACAATCTCCTCACTTAAAATTAAAGGAAATTTCATGAAGATGACATCTGTCGTAAAACCTCATGAAGTAGAGAGAGACTGGGTACTTATCGATGCTGAAGGAAAAACTTTTGGCCGTATACTTACAGAGGTTGCAACACTACTAAGAGGAAAACATAAACCATCATTTACACCAAATGTTGATTGTGGTGATTATGTAGTTATAATCAATGCAAAAAAAGCGGTATTTTCCGGAGCAAAGCTCGATGACAAAGAGTATTTTAGACATAGTGGCTACTTTGGAAGTACAAAAAGTACTAAACTTAGCGATATGTTGGAAAATCATACTGAAAAACTCTATATGATATCCGTAAGAGGTATGCTTCCTAAAACAAAATTGGGAAAACAGATGATTAAAAAACTAAAAGTGTATGGTGGGAGCGAACATCCTCATACTGCACAGTTTAATAAAGGAAAATAAGAATGGCTACTATTTATGCAACAGGAAAAAGAAAAAGTGCTATTGCTAGAGTTTGGCTTACTCCCGGAAAAGGCGATATGAACATCAACGGGAAAACTCTTGATGAGTGGTTGGGTGGTCACGAAACACTCAAGATGAAAGTGAGACTTCCTCTAGAAGCCACTAAACAACTCGAAGCTGTAACAATCAAAGCAACAACACTTGGTGGTGGTTATTCAGCACAAGCAGATGCGCTTAAACACGGTATCACAAAAGCATTGGCTATCTATGAGCCTTCATTTAGAACAATCTTGAAGCCTATGGGACTTTTAACGCGTGACTCTAGAGTCGTTGAGCGTAAGAAACCGGGTAAGAAAAAAGCGAGAAGAAGCCCGCAGTTCTCGAAAAGATAATCTTTTATCTTCTTTTGCAAAGACCTTTTTGGGTTTTTGCATCTTCTATTTTATATCACTCTTTTAATCCATATTATCTCAAGAGAGTCATTAATTTTTTAAATGAAATTGTATTATTGTTTGGAGTGTTGTGAATTTTTGCATGCCAAAAAAGCATGCAAAAATTTTAGTGATGACTTTTGAGGATAAGAATCGTCATCTTGATATTGATAGCGATAAATCTAATAATTTGCCATAGAACACAAGTTCTTAGAAATTTTCTAAAAGGTGTCGGTATCATAGTGCCTGCTTGTGCACTATAAGGCTCTATATGTTCCATATGTCCCATTGTATCTCCTTTTTATTATTTAATTCTTCTTTTGCTCGAACAAAGTCCGATCAAAATTCATCTCACTAAAGCTTCGCCTTTGGCTCAGAAGATATTTCTCCTTGAACTCAGAGCAAAGCTCCTCATACGCTTTTATTCAGGAATAAGCGTCCAGCCCGGTTTGAGTTTTGCTTTCCAAATAAACCCTACATGAAGAAGATACTTGATCCAATGTCCCGCAAGACCTATCTCTCCGGTTGTTCCATGTATATCTCTTCCTGTTCCCGGATATTTTTCAAAGTCAGGAACAACAGGATAAACCGTCATTGCCGCAGCAGTTCCCGTAAAGAGCCCTTTCCCGGCACTTGCGACACACGCTGCACCCATCTCTGACATACAAGCTGTATGTGTCGGTTCGCTTGCACCATCGATCATATCGACGATACTCTGTGCAACCGCTTTACCCATCATTGCGCTTGGCATCCCTGTTCTTGGAGGTGTTGGAGTGATTGGTGTTCCGTTTGGTGAACTCATCGGTTTACTGATTGGATGTGGTGGAGCAAATGCGATCCCTACGGCAAACATATTGCCATAATCAGGGTTTTGTAGTTTTCTCGGCCAATCGCTCGCAGACCAATTTTCATAAGCACCTGCATTGTAGTTTGCATCAACTTTCATAAAGCCGTTTGGCGCAAAGATTTTTGCAGTAATATCTTCACCTTTTTTGTCAAATGCTTTGAGACCTACACCTGCAAACGGAGGAATGAGCATCGCAAAATCAAACTCTTCAACACCTGTTGTACCATCGAGGAGTTCATAGTGTGCTTTTCCTTTTTCAACTTTGTTGACATGTGCGCCTATGATCCAGTTTAGCTTTCTTTCACTATAGAGTGATTCAGCAAATATTTTACTAGAGGCTGTGTAGCCACCTACATTAAGGTGCATGCCCCCCATACCAAAGTCACCTAGGAAAGATTCATTGGATATCCATTTGATATCTACATTATCTCTTACGCCTACTCTTTTTGCTTCATGCTCGATGTTAAAAATGTACTCAAACGCAGCCCCTTGGCACGTACACATACCGTGTCCTGTACCGACTAAGATTTTTTGTTTTTTTGTTTTTGCTTTTTCAAATATCTTTTTAAGCTCAGCCGCAGCATGCTCAGCATGATCCGCCGTACAGACAGAAACAGTATGTTTCCCTATACCTTTTGCATCACCGAGACCCTCCGTTGCTGCAAAGTTAAGTTTCGGTCCTGTTGCATTGATAAGATAATCATACTCAACTTTTTCCGTCGACCCCTCTTTGCCCTGTCCTGTGTATTCTATGGTGATAAAGTTTTTATCTAGTTCTTTATCGCCCTCAGGGTGAATAGAGACGGCTTTTGCTTGTCTATAGTCAATCCCCGCCTTTTTATAAACATCTGCTAAAGCAAATGTAACATCTTTTTTAGTCATCTGACCGACGCCTACCCAAATGTTTGAAGGAATCCAATTCCAGAGGCTATTTGGTGTAACGACGATAACCTCATGACTGCTTCCAAGCCACTTTTTTAAAAAGGTAGCGGATGTATGCCCGGATACCCCACCACCCATAACAACTATTTTTGCCATAGTAAATCTCCTTTTATTACGATTTAGTTAATTATAGATTAAAAATAATAAAAATAAATTTAAATTAATCTATAAATATAATTTTTACTAATTATTTAAAAAATAGATGAGCTATAAAAACCATATCTCAATCTAATATGCTAAAATGCAATAGTTACTATTTTGGAGTTATTTTTGAGAGTCATAGTCTATCTTTTTATCTTTTTTTTGAGTTTTCTCAATGCCTCCAATACGCTCCATCTTTCCATCTCTGCAAGCCCTGGGAGGATCAATCCACTCTTGGCAACAGATAGTGCAAGTCAGGAAGTTGTAAATTTTTTATTTAACGGTCTTGTGAAGTTTGATAAAAATGGCAAAATTGTAGGTGATTTGGCTCAAAATTTTTATTTTGAAAATGATACGACACTGATATTTGAGCTTCAAAAGGGTTTAAAATGGCATGATGGTGTTCCTGTAACTTCTAAAGATGTCGTTTTTACCTATAATCTTCTTAGCTCAGATAAAATCACTACCCCATATAAGGATGATTTTAAAAATGTTTTATCTACTGAAGCACTGAGCCCAACCAAGATCAGGGTGACCTATAAAAAACCCTATTTTAAAGCACTTGTTATCTGGATGATGGGGATATTACCG
>JACDJA010002375.1_pt1 | contig 13623 bp, 7 predicted proteins | sample 7449241 | NCBI WGS metagenome assembly JACDJA01 (sample SAMN14253289, study PRJNA609438) | sludge metagenome | isolation source: initial anaerobic sludge | collected 2018-12-20 | reverse complement strand
GGTGGCCGTAAACAATAAGCCCGCAAGGGCGGGGACAGAGATGGACAGGAGCCGTCGTCGTTTGCTCGCCATGGCCGCGCTTGCGCCCTTGATGCCGCTGGGCGGGTGCGCGGTGCCGCCGCTGACGCGGGTGGGCAGCATCGTCTGGATCGGCTACGAACCGCTGTTCCTCGCGCGTGAACTCGGCTTGTACGACCCGCGCCGCCTGCGCCTGGTCGAAATGCCCTCCAACACCAGCAGTCTGATGCTGCTGGCCACCGGCGACATCGAGGCCGCCGCGCTGACCCTGGACGAATGCCTGCTCGCGCGTGAAGGGGGCGTTGATCTGCGTGTCATCCTGGTGTTCGACTACTCCGCCGGCGCGGACGTCGTCATGGCGCGCCCGGATATTCGCCGCCTGGACGAGCTCAAGGGGCGACGCATCGGCGTCGAGGAGACCGCCGCCAGTGCGCTTGTGCTCGCGAAGCTGCTGGAGCACGCCGGCCTTGCACCCCAGGCGGTGGAGAAAGTCCGGCTCACCAGCGGCCGGCAGGTCGAGGCTTACCGCAGGAAACAGGTGGACGCCGTGGTGAGCTGGGAGCCTTTCGCGACGCAGCTCGAAAACGATGGCGCGCGACGCCTGTTCGACAGTCGCGCCATACCGGGTCTGCTCGTCGATGTCCTGGCGGCGCGGGTGGACGCGCTGGAGGAGGCGCCGGACAACTTTCGCGAATTGGTCGCGGGTCATTTCAAGGCGCAGGAGCACCTGCAATCGCTGCCGGACGACGCGCTGCGTCGCATGGCGCCGCGGCTGCGCTTGAGTGATGCCGACGCGCGCATGGCGCTGCAGGGGATCCGCATGCTCGATCGCGCGGCCAACCGCGATTGGCTCGGTGGCGTGAGCCCTCGTTTGGGGGGCGTGGCGGCGGAGCTTGCGCAAACCATGCGGCCACTCGGCCTGCTGCGGCGCACCCCCGACCTGCGCGACCTTGTCGATCCGCGTTTCCTGCCGGGAGAGACCTGATGCGCCGCCTGCGCCTGCGTGTCGTGCTGCCCCTGGGTATGGCCCTGCTGCTCCTGCTGGCGGTGGGCGGGTCGGTGCTCAACGCGCTCGACAAGAGGATCGCGCAACTCGACCAGCAGGCGCGGCGCGACCTGCGCGTCCACAGCACCCACCTCGCGCGCATGGCGAGCGAGGGCTGGGATTTGAGCCGTGACCTGGTCGAGACGGATCTTGCGCAGGTGGCCACCGACCCGCGCACCGAAGTGGTGATGCTGCTCGACGATAGCGGTCGCGTGCTCGCTGCCAATCATTACGCCTGGCGCGGGCAACCCGTGACGGACGTCATGCCGGCGCTCGACCTGAAACGCCTCGCGACGGCCAGGACGGGGCAGCTGCCGCTCGTGTACAGCATCACGCCGGATCGGGCGCGCATCGCGGTGATGCAGCCCTTCAGCCTCGCCGGCGATCCGCAGCGCGTGCGCAGCCAGCATACGGGTGTGGTGTACATCAGCTTCGATCTTGCGCGCGAGCGGCAGTTGATGCGCCTGTTCGTCTTCAAGGCACGCGCCCCCGACATCGCCGGCACGATGATGCTGTTGCTGCTGCTCGCCTGGCTGCTGCAGCGCCACGTTGCCGTGCCTCTGGGACGCCTGGCTGGGGCCGCAGCGGCCATGCGGGCGGGCCGGCTGGATGTCTCGGTGCCGGAAACCGGGGTCGGCGAAATCGCCGAACTGGCCGAGAACTTCAACGCCATGGTGCGTGCGGTTCGGGAAGCCCAGGCGGAGCTGGCGACCAGCGAGGAGCGTCTGGCGATCACGCTGAATTCGATCGGCGATGCCATCCTTGCCACCGGCAGCGATGGCCGTGTCGTGCTGATGAATCCGATCGCGGAGCAGTTGACCGGATGGAGCCACGCGGAGGCCCTTGGGCGGATGGTGCCCGAGGTATTCAGGGTTGAGGGGCCCGCGGGTGGGTCGATCGAAACCCTGCTGGCTCGGGTGCTCGAAGACAGGCAGGCGACCCGGCTGCAGGAGAATACCGTGCTGCGTGCGCGCGACGGTACGCTGCGCCATATCGCCGATAGTGCCGCGCCGATTCTCAATGCCCGTGGCGAATTGCGTGGCGCCGTGCTGGTGTTCCGCGACGTCTCGGTGGAACACCAGTTGCGCGAAGAACTGGCGAACAGCGAGCGGCATTTCCGCACGCTCGCCAACGGTGGCCAGGTGCTGATCTGGACCTCGGGACTCGACATGGGTTGCGATTACTTCAACGAGCCCTGGCTGCGTTTCACCGGGCGCACGCTGCAACAGGAACGTGGTGATGGCTGGACCGAGGGCGTGCATCCCGAGGATCTCCAGCGCTGCCTCGAAGTCTATCGTGGTGCCTTCACACGGCGCGAACCGCTGTCGATGGAATACCGCCTGCGTCATGCCAGCGGCGAATACCGCTGGATTATCGACCAGGGGGGGCCGCGCTACGATGCGCGCGGCCGCTTCCTCGGCTTCATCGGGCATTGCATGGACGTGAGCGACGCCAAGCGCGCGGAAGCCGAGATCGAGCGCCTGGCCTATCACGACGCACTGACCGGGCTGCCCAACCGCACGCTGTTCCTCGACCGGCTGGAGCAGACGCTTGCCGCTTCGCGCCGCAACCGCCGCTGTGGCGCGGTGCTGTTCGTCGATCTGGATCATTTCAAGCAGATCAACGACGTGCACGGCCACGCCATGGGCGACGCGGTGCTGCGCGAGATGGCGCGCCGCCTGCTGTTCCATCTGCGTCAGGAGGATACGGTGGCGCGCCTGGGGGGCGACGAGTTCGTCGTGCTCCTGCCCGAGCTGGCGGGAAACCTGGAGGATGCCGGCGCCATGGTGCTGTCCGTCGCGGAGAAACTGCGCAGCGCGATGGGAACTCCGGTTGCGATCGACGGCCAGGAGTTCGTGACGGGTGCGAGTATCGGCATCACCCTGTTTCCGAAGATCGGCGAGGGCGTCGACGATCTCATGCGCGAGGCCGACACCGCCATGTATCGCGCCAAGGAACGCGGCCGCAACGCGCTGGTGTATTTCGAGCCGGCCATGCAGGAGGCGGTGTCGGAACGCTACGCACTCGATCAGGCGCTGCGTGAGGCGGTGCGCACCCGCAGCTTCGAGTTGCACATGCAGTCGCAGGTCGACGCGGGCGGACATGTGGTGGGTGCCGAGGCGCTGGTGCGCTGGCGCCACCCCGAGCGCGGGTTGATCATGCCCGCCAGCTTCATTCCGCTGGCGGAAGAAAGCGGCCTTATCGTACCGATCGGCGAGTGGGTGCTGCGCGAGGCGTGCGCGCTGATCGCCCGCCTCGACCGCGAGGGCCGCGGCGTGCGCATCGCCGTCAACGTCAGTCCGCGCCAGTTCCGCCAGGACGATTTCGTGCAGCGGGTGCGCGAGATCCTGGCCGCCACCGGCGCCGATCCGACCTACCTGACGCTGGAAATCACCGAGAACCTGCTGATCGAGCACGCGTCCGTGTCGGTGGCGCGCATGACCGAGCTCGCGGCACTGGGGTTGCGCTTTGCCATCGACGATTTCGGCACCGGTTACTCTTCGTTGACATACCTCAAGCGCCTGCCGCTGTCGGAACTGAAGATCGACAAGAGCTTCGTGCAGGACGTGCCGCACGACATCAACGACGTGGCCCTCGTCGAAACCATCCTGTCGATGGCGCGTCACCTGCACTTCGAAGTGGTGGCCGAAGGCGTGGAAAACGAGGCGCAACTGGTCTTCTTGCGCGGCGAGGGCTGCGAGCGCTTCCAGGGGTACCACTTGCAGCGGCCGCAGCCGGCCGAGGCGTGGATCGGCCGGCTGCCCGTTCGTTCCGTGTAGACGTCGCCCGGACAGTACAGCGCAGCCGGCTCAGGACGGCGTCGTGGTGCTCTGCTCGGGCGCGACCTGGCACGCATACTGGCCGGTACAGATGCGGTTGCGGCCCGCGGACTTGGCCTGGTAGAGGGCGCGGTCGGCAGTTCCGATCAGTGCATCGGGCTCCGGCATCTCCGCTTCGCGCTCGGCGACGCCGACGCTGATGGTGATGGTGCGCAGTGTCTTGCCGATGGCGATCGGGCGCGAAGCGAGTGCATCACGCATGCGTTCGGCGACCACGCGCGCCAGCTGGAGATCGGTGTTGGGGCAGATCACCAGGAATTCCTCGCCGCCGATGCGGCACACGCTGTCCTCACGGCGCGCCGCGTTGCGCAGCATGGTGCTGACCTCGCGCAGCACGAGGTCGCCGGCGGCATGGCCATAGCTGTCGTTGACGTTCTTGAAGTGGTCGACATCGAGCGCCAGCACCGCGAACGGGCGCCCCGAGCGGCTGGCGGCGCTCCATATCTGCTGCAATTGGTCCATCGCCGCTCGGCGATTGGGCAGTCCGGTCAGCAGGTCAGTGAGCGCGGCATTGGCCAGCCGCCGGTTGGCGACCGCAAGTTCGGCGGCGATCTGGCGCAACTGCGCGCGGTCCTTCTCCCCGCCATCCTGCAGCTGCACGAGCCGCTGCGCGGCGCGCAGACGGGTGTGCAGGCCCTTGGGGCTGATGGCGAGTGGCGCGTAACCATCGGCTCCCGCCTCGTAGGCGCGCGTCAGTTGCTCCTCGCTCTGACCTTCGTCCATCAGGATGATGTGGATGCGCCGGCCTTCGTCGGTGGCGCGCAAGGCCAGGCACAGCTCGATCCCGTCCAGACCGGGCAGCTCGAAGGTGGAGACGATGACGTGCGGGAACACCTCCAGCGCAAGTGCCAGCGCGGCGTTGCCGTTGTCGGCCGGATAGACGACGTGGCTGCTGTCCTCCACCAGCATGGCCATGGTCTTGCGGCGGGTGAAGGCATTGCCGTCGGCGACGATGATGCGCAGCGGCGCCCGCGCGGGGGGCGCGGCGGCCGGCGGGGACGGCTGCATCTCGGCAAAGCTCGGCAGTGCCGTCACCGGAACATGCAGCAGCTTGCCCCATTCGCGCCAGGCGGCGACCACTTCGTCGATGAAGGGACCGGCTGTCGCGTCGGAAAAATCGAGATCGGCAGCCTGCGCCATCCATTCGCCCACGCGCCGGGCACGCTCGTCGGGCTCGGCGAGTCCGAGGTCGGCCAGGTTCTGGGCAAGCCGCAGCATGACGAACAGGCTGTGGGTACGTGAATCCTGTGGATAGCCCGGGTGATCCGCTTCCTCGTAATGGGCGAGGGGATCGGCGAACACGCGCGGCAGCCCCCAGTCGGTCAACATGACATGACCCAGTTCACAGTGGTCAATCTCCAGTTGTGCGCGTTCGTGCACCGCGAGTGGCTGGCCCGGGTCGGCGCGGTGCGCGGCGAGGATGGCGTCGTACGGCTCCGGATAGGCGGTGGCCAGCGCCAGCCGGCCGACCTGCGCCAACAAGCCGCAGACGAACAGCTCATCCGCCGCGGCGACGTGCACGCGTTGGCCGAGTGCCTGCATGGTCAGAGCCATCAACAGGGAATGCGACCAGTAGGCCTGGTAGTCGAAGCCCTTGCAGGCGCCGTTGCGGTACTGGTCGAGCAGCGAAAAACCGAGTGCGAGCTGCCGTACGGTGAGCATGCCCTGGCGTGCCACGGCTTCCTGCACCGAGACCACCGGGCGCGCGATGCTGGTCGCGGCGTTGGCGAGTTTGATCAGGCGGCCGGAAAGCGCCGGGTCGGTCTGCACCACCCGCGCGATTTCTCCCAGCGTGGCACTCTCGCGCCGCGACAGTTCGAGGATGGCGAGCGCGACGCCGCGTGGCGAGGGAAGTTGGCCGCTGAGTTTGAGCTGTTCTGCCTGTTTCATGATCGCTGAAGAGGAACCGGTCGCCGCAGCACCGGGTTGCCAGAGAGTTATCGGCAGAAGATGGAAAAACTGAATTGAATTGCACGTGTAGGCCCGGCGCGCGCCGGGTTCAGCCCGCGTGTTGGTCGAGGCAGGCCAGATACGCTGCTGCGTCGAAGGGCGCGGCGTGGCGCTGCACCTGCCAGATCGCCTCGGCAAGACATTCGAGCGCGGCATGTTGCGCCGCCATGGCGTCGCCGTGGCGGGTCAGGAGGCGCTGGTAATGCGCGCGGATACCGGGCGGCTGCTCGATCGCGAGCTGTTCGCTCAGGGCAAGATGCATCGCCAGATGCAGGAAGGGGTTGGTTTCGCCGCCCTCGGGGTGGTACTCACGGTCACGGAAACGCTCGGGCTGCTCCAGGATGGCATGGTATTCGGGATGGGCGAGCACCGCTTCCAGCGCCGGCTGTTCCGCCCCCGCCAGCGGCTGGCCGGCACGGTACTTGGCCCAGACGTCGAAAAAAAACTGGCGGACCTGGTCGCGGCTGGGATTGAACATGGGGCAGGGGCAGAGAATGTCGTCCTGACAACCGCTCGGTCAGGAGGTCGGCAGCATCGCCAGCAACCCGTTCAACCGCCGCACGAAGCTCGCCGGATCGTCGAGCTGGCCGCCCTCCGCCAGCAGCGCCTGCTCGAACAGCAGGTTGGCCCAGTCGGCGAAGCGGGCGTCGTCGGATTCGGTGGCGAGGCGTGTGACGAGCGCGTGGCTGGGGTTGATCTCCAGCGTGGGCTTGACGGGGGGCGCGGCCTGACCGGCGGCCTTGAGCAGGCGTTCGAGGTTGGCGCTCATGTCGCCTTCGCCGGTGACGAGGCAGGCGGGTGAGTCGGTCAGCCGATGGGTGACGCGGACATCCGTGACGCGCTCGCCTAGGGTGGTCTTGATGCGCTCGACCAGCGGCTTCATCGACTCCTCGGCTTCCTTCTGCGCAGTTTTTTCGGCTTCGTCTTCGAGCTCGCCGAGATCCAGTCCACCCTTGGCGACGGATTTGAGTGGTTTGCCATCGAATTCGGCGAGGTTGCCGGTCAGCCATTCGTCGACGCGATCGGACAGTAGCAGCACTTCGATACCTTTCTTGCGGAAGATTTCGAGGTGCGGGCTGTGCCGGGCAGCGGCGAAGCTGTCGGCGGTGATGTAGTAGATGGCGCTCTGGCCTTCCTTCATGCGGCCGATGTAGTCCTTCAGCGACACCACCTGCGCATCCGTATCCGTGTGCGTGGAAGCAAACCGGAGCAGGCCGGCGATCTTCTCTCTGTTGGCGAAATCCTCGCCCGGGCCTTCCTTCATGACGCGGCCGAATTCCTTCCAGAATGCGGTGTACTGGTCGGGGCGGTTCGCGGCCATGTCTTCCAGCATGCCGAGCACCTTCTTCACCGAACCGGCCTTGATGGCATCGATGTCGCGGCTCGATTGCAGGATTTCGCGCGAGACGTTCAAGGGCAGGTCGGCCGAGTCGATCACGCCGCGAATGAAGCGCAGGTAGCCCGGCATCAACTGCTCGGCGTCGTCCATGATGAACACGCGGCGCACGTAGAGCTTGATGCCGTGCCGGCGCTCACGGTCCCACAGGTCAAAGGGCGCGTGCGACGGCACGTAGAGCAGCGAGATGTAATCCTGCTTGCCCTCGACGCGGTTGTGCGACCACGCGAGCGGCGGCTCGAAGTCGTGAGCGACGTGCTTGTAGAACTCCTGGTATTCCTCGTCGCTGACGTCCTTCTTCGCGCGTGCCCACAGTGCGGAGGCCTTGTTGACGGTCTCGTCCTCATCGGTGGGCGTCTCGACGCCGTCCTTCCATTCGGTCTTCTTCATCACGATGGGCAGGGTGATGTGGTCGGAATAGGTGCGGATCACCGACTTGATCCTGTAATCCGACAGGAATTCGTCCTCGCCCTCGCGCAGATGCAGCACGATTTCGGTGCCGCGCGTGGGTTTGTCCACGGTTTCCAGGGTGTAATCGCCGGCGCCCGTCGATTCCCAGCGCACGCCGTGCTCGGCGGTCATTCCGGCGCGGCGGGTGGTGAGCGTGACGCGATCGGCGACGATGAACGCCGAATAGAACCCGACGCCGAACTGGCCGATCAGCGCGGCGTCCTTCTGCTGGTCGCCGGAGAGCTGGCCGAAGAACTCGCGCGTGCCGGACTTGGCGATGGTGCCGATGTGGTCGATGACCTCCTGCCGGCTCATGCCGATGCCGTTGTCGGAGAGGGTGAGGGTGCGCGCCTCACGGTCGAAGGCGACGCGGATTCTGAGTTCCGGGTCGTTCTCGAACAGCGCCGGATCGGTGAGCGCTTCGAAGCGCAGTTTGTCGGCGGCGTCCGAAGCGTTGGAAATCAGCTCGCGCAGAAAGATGTCCTTGTTGGAATACAAGGAATGGATCATCAATTGCAGCAACTGCTTGACTTCGGCCTGGAAGCCCAGAGTTTCTTTGGTGGCGGACATGCCTTAGCTCTCCCGTTGACTGACATACAAGGTCAACGGCAAGTGGGGGCGATGTCCCCGGGTTTCAAGAGGTCCTCCGCGTGGGGGCTACTTTCCTCTCGTCAGCAGCGCCAGCAGCTCGGTCTGGGCGCAATAGGCCTTGGCGCCGCGTTTGCGGTGGTGGCGATAGCTGCCGTCAGGCTGCATCTCCCAGGCCTGCATGTTGTCGCGCAGGTAGGGCTTGAGGCCTTCGGCGATGACGCGTTTCTTCAGCTTGGGGTTGAGCACGGGGAAACCGGTCTCGATGCGGCGGAAGAAGTTGCGGTCCATCCAGTCGGCCGATGACAGGTACACACGCTCGTCGCCGCCGTTCTTGAAATGGAAGATGCGCGTATGCTCGAGGAAGCGGCCGACGATTGAGCGTACTCGGATGTTCTCCGATAGCCCCTTGATGCCGGGTTTGAGTGCACACACGCCGCGCACGATGAGGTCGATCTTCACCCCGGCCTGGCTGGCCGCGTAGAGCGCGGCGATGACGCGCGGTTCGAGCAGGGCGTTCATCTTGGCGATGATGGCGGCGGGTTTGCCGGCGGCGGCGAATGCCGCCTCGCGCTCGATCGCGGCGATGACCTCGCTGTGCAATGTGAAGGGCGACTGCCACAGGCGCTTCAGTTTGCCGGCCTTGCCCAGGCCGGTGATCTGGGTGAACAGGCTGGCGACGTCGGCGGTCATGGCCTCGTCGCAGGTGAGCAGGCCGAAGTCGGTGTACAGGCGCGCGGTGCGTGCATGGTAGTTGCCGGTGCCCAGGTGCGCGTAGCGGCGCAGCCCGCCGTCCTCGCGGCGCACCACGAGCGCCAGCTTGGCGTGCGTCTTGTGGCCGACCACGCCATACACGACGTGGGCGCCCACCGCCTCCAGTCGTGCCGCCCAGTTGATGTTGGCTTCCTCGTCGAAGCGCGCCAGCAGTTCCACCACCACGATGACTTCCTTGCCCGACTGCGCGGCGCGGATCAGTGCCTGCATCAGTTGCGAGTCGGTGCCGGTGCGATAGACCGTCTGGCGGATGGCGACGACCTGCGGGTCGATCGCCGCCTGTTCGATGAAATCGATGACCGGCTGGAAGGACTCGAAGGGATGGTGCAGCAGCATGTCGCCCTTGCGGATCTGCGCAAAGATGTCGGCGTCCTTGGCGAGCCGTGCGGGCAGGGCGGGCACGAAGGGCGGGAACTTCAGATCGGGGCGGTCGACCCAGTCGGGCACCTGCATCAACCGCACGAGGTTGACCGGGCCGTTTTCCTGGTACAGGTCGTCGGTGCCGAGTTCGAACTGTTCCAGCAGGAAAGCGGCCATGGCCGGCGAGCAGTTGTCGGCGACTTCCAGCCGCACTGCGGCGCCGAAATTGCGCTGTGGCAGTTCGCCCTGCAAGGCCTGGCGCAGGTTCTTGGTTTCCTCGTCGTCGACGAAGAGGTCTGAGTTGCGCGTGACGCGAAACTGGTAGCAGCCCTCGACCGTCATGCCGGTGAACAGCTCGCCGACGTGTGCGTGCAGGACCGAGGACAGGAACACGAAGCCATGCGCGCAACCGGCAACCGCCTCGGGGAGATGGATCACCCGCGGCAGCGCGCGCGGCGCCTGCACCACGGCGGCGCCGGAACTGCGCCCGAAGGCGTCGCGCCCGGACAGTTCCACCGCGAAGTTCAGGCTCTTGTTGAGTACGCGTGGAAAAGGATGCGAGGGGTCGAGGCCGATCGGCGTCAATACGGGCATCAGCTCGCGGAAGAAATAGTCGCGGATCCACGCCGCCTGTGCTTCGTTCCAGTGCGTGCGGCGGAAGAAGTGGATGCCCTCGGTGGCCAGCGCGGGGATGATGTGCTGGTTGAACAACTCGTACTCGCGCGCCACCAGCGCATGCGCGATCTCGGACACCGCGCGGTACTGCTGGCGCGCGGTCAGGCCGTCGGCCGAGCGCTGGGTCGCATTCGCGCGGATCTGCTCCTTGAGGCCGGCCACCCGCACTTCGAAGAACTCGTCCAGGTTGCTGGAAAAGATGCAGAGGAATTTCAGACGTTCCAGCAGTGGTACGCCGGGGTCTTCCGCCTGCGCCAGCACGCGGCGCTGGAACTCGAGGATGCCGAGCTCGCGGTTGAGGAGGGTGTCCGGGTCGAGGTGTGTCATCGTTGCATTATCCTTTACGTGTTTCGATCATCAATGTCCGCCGCCTGTGGCGCATCATCGTCCCATGAACGCTCCGCTCGAAATCGAACTCAAGCTGGCATTGCCGCCGACGCAGGTCGACGCCTTCGTGCGGCGCATGGCGCGGCGGCGCAGCGTGCCGCGGAAGCAGGATCTCGTCACCCTCTATTTCGACACGCCGGACTTCGCCTTGAGCACGGCCGGGGTGGCGCTGCGGCTGCGGCGCTCGGGCCGCCGCTGGATGCAGACGCTGAAAACCGAGGGCGAGCGTGGCGGCGGCCTGTCGCGGCGGGTCGAATTCGAGATGACGGTGAAACGCGGTGCACTCGACTGGTCGCGCTTCCCGCCCGAGGCGCGGGTGTATGTGCCGGAGGTTGTGCGCGGAGCGCTGGTGCCCGCGTTCGAGACGCGCTTTCATCGTACGGCGTGGCGGGTGAAGGGGCGCGGCGGCGCGCAGATCGAGGTGGCGCTGGACGTGGGCGAGGTGCGCGCAGGGGGACGCCGCGAGCCGCTGTGCGAAGTCGAACTCGAACTCAAGGGCGGCCAGGCGGACGCCCTGTTCGCGCTGGCGCTGGATTGGGCGGGCACGTTCGACTGCCTGCCGTTCGATACCAGCAAGGCCGAGCGCGGCGCGCGCCTGGCACGCGGAGATGCACCCGTCGCGGCGCGCGCCGCGACGCTCGAACTCGATCCACACGCGAGCGTGGAAGAAGGTTTCGCCGCGACGGTACAGAACTGCCTGGCGTATTTCCAGGCGAACCTGCCCGGTGTCCTGTCTCCGCTCACCGACCCATGTTGGCATGCGGGAGAGAGTGCGGATACCGAGTCCGTGCATCAGGCGCGGGTGGCACTGAGGCGAATGCGTGCGGCCCTGCGGCTGTACCGCAAGGCGTGCGTGCTGCCGGCGCCCTTGCTGGATGGCTTGCGCGCGCTGGCCACTGCGCTGGGTCCGGCGCGTGATTGGGACGTGCTGTGCGCGGAGACGCTGCCGGCGATCGCGCCGTATGCGGCCGATCCTCTGGCCTTTGCGGAGGATATGCGGGTACTCGAGGTACAGCGGCAAGCGGTGCGCGCGGCGATGCACGAGGCGCTCGTCGCGGCGCACCCTGGTGCCTGGCTGTTGGCGATGCAGCGCTGGCTGCGGCAGCGCGGCTGGCGCCAGGCGCCGGAGTCCCGGCGCGCGGCGCAGGCGTCGCCGCTCGTCGATCTGGCGCGGCGCGCCCTGCGGCGCGGGCAACAAGGCATCGTCGCCGGTGCCCGCACGTTCGCCACGTTGCCACCGGCGCAGCGACACGCGCTGCGTATCGCGATCAAGCGCCAGCGCTACGCCGTTGAATTCTTCGAGGCGTTGTTTCCGACGTGTCGCGGGACGCCGTATCTGGTCGCGCTGTGCCGCCTGCAGGACAGCCTCGGGCGCTGCAACGACGCGCATGTCGGAGCCGGGCTGCTGCGGGATGCAGGGCCGGCACCGATGCTCATGTTCGCGCGTGGCTGGCTCGCTGCCGTCGCCGCGGAGGCCGACGGCGATGCAAGGGCGGTGGAACTGCAAAATTTCGTCAAATTGCGCCCTTGCTGGTAGATTGGGGCGGGATTTCCCCACCTTTTCCAAGCACAATCGCGCATCGGACTGCCAACAATGAATTCCGGGTCCTCTCCGCATGTATCGCCTGCCATGAAAATCGCCTTCCTGGAAGATGACGCAGCCTTTGCCGCCACCATCATCGAATGGCTGGAACAGGCCGGTCACGACGTCACCTGGTTCCGCTCCGGACGCGAGTGCGTGCGCGCGCTGTCCGAAGGCCGCTACGACCTGTGCCTGTTCGACTGGATGCTGCCGGACATGAGCGGTCCCGACGTCATGGCCAGCCTGAAGCTCAAGGGCACTCTGCCGCCGGTGGTGTTTCTCACCGGACGCGACGCCGAGGAGGACGTGGTGCAGGTCATCCAGGCGGGTGCCGACGATTACATGGTCAAGCCGCCCTCGCGCAGCGTGCTGGTCGCGCGTATCCATGCGGTGGCGCGACGCTGCTCGGCGCAATTGCGGCCGGAGCCGGTGCAGGATTTCGGCGGCCTGCGCATCGACTTCGACAAGCGTCGCTTCGAACAGGACGGTGCGCCGGTGAGGCTCACCGAGAAGGAGACCGAACTGGCCCTGTACTTCTTCGGCCGGGTCGGCATGCTGCTGCCGCGTGGACACCTCATCCAGGTGGTGTGGGGGTCCAGTCCGGACATCGACACGCGCACCGTCGACGTCCATGTCAGCCACCTGCGCAGCAAGCTGAAGCTGGTGCCGGAAAACGGCTGGCGGCTCACCTCGGTGTATCGCCAGGGCTACCGCCTGGAGCGCGTCGAGTAGGGCATGCGCGCGCGTTTCCTTGCCCTGCTGCTGTTTGCGCTGCCGGCATTCGCCGCGCCGCCTGCCAGCGACGACGCTCCGGAATGGCGCTACACCCTGCGGCCCGGCGACACCCTGATCGGTGTGTCGGCACGTTATCTTGCGCGTGCGCAGGACTGGCCGCGCGTGCAGCGCCTCAACGGTTTCGCCGATCCTTACCGGCTGCTGCCGGGCAACACCCTGCGCATTCCGCTCGCCTGGCTGCGCCATGAACCGGCACCGGCGCAGGTCATCGCGGTATCCGGCGATGTGCGCGTGACGCTGCCGGGTGCGGCCGAGCGCCCGCTTGCGGCCGGTGAGACACTCGGTGCCGGTGCGGCCCTCGCCGCGGGGGCGAATAGCAGCGTCACCCTGCGGCTTGCCGACGGCTCGCTGCTGGTGTTGCAGCCCGGCGCACGCCTGGCGCTCGATACGCTCAGCGTCTATGCAGGCGGCGGCATGGTCGACAGCCGCCTGCGCCTGCAGCACGGCCGTGTCGAGGTCGGCGCCAATCCCGCTCGTGCGACGGGCAGCCGGCTGCAGGTGATCACCCCCTCGGCGGTGGCGGCGGTCCGCGGCACCCGTTTCCGTGTCGCGGCGGATACCGGCGTCACCCGCGAGGAAACCCTGGAAGGCGCGGTCGGTCTTGCCGCCGCCGGTCGCGAGGTGCGGGTCGGCGCCGGGCAGGGCAGCCTGGCCGCGGCGGGACAGCCGCCGCAGTCGCCGGTGGCCTTGCTGCCGGCGCCGGATCTGGCCGCGCTGCCGCGGCGCATCGATGCGCTGCCGCTGCGCTTCGTGCTGCCGGCGC
>JACDJA010002372.1_pt1 | contig 13642 bp, 8 predicted proteins | sample 7449241 | NCBI WGS metagenome assembly JACDJA01 (sample SAMN14253289, study PRJNA609438) | sludge metagenome | isolation source: initial anaerobic sludge | collected 2018-12-20 | reverse complement strand
CGGCCTACGCCACAGGGCGCGGTCGTGTTGTTGTTCGCGCACGCGCCCACATCGAGCAAATGGAGCGCAACAAGTCGCGCATCATCATCACCGAAATACCTTATCAGGTGAACAAGACGAACCTCCTCGGCCGTATCGCCGACCTTCATCGGGACGGCAAGCTGGAGGGGCTGACCGATCTGCGCGATGAGTCTGATCGTCGGGGATTGCGCATCATCATTGAGACGACGCGCACCGTCGACGCGGAAGATGTGCTGGCCGATCTGTTTCGCTTGACGCCGCTGCAATCGACGTTCAGTATCTCGCTCCTGGCATTGGTGAACAATGAACCTCGCGTGCTGACCCTCAAGCAGGCGCTTCGCTACTACCTGGAGCACCGCCTGGAGGTTGTGCGTCGCCGCAGCGAGTATGATCTCACCAAGGCGCGGCAGCGCGCGCACATTCTGGAAGGCCTGCTCAAGGCGCTCGATCATCTCGATGAAGTGATCGAGTTGATTCGCCGGTCGCGTTCGGCCGACACGGCCAAGACAAACCTGATCGAGCGATTCAAGCTGTCGGAGGAGCAAGCGCAGGCAATTCTTGACATGCAATTGCGGCGGCTGGCGGCGCTGGAGCGCAAGAAAATCCAGGATGAATACAAGGAGAAGATCGCGCTCATCAAGGAGCTTGAAAAGCTACTCGCTCATCCTGAGTTGATGCGCCAGCAGATCAGGAAGGAATTGCTGGAGGTAAGCAACAAGTTTGGCGACAAGCGTCGCACGCAGATCGTCGATACCGTCACCGGAGGCGTTTTGACCAGTACCGGGCTGCTGCCGGATGAGCAGGTGTGGGTGTTCATCGGTGAAAAGGGAACGCTTGGTCGCGCCGGCGGCGCGGCGCTCCCGGCAATGGCTCGCAAGCCTGCGGAACAACCAACTGCCATTCTGCGTGCCGGCACACGGGATACGCTCTATCTGTTGGCTGCCGGCGGTCGGGCGATGGGCGTGCCGATCCACCGCATTCCCGAGAGCGAGGAAATCGGCAAGGGAGAATCATGGGCCAATCTGACGCCGCTCGGCCGAACCGATCATCTGGCCGCGGCCTTTGTTCTATCCGCGGACTCATCGCGCGACGGGTATCTGTTCCTGACGACGCTTGCAGGGGTGGTGAAGCGCGTGCGCCTCGAAGACTTGCCCGGCGTCACGACTGAGCCATTTACTGTAATCAACGTTGCTGAGGACGATTCGCTCGGCTGGGCACGTCTGACGGATGGTAGTCGTGAGGTGCTATTGACGACCTCCGCAGGTCAGGCTATCCGCTTCAGTGAGGATACCGTTCGACCCATGGGGCTGCCTGCCTCAGGCGTGTTGGGTATCAAACTGGATAGCGAGACGGACGGCGTGGTTGGGATGGACCTTGTGTCTCCCGATAGTTTTGTGTGGAGCATTACCGATAATGGGCTTGCCAAAGCGACGCCCATTGATGAATATCCGTTGCAGAATCGGTATGGGCAGGGCGTCATTAATCTGCGATTACCGAAAGGATCTATAGAGGTTGTGGCTTCGGCTGTTCTTGCCAGAGGCTCGACTCTAATCGTCACGACGAGCGGCGGTGTTACCAAAAAGATAGGTTTGAGTGACACGACAATTGGTTCGCGTAGCGCGCGACCGCAACCTGCTATGACGCTGGCGGCGAAGAGTCGTGTTACCGGGGTCGTCCTGCCGATGGGCAATGGGCAGGTCGCCAAGAAGAATGATGGCGCTTCCGAACCTCAGAAGAAGCGTGGCAAGGTGAAAGGCTAATCAGGAGAATGTAGGAGAGAAGAGATATGAACTTTCGAGACCGTTGGGCTGAAAATGAAAACGGTGAGCGATTTGTTTTCACTGTGGAAATGCAGCGGAGGCTGAGCCAGGCAGGCTTGCCTATTGACCCGTCGGCCTTGGCCGGGTTGGAGCAGGCAGGCGGTGGGCGGGCGACCCGTTCGGAACGGCCGGAGCGTGTCGAGTCCCCTCAGCGCCCCCCGCAGCAGCAGGCTCTGGTTTACGAGAAGCCTGCGCGCGAGGTCGAAATAGTTGGACCTGAGACCATTCAGATCGACCCGATGACCGGCAAATATGTGGGGCGTGTCAAGTGGTATAACACGAAAAAGGGTTACGGCTTTATCGTTCGTGGCGCCGGCGAGGAGATTTTTTTCCACAAGTCGGCCACTGTGGGCGAAATGGAGGAGTTTGAGGAGGGGCAGTGGGTGCTCTACGACGTGGAAACCACGGCAAAGGGTCCGGAAGCTTCTGATGTCGAACCGTACACCGGAGCGCCGTTGGAATAAGAACCAGAGACTAATCAGATCTGTAATCGCGCGACGCGCGCGGTGTTTGAAAAGCGACCCGGGTATTTCTCCCGGGTCGTTTGCTTTTTGGGCTGGTATTTGCGATGAGGCTTCTATTATTTGGGGCTGCTGCCGTGTACCAGGCGTGGATCGAGCGCGTCGCGCAGGCCGTCGCCGAGCAGGTTAAAGGCCAGCACGGTGATCATGATTGCCAGACCGGGAAAGATGACCAGGTGTGGCGCACTGAAGACCTGATTTCGTTCGATTGCCAGCATTGAACCCCATTCGGGCGTGGGCGGTTGAGCGCCCAGGCCGATGAAAGAGAGGGCGGCCGTATCCAGGATAGCGGTGGCGATGCCCAGGGTAGCAACGACGATGAGCGGCGGCAGCGCGTTGGGCAGGATGCGTCCGAAGAGGATTTGCCAGTTGCTGGCCCCCAGGGCGCGGGAGGCTTCAATAAAATCCATCTCGCGCACGGACAAGACGCTGGCGCGCGTCACACGCGCGTAGATCGGGATACTGATGATTGCAATGGCCAGCATGGCATTTGTGAGACCGGGGCCAAGGACGCTGACGATGGCGATGGCCAGCAGAAGGAAAGGGAAGGCCAGCACTACGTCAAGCACCCGCATAAGACCGTTGTCGGCGAGACCGCCGAAGTAACCGGCTATTGCTCCCAACAGCGTGCCGACGATGACGGCAAAGCTCACCGTCAGGAAGCCAACGTAGAGCGAAACTCGCGTGCCGTAGATGATGCGGCTGAATTGATCACGTACGTTACCGTCGATGCCCATGATATGCTGCGGTTGATCGGCCGGGCAACCCAGGAGATGGATGCAAGGCGCGGCGCGTTTCTTCACGTCTTCCGTGCCGATGAGAACCTTTTCGGGGTCATAAGGCGCAATGACAGGGGCGAAGATCGCGCTAAACACGAGCAAACCGAGCAGAATCAACCCGACCACGGCCGAACGCTGGCGGAACAGGCGACGCAGAGTCAATCGCCATAGACTGTTGGCGTGATAATCGCCAATGTCGCCGGTAGCTGCGTCATCAAGTGGAGGCAGTTTGGCGACGGGCGGAGCTGGCTCGGTGACGGTAGACATTGAGTTCAATCCAGTTGGATACGCGGATCCAGGATGGCATAGGATAGATCGACGAGCAGGTTGACAACCACATAGCCGATAGCGATAACAACGACGAAGCCCTGGATGATTGGATAGTCGCGCGCTGTGATGGCTTCGTACAGGCTGCGGCCGACGCCCGACAGACCGAATATCGTCTCCGTCAGGATGGCCCCGCTGAGAACAAGACCAAACTGGAGGCCGACAATGGTGACGATGGGTAGCAAGGCGTTGCGGAATCCGTGTTTCATGACGACTTGCCGGTTTTGCAGGCCTTTGGCCTTGGCTGTGCGCACGTAATCCTGCCCTAATACTTCCAGCATGGATGAGCGAGTCATCCGGGCGATAATGGCGAGAGGGATTGTCGCCAGAGCAATTGCCGGCAAGATGAGATGTCTGATTGTATCAACCAGCACTTCCCAGTCGGTGGTGATGATCGAATTGAAGATGTAAAAATTGCTGAGAAATATGAAAAGGGATTCTCTAAAAGTTCCCTCGGGCACTTCCAGATTGTAAACAACATAAAACGGAACCGCGTTCACGCCTGCCGTGAGTCGGCCGCTGGGGGGCAATTGAAACGGTGTGTCCTTCAGCAGCAGCGCAAAGATATAGGCAAGCATAAGCCCCAGCCAGAAGACAGGCATGGACACACCGATATTTGCGCCCATCATCGTGGCGACGTCGGCGGCCGAGTTGCGTCGAGTAGCCGAGATGATACCCAGAGGAATACCCACTGTTACGGCAATCAAGAGCGCAGCCATGCCTAACTCTATTGTTTGCGGCAGACGTTCGATCAGGATTTCGCTCACCGGCCGCTTGAAGCGAATGGAATCACCAAAGTCACCTTGCAGCATGTCTTTGGCAAAGATTGTAAATTGTGTCGTGATCGGTTGGTCGAGTCCCTTGTCCTTGTTGAATTTGTCACATACTTCCTGGGTGGCCTTCTCGCCGAACATGGCCGTGCACGGATCGCCAGGGATGGCGCGGGCCAGAGCGAAGGTAACGATGAGAACGCCCAGGATGACTGGAATCGCTGCCAGGAGACGCCGAAGGGTGTATTGGGTCATGATCGTTGATGATTTTCCATTAGCAGCGTACTGCGATTAAGCGAGACGGGATGGTTGTTGTTTCAATCCATCCCGTCTCGTCTTAACCGACCGAGTGTGAGATATCTCCACTCAGCTAATCATAGATCAATACCTACTCGGCCGGAGGCGCGTTCAGGAAGCCGCCCCACAGCGCGGAGAAGTAGGAGAAGGCGCCGGTATTGCCGACATGCAGCGGGTTCGCGGCGTCCCACTGGACGACGTAGGACGTTACAACGTCGTTCGCGTCCAGGGCCGAACCGTCATGGAAGGAAACACCTTCGCGCAGTTGGCAAGTCCAGACGGTCAGGTCTTCGTTCGGCTCGCAGGAAGTCGCCAGAGCGGGGATAACCGCCGTGCCGCCGACTTCATAGGCGAGAAGCGCCTCGGTGACCTGCTCGCAGGCCCGCAGCGATTCGCCGTCGGTCTCGTCGGCGCAGTAGAGGCTGATCGGCTCGGCGTTCTGCATCCAGACAAAAGTGTCCTTGCCCGGATCCATCTGGGAGAAGGTCTCATTGCCCAGCGGGCTGACGTGGGGGTTCTGGACGCTTGCCAGATAGGCTACGCCGGAACCACCGTGGGCTACCGGGACCATCGGAACGTGCTGTTTGATCAGGTTGTTGGCCTGTTCATACAACGGGGCGCGGGCATCATCGCCGGCCAGCGAAGCAGCCTGCGAGAGCACGTCGGTCAGGTCGGTGAAGTGATCGCCGAATTGGGCCGAAGAACCCGCTCCGAAGTGGTAGTCGACGAAGTTGGTCATGTCCGGGTAGTCGGCGCCCCAGCCCAGCAGATGCAGGCCGGTCAATTCGCCCGCGTCGGCCGCCGCCAGGAAGGCGCCGGATTCCATGACGTTGATGGTCGCCGTGATCCCCAGGTTCTCTTCAAGCTGAGCCTGAATGTCCTGAGCGACGATGTTGGGATCGGGCAGATAGCCGCGAACGACATCGCGATAGGCGATCTCAGTCTCGAACCCGTCCGGATAGCCGGCCTCGGCCAACAGGGCGCGGGCCGCTTCAGGATCGAACTCATACCATTCTTCGCCCGCGCATCCGTTGGGAATGGAGCACGGGGTGAAGTGGGAGGCAACCTCGGAACCCGGCGGGTAGAAGTTGTCGACGATGCGTGTCCGGTCGATGCCCATGGCAATCGCCTGGCGAACGAGTTCGTTATCGAACGGCGCGTAGGTATTGTTCATACCCACGTAGAAAACGTTCAAAGCCGGGCGCTCCAGCAGTTGCAGGTTCGAGTCATTGGCGATGGTCTCGAAGTCATCCGGGCCGGGGTTGTCGATGCCGTCAACCGTGCCGGACTGCAATTCGAGCAGGCGCGCGGCCGACTCGGACTGCCAGCGAAAGACCAGATTATCGGCGACCGCGGGATCGCCCCAGTAGTTGGCGTTCTTGGCGAACTGGACCTCTTCACCACGATTCCAGGCGGAAATCATGTAGGGGCCGGTGCCGACCGGGTGCTCCAGCAGTTCGCCGGTGCCGCCGGTGGACTCCAGCCATTCGGACGGCTGGATGGCGAAAGAGGTAAATGCCGCCTTGGACGGGAAGGCCGGATCGGGAACGCACATGGTGAACTGGACGGTCAACGGGTCGATAGCGGCGATCTCCTTGAAAAGACCCGTGTAACCTTCGGTGTCGCACTCAGTGCCGACGACCATCAGGTCGCCCGCAGGCTCTTCGGCAACCGGCTCGGCCGTTGCTTCAGCGCCGCCGGCGAGTTCAGTCGCCGCTGCCTCAACGGTCGGTGCAACTTCCTCAACGACGGCTTCAACAGTCGGCGCGAGTTCCGTTGCCGCGGCAGCGAGGGTCGGCGCTACTTCTTCGATCGCTTGCTGGACATCGCCGCCGGTAGCGGTACAGGCGGTGATGACCATGGCAGCGACAAGAAGTAATCCCATTAACAGCAATGCACGATTCTTCTTCATCTCTTTTCTCCTTGCGTGACTTGGACCCGGCGAAAGGCGGATCCCTTAAGGGACAAAAGAATAGCAGGATGACAGGAAAACGCAAGAGTTTACTTATACAGTGACAATCAAGTGTCAAAATGGTGGCCTTCTTTATGTGATTAGAGCTTGCCGATGAGAATAGGTGATCAATGGAGTCTGTACAGCGTTCAGATTTCATCGCGAAACACCCTGTCGCGTATTTCGCGATATAATCAACGGTATGAAGAACCGCGAAGTGGTTGAGATATTCAGCAATGTCGCCGACATGCTGGCAATCCGCGGCGATCAAATCCACCGTATCCTGGCCTATCGCCGCGCGGCAGAAAGTATCGAGGCGCTTGGCCGAGATATCAACGTTGTGTATGCCGAGGGGAAACTGACCGAAATCCCCGGCATCGGCGATACGCTGGCGGCCAAGATCGAAGAAATGCTGACGACCGGCCGGCTGGAATTCTATGACAAGCTGTCACGCGAGATTCCGCCGTCTCTTGTAGAGATGCTGCGGGTGGAGGGGATGGGGCCAAAACGCGTGAAGCAAGTCTATGACGTGCTGAAAATCACTACCCTCGATGATCTGGCGATCGCTGCTCGTGAGGGGAAGTTACGCGATCTTCCCGGCATGGGGGCGAAATCGGAAGCCAAGCTGATTGCCGCCATTGAGGCGCTGTCTCGCCACGGGGACACTCGCACCCTGCTTGGCGTGGCCTGGCCTCTTAGCCGCGCGATTTTGGCTGAACTGGAAATGGTGCCTGGTGTGGTTCGGTCGGCCGTCGGCGGCTCGCTCAGGCGGATGAAGGATACGATAGGCGACATCGACCTGTTGGTCGCGGCCGACTCGGCGGGGCCGGTCATGGATCGATTCAACACGCTCGATCTGGTCGAATCGGTTGTCGCGCGCGGACCGACGCGCTCCAGGGTGACGTTGCACAATGGTTTGGGAGTCGACTTACGGGTGCTGCCTGAAGCACGCTGGGGGACGCTACTAAACTACTTTACAGGCAGTAAGGATCATAACGTCAAACTGCGTGAGCTTGCCCTGAAAAAGGGATTTAGTCTCAACGAGCATGCCTTCACTCCTCTGAACGGCGGCGATGAGCTGCTCTGCGCGACTGAAGAAGAGGTCTACCGGCGGCTGGGGTTGGCCTATATCCCGCCGACCCTTCGCGAGGATCATGGGGAGATTGAAGCGGCCGCGAAGGGTAAGTTGCCGTCGTTGATTGTCGAAGGGGACGTCATTAGCGATCTCCACATGCACACCACGTGGTCGGATGGCACCCTTGGCGTTCTGGAGATGGCACGAGCGGCTCGCGACCGGGGATTGAAAGCTGTGGTGATCACGGATCATTCGGTGAGTCTTGGGGTGGCGAATGGTCTTTCCGTGGCACGGCTTCGGGAGCAGGCGGCCGAGATTCAAGCGGCTAATGATGCGCTAGGCCCCGATTTTCGTGTGCTCCACGGCACGGAGATGGAAATCCATGCCGATGGGACGCTGGATTACCCCGACGAGGTGCTGGCAGAGCTTGACGTTGTGATAGCCAGCCTTCATACGGCGTTGGGGCAGCCGAAGGAACAGGTGACTCAACGCCTCTTGAATGCTATCCGTAACCCGAACGTGGACATCATTGCCCATCCGACCGGGCGGCTCTTGCCCGATCGGGCCGGCGCCGACCTCGATATGGATGCGATCATCACCGCCGCGGCCGAGTCGGGAACGATCCTGGAAATCAACGCCAACCCCGTGCGCCTTGATTTGCGTGATGTCCACGCCCGTCAGGCAAAAGAAATGGGTGTTAAAATTGCCATCAATACTGATTCCCATCGCGCCGAGGAATTCGATCTGTTGCATTATGGCGTGGCAACTGCGCAACGGGGCTGGATCGCGGCCCCTGATGTCGTTAACACGTGGCCTGTTGAGCAATTACTGAACTACATAGCCCGGAAATCAGGTGGATAAAGTGCTGTCGGAAACAGTGGAAAGCGCTCAAGCAATGCATTCCGGCTCTGCATCGGATAGAGATGTTGATGGGCTTGATCCGCATATGATTGCCGCTTTGCGGGAGATCTCCAATGTTCGCGCATATCCGCCGGAGACTGTCCTGACGTATCAGGGGGAAAGCGAGCGCACCTTCTATGTAATAGAAAGCGGGTATGTTGTTGTATCCCGGCGCCTGGAGGATGGTGAGGAGCAATTGCTCAACACCCTTGGGCCTTGGCAATCGTTCGGTGAAATGGCTTTGCTGGATGACAGTCCGCGTCTGGCAACTGTCAGGACGGTGACCGACGTCACTGTTCTGGAGGTCACTGCCGAGCGCTTCAAAGCCCTCCTGCACAGGGACCCCGAGCTGGCAATTCACATCACTCGTCGTATTCTGGCAAACTTGCGCAAGCTGGATCGTTTGGCAATCAATGACCTGCGTACGAAGAATGAATTATTGCAACAGGCATACCACGAGCTACAGGAAGCTCAGCGCGTGCTGGTCGAAAAGAAGCGCCTGGAGCGCGAGATGGAGCTGGCGGCCGAGATGCAGCGCAGCCTCTTGCCCGCCAAACTGCCCAGCTATTCCGACTTTCGCTTTGATTCCTATCTTGCACCGGCCCATCATGTGGGCGGCGATCTGTTTGACGTCAGGCCTGTTGATGAGGAACACGTCGCTTTATTAATTGCCGACGTCGCCGATAAAGGAGTTCATGCCGCTCTTTTGATGGCGGTGACTCGCACCCTGTTTTATCAGGAAGCGATGCGCTCGCTCTCCCCACGAGATGTTGTGTATGCCGTGCATACCGGCCTAATCGCGATCGGCGGCGCAGTTGGAGGAGAGGGGTATGGCATGGATGCGTTTGTGACGGCGTTTTACGCGGTACTCCACCGGCCGAGCGGCCGGCTGAAATACGTGCGCGCGGCCCATGACCGCCCCCTGCTGATTCATCCCGGACAAACGCCCGTTCCGGTTGGCGGCGACGGCCGGTTTCTGGGTATGATCGAGGACCTGACGCTCGGGGAATATGAGATCACGCTGCACCCGGGCGATCGTCTGTTGTTGTATAGTGACGGTGCAACCGACGCGCGCAACGAAGCGGACGAGTCGTATGGCGTCGAGCGGCTGAAACAGGCGCTGGTCGCGGCCGGCGAATACGCGAAAGAGAATGTTATGGCGTATCTGGTTCGCGACGTCAATCAATGGCGCGGCGGCGCGCCTGCATTTGATGACGTAACAATGCTACTTGTGCAGGCAATCGCCGACTAAAATTCTCGCAGGCACAACGACAATCCTGCTTGCTTAATTGTATTTATGGCAAAAGATCCCCGCTATCAGGAGTCCCGCAACAAATCGGTTCGGATGTCTTCGTGGGTCTGGCTTGGCCTGGGCCTTCTGGTCACTGTGATTGGCCTTGGGGTGCTGGCCTGGTATCTGGGCAATCTGCTGACCCAGCCGCCCGAGGGAAATACGTCGGCGTTGGCCCCGACGATCGTGCGCTTGACGGCTCCAGTCGTTCCAACGGCTACCCAATCGCTCAACCCGCCAACCCCGACTATTGCGCCGACTGCCACAACCGCCGCTACTCCCGATCTGGCCGTGGCACCACCGGAGATAACGATCGGCTATTATGCCCAGGTGGTGGAGACGGGTGGCGTCGGCGTGACGGTGCGCAACGGCCCCAGCACAAGCAATCTTCCGGTGACGGTTGCCGGGGAGGGGGCATATTTACTGATACTTGAAGGGCCAACGGCGGGCGGCGAGTACCAATGGTGGCGTCTGCGGTTGCCGGATGGAACTGAAGGCTGGGCGGTCGAGGACTTCCTGATTCCGTCGGCCGCGCCCTAATCGGCGCACTTAATAATGGAACGCAAGTGGGGCAGAAAGTTATCTTATTCCTGACTTCAATGGTGCATAACGATGAGTGCAGAAGAACGGATCAATGAACTTCGCATAGCGATTGACTACCACTTGTACCGATACCACGTCCTCGACTCACCGGTCATCAGTGACGCTGAATACGATGAACTCTATCGTGAGCTTCAATCGCTTGAGAGCGCGCATCCCGAATTGATCACGCCGAATTCGCCCACGCAACGGGCGGGGGCGGCGCCGTCGGCCGCTTTCAGCAAGGTGTCGCACCCAACTCCCGTTCTGAGTCTGATGAACGCGTTCAATGCCGACGACCTGCGGGCCTGGCGTGTGCGCATCGGTCGATTGCTGCCACCCGACACACATTTGTCCTACGTGGTTGAACCGAAGCTCGATGGATTGTCCGTTGTACTCACCTATCGAGACGGTCGCTTTGTCCAGGGAGCCACGCGTGGGGATGGGGTGGTGGGAGAAGATGTGACGCCCAATTTGCGAACGCTCCATGCTGTGCCCAAGCGTATCCCGGTTGATCCGAACAGCCCCATGCCGAAGCCGCCGTATATTGTTGTACGCGGTGAAGTGTTTATGCCGCTCGACAAGTTTGAGGAATTGAACGCCGCCCGTCTGGCGGCGGGTGAAGCCATCTACATGAATCCACGCAACACGGCCGCCGGCTCATTGCGTCAACTGGATCCATCCAAGACGGCCGAAAGAGCTTTGCGGCTTTACTGTTATGACATCCTCGTCGCCGAGGGGGTTGTACTTCCGTCAACCCAATGGGAGCGATTGGCCTATCTACGCGAGCTTGGCTTCCCGGTCTCGCCTGATAATCGCTTCTGTTCCGGGCTGGAGGAGGTTCTCGAAGCGTACGAAGAGTGGGCGGCTCGCCGCAACCGGATCAACTATGAGGTGGATGGAATCGTCGTCAAGGTGAACGACAGGCTAATTGCGGATGAGTTGGGATTTGTCGGCAAGGACCCGCGCGGCGCGACTGCCATGAAATTCCCGGCCCAGGAAAAGACGACGCGGCTGATCGATGTGCAGGTTAACGTTGGCCGCACCGGCGTGCTGGCCCCGAATGCTGTGCTGGAGCCGGTCGAGATCGGCGGCGTGACGGTCCGCAACGCAACGCTTCATAACTATGACGAGATTGCGCGCAAGGACATCCGCATCGGCGATCGCGTGCTGGTGAAACGCGCAGGCGACGTGATCCCGTACATCGTAGGACCGATCGTGGAGTTGCGTGACGGAACGGAACGGGTGATTGAACGGCCGGAGCGGTGTCCATATTGCTCTGAACTCGTTGTTCATCTGCCGGGTGAGGTGGCGGTCTATTGCGAGAATGCTTCCTGCCCCGAGCAGTTGATTCGACGGGTGGAATATTTTGTCAGTCGTGGTGCGATGGACATCACCAGTTTTGGCGCGCAGACGGCCACCCTGTTGTTTGAGAAGGGGCTTATTCAGGACGTAGCTGATATTTATACGCTTCAGCGAGAGGATTTGCTCGAACTGGAGGGCTATAAGGCGAAGAAAGTTGACAACTTGCTGGCGGGGATTGAGGCAAGTAAACAACAGCCGCCCGAGCGTTTGCTGACGGCGCTTGGGATACGATTTGTTGGGAGCGTCGTGGCGTCGCTGTTGATCGCTGCCCTGGGCGGCATCGATGCTGTTGCCGCAGCTACGGCCGATGAACTACAACAAATCGAAGGAATTGGACCGCAGACGGCGCTTTCGCTGGCAGCCTGGTTTGGTAGATCGCATAATCGGGAGCTAATCGATAAGCTACGCGCGGCCGGGCTGAAGTTTGTCGCAGAACGTGAGCCTTTGATCGTCGACAGCAATCAACTCCTGGCGGGCCTGACCTTTGTCATCACCGGTACACTGCCCACTCTGTCGCGCGATGAGGCCACGAGCCTTATTGAGCGTCACGGCGGCAAAGTTACCGGCTCGGTCAGCAAGAAGACGGATTACTTGTTGGCAGGAGAAGCGGCCGGAAGCAAGCTGACCAAAGCCCAGCAACTGGGTGTCGAAATTGTCGATGAGGCGGCTTTACTGGCGATGGTCTCGGCCGGTTGACTCGACGCTTTTTCTGGTTGAACCGTGGCCGAATTCTTCAACGTCCTACCTCCCGACGAAGCAAGAGATCTGTTGCTGGGTCATATTGAGCCGTTGCCCGATTCGGATCTGATGCCGACGCATGAGGCGCTTGGCCGTGTGACTTTTGAGCCTGTTCACGCTCCCGGCCCCTTACCCGCCTTTCGCCGCAGCACGATGGACGGTTACGCAGTCCGGGCCGGTGATACGCACGGAGCCGGTGAAAACCTCCCGGCGCTTTTGTCGGTCGTGGGCGAAGTCAAAATGGGCCAACCGGCTGATATCATCGTCGGAGTGGGTGAATCCGCGCTCGTCCATACCGGCGGCATGATTCCTGATTCCGCCGACGCGGTTGTGCCGGTGGAGTTCACTCAGCCGGTCGAGTGGTCGTCCGCGCATGCCGCAATATCCGAAATCGAGGTCTATCGCCCGGTTGCCGCCGGCCAGAACGTCATCCAGATTGGTGAGGATGTTACTCGCGGCGCGCTCATCCTGCCCCGCGGCGCATTGGTTCGGCCGCAAGATGTGGGTGGGCTGCTGGCCTTTGGGATTGTTGAGTTGAAAGTGACACGGAGGCCACTGGTCGCAATCCTGGCAACGGGCGATGAAGTTGTGCCTCCCGAAGGTGCGCCGGGCGTTGGACAGGTACGCGACATCAACTCCTACACAGTTTCCAGCCAGTGCCTGCTTGCGGGCGGGATACCCTGCCGATTGGGCATTATACCGGATGATTTTGAGGCATTACGGCGCGCTACCGCCGCGGCTCTGGCTGAGAATGATATGGTTGTCATTTCCGCCGGTTCATCTGTTAGCGCGCGGGATATGACGGTGGACGTGATCAAGGGGTTGGGCGAGCCGGGAGTTTTACTCCATGGTGTGGCAACGCGACCCGGCAAGCCGACAATCGTGGGAGCGGTCGGCGGCAAGCCCATTCTGGGGCTGCCTGGCAATCCCGTTTCGGCCATGGTGCAGTTTGATATGTTTGGTCCGCCGGCCATCGGCCGCCTGCAGGGGATGTCTCACACCCCGGTGCGAAACCGGGTATGGGCGACCCTGACGCTGAACGTGCCCAGCGAAAGCGGCCGCGAGGATTATATTCCCGCACGTTTGGAGCAGACCGACGCAGGTCTGACGGCGACGCCTGTTTTCGGCAAGAGTAATTTGATCTTCACGCTCATTCAGACGGATGGGTTAATCAAGGTGCCACTCAACAGGAGTGGTTTGACGGCCGG
>JACDJA010002370.1_pt1 | contig 13650 bp, 8 predicted proteins | sample 7449241 | NCBI WGS metagenome assembly JACDJA01 (sample SAMN14253289, study PRJNA609438) | sludge metagenome | isolation source: initial anaerobic sludge | collected 2018-12-20 | reverse complement strand
GTCACGAATAGCGGCACCATCGCGGTTTATGGTGACAACGCCTTCGGCATCCTCGCCCAATCCGTTGGCGGCGGCGGCGGCAACGGCGGCATGGCGGTGAACCTTTCGCTTTCGGGCAAGGCCTCGCTGCTCGATCCGGTCGCACAGTTCACCCGGGTGGCTTTGGGCGGATCGGGCGGCACCGGTGCAAATGGCGGCAACGTCACGGTGACGAACCATGGGACCATCTACGTCGAAGGCGATAACGGCTACGGCATCTTCGCGCAGTCGGTTGGCGGTGGCGGTGGCAATGCCGGGCTATCGATCTCGACCTCGCTGGTGTCCATGGCGGATAGCACCTTCAGCACGCTGCTGGGCGCCCGCGAAGGAACCAGCGGCACGGCCGGCACGGTCACGGTCAACAGCATCGGTGACATCTACATGAATGGTGCCGGCGGCCAGGCGATCCTCGCGCAGTCGGTGAATGGCGGCGGTGGCAATGTGGACATTTTTCTCGACTTCGCCCCGGTGGGCGGGGACGAGGCTGATGCGCCGGGCATGGCCTCGATCGTCTACGACTTTGCCATGGGCGCCGTCGGACTCGGTGGCGCAACGGGCGGTGCCGTTGACCAGACCCATAAGGGCGATGTCGCCACCACGGGCGATGGTTCGGCTGGTGCGCAGGTGCAGAGCATCGGCGGTGGTGGCGGCAACGCGCGAATCACCGTGCTGGGCACCGCACCTGATGGTTTTGATTTCGACGCGGTTCTGGGTGCGGTTGAAACCAGTAACGCAGCGGGTGGCGCGCTAAACGGGTACTACACGGGCGATATCACCACCCAGGGCGCACAATCCACCGGCACCCTCGGGCAGAGCATCGGCGGCGGCGGCGGCAACCTGATCTTGGCGGCGGCCGGTGGCCACGGCGCGGTGACGCTGGGCGCGGATCCGTCGTTCGACAATCCGGGCGGCGACATAAGCCGCAGCCATAACGGCCTGGTCACCACGGAAGATGCGATGTCGATTGCGCATCTCGTGCAATCAATCGGCGCGGGCGGCGGGCATACCATGATCACCGGGCTCGATTCCTTTGACGTAATGCTCGGAGCAACCGATGGCTCGACCGGAGACGGCGGCACGGTCACTTACAACATTACCGGTGATGTGCTGACCCTGGGGGCGCGCTCGCATGGCGTCGTGCTGCAGAGCATTGGCGGCGGCGGCGGGCTGATCGAGACCGATCTTGCCCCCGCGGATGTGACGGTTTCGCTGCGAACCGACAATCGCGGCAATGGCAACATGATCACGCTGGCGAGCGAAGGTCACATCGCGGTCGAGGGTGCCGAAACCATCGGCATCCTGGCGCAGAGCCTGGGTGGCGGTGGTGGCGCCGTCGATGCCATATTCCGGGGCAGCGCGGGCGGCGTGGGGTCGGGCGGTGCGATCAGCCTGACCCACACCGGCAATATCATGGCCCGGGGCGAAGGCGGCATAGCGCTGATGGCGCAGTCTGCGGGGCGCGACGGGGGCGACGATATCACCGTCGCGCTGGATGGCGTCGTCATCGGCGGCAAGGATGGAGTCGAGCCGGGCGACCCGGCGACGTCCGGTGCGGCGGGCCTGGCCCATGGCGGCACGGCGGCCATCGTCATCGACGGCGGCGCGACCAATGTCGTCACCCTTGGTGCGGACAGCTTCCTCATGAGCCTGAACGACCGCATTCTCAGCGGCGGTGCGGGGGACGAAGACGTCACTCTTTCGGGCAACGGGGTCGGCAATACCGATCTGGGCGGCGGCACCAACCGCTTCACCCTTGCCGCAGGCGGCAGCTTTACCTCGCTTGACCGGGTGCTGCTGGGTGATGACGGCCTGTGGCAGGTGGAGGGCAACCTCTATCTTGGCGGTGAGGCCTATCTGCTCGAAGGCGATCTGGCCTACAATCTTCCGTCCACATCCTTTGGTGTCACCCGGCTGGCAAGCCAGACCACCAATGTCACGGGCTCGCTCTCGTTCGGCATTGCGGCGACCTATTCGCCTGATGTGTACTTCCTGCAAAGCGGTGCTTACGGGGGGCCCAGCGACCTGATCAATGTCTCGGGCGATGCATCGATCGGCGGGACGGTCCTGCCGCAGCTGCGCCTGCTCGAGCGCACCCTGCCGCTGGTTATTATCGATGCGGACGGGGCGCGCGCTGACAGCGGGACCTTCGTCGTCGGAACCCCGGTGCTGACCTATTCCATCGGCCTTGACGGGCCGACCGGCGACGGCAGCAGCATCGACCTGATGGTGTCGGCCGATTTCACCATGGATGGCATGACGAACAATCAGCGCCGGACAGCACAGCAGTTCAACCACATTCTCGAGGGGCAGGGCTCGCACGACATGGGGCCGATGTTCACGCTCATCGCGCTGATGGAAGATGAGGCTGACATCATCGACGCCATCGACCGGCTCGGCTCGGAGGATTATGCCGCGACGCTGGTCGATTCCCGCGGGGCACTACTGCAGTTCTCGGACGAGATGCTGAACTGCGAACGCGAACTGCCCGAAGGCGGCTGCTCCTGGCTGCGCCTTGAGGGAAACAACCTGGCCTACGGCGCGAATGACGAATGGCGCGCGCTGGCGTCGCAGTCGCGCGGGCTTGCCGGTGGCGTGCGGGTGCCTTGGGGTGATGACCTTGCCATCGGCCTTGGCGCGCGGATCGAGGAATTCTCGATGACCAGCGGCGAGCGGTTCAGCGCCGAGGGATCGAGGCTGTCGCTGGGCGTCTCGCTCATTCGCGAGGTTGGGCCGTGGACCATCTACGGAATGGCTACCGGCTCGAGCGCGGCCTACAAGAGCGAGCGTTTCATCGGCATCGGCGGCGAGTTGATCGACGGCACCCCGGTCGAGGCCGGAACCGTGACTGCCCGGCAGGAGGTGACCACGCTGAACCTGCGCGCGGGCGCCACCTATGACGCCGATCTGGGGCACGGCTTCTATCTGCGGCCGGGTGTGCGGCTTGACGCGACGCATCTTCATTCTGCGGCCACGACCGAGGACGGCAGCCCGTTCGGGCTCGTCCTTGCGAATACGAATGAATGGGTGACCACCCTCACCCCGTCAATCGAGCTTGGCTTCGGGCAGGTGCTGGCGGGCGGTGGTTCGCTGCGCGCCTACGGGCGGCTCGAGGTGAGCCTGGCCGACCGCGACAGCCTGTTCATCAACGCGACCTTCCCGGGCGCGAGCATGGACGACGGGCTGTTTGCCAACGACAGCCAGTTCGGCCGCGAGACATGGCGTGCGGGACTGGGAGCGACCTATACCAGCGGCGACGGGCGCTGGTATGTGAACGGTGCCGTCAGGCATGAATGGGGTGACCGGGGTTCGAGTGACGCGCTCAGCCTCAGCGTCGGGATCAGGTTCTGAGGGGACCGGAAAGGAACATGATGCGACTGGACAGGATGGGCATGCTGGCGCTGGGGCTGGCGGTGGCGACGGCGGGAACAGTAGCGGCGCAGGAGGCCGAGGAGGGCGAACGAGCCCCGACGCCACCGCTGTGGCTGGTGTCCTGCTCGAACGAGATGCAGCCCGACGTGCTGTTGTGTGACGTCTCGCAGAGCATCGTCATCACTGACGAGTCAGGCCGCAGCCAGCGTCTTGCGACCGCCGCTTTTGTCCGCGCGATGGGGAGCGAGGACACGATGGCGATCCTGACGCTGCCGCTCGAGATGGACCTGACGCTTGCACCCGCGCTGACGGTGGACGGGGACGAGCTTGGCACGCTTGCCTGGCAGAGCTGCGATGCGCAGGGCTGCTACGCCAGCGGCCAGGCAAGCGACGACTGGCTGAGCGCATTGCGCGGCGGTGACGCCTTTGTCGCCCATGCGGCCGCGCGCAATGGGCAGGGCTACGACTTCAACTTCCAGCTCGAGGACTTCCTCGTCGCGGAGGCGACCCTGCCGTAGCGGGGCCACAGGCGTCGCTACCCGACCCCTTGCCCGCAAGACGTGCTTCCCCTAACCGGCCCGAGGCCGCTATCGTGATGGCGGGGCAGTTCGGGGGTCGGGAGTGGCGCATATCATCGTCGTCGGCAACGAGAAGGGCGGTGCGGGCAAGTCCACCGTCGCCATGCATGTCGCAACGGCGCTGGCGCGGATGGGGCACCGAATCGGCACGCTCGATCTCGACCTGCGACAAAAGAGCCTCGGGCGCTATCTGGATAACCGCCGTCGATTCATGGCGGATGAGGGACTGGACCTGCCCACGCCGGCGCATGTCGATCTGCCCGAGATCGACCAGGCGACACTTGCTCCCGGCGAGAATGCCATGGACCAGCGATTGTCACTGGCGGTTGCCGGCCTTGAGCCGGATGTGGATTTCATTCTCATCGACTGCCCCGGATCGCATACGCGGCTCTCACAGGTCGCCCATTCCCTCGCCGACACGCTGATTACGCCGCTGAACGACAGTTTCGTGGACTTCGACCTGCTTGCTCATATCGATACCGATGGCGAGAAGATCCTTGGCCCGTCGGTCTATGCCGAGATGGTCTGGAACGCGCGCCAGTTGCGCGCGCAGGCAGGGTTGCCGCCGATTGACTGGGTGGTGGCGCGCAACCGGCTGGGTGCGCAGGCGATGGTGAACAAGGCGAAGATGGAGAGGGCACTCGATCTGCTGAGCCGCCGGATCGGCTTTCGCATCGCGCCGGGGTTCACCGAGCGCGTGATTTTTCGCGAATTGTTCCCGCGCGGCCTCACCCTGCTGGACCTGCGCGATCTGGGGGTCGCGAGCCTGAACATCTCCAATGTCGCGGCGCGGCAGGAACTGCGCGAACTGATCCGGGCGCTGAAGCTGCCCGGCGTCAAGGTTGATTTCTGACGGCGATGACATCGCGGGGCTGGATGGATGTTGCATTGGCCGAGGCGCGCGCGGCCGCCACGCGGGGCGAGGTGCCGGTGGGCGCGGTGGTCGTGGGCCCGGGCGGGCGGCTGGTGGCGCAGGCGGGCAATCGGGTGCGGGAACTGGCCGATCCGACGGCGCATGCCGAACTGCTGGCCATCCGCGCGGCCTGTGCGGCGCTCGGGTCGGAACGGCTGCCGGGGCATGATCTGCATGTGACGCTTGAGCCGTGCCCGATGTGTGCCGGGGCGATCTCGCTCGCCCGGATCGCGCGGCTCTACTATGGCGCGGCGGACCCCAAGGCCGGCGGCGTTGAACATGGTGCAAGGGTGTTCGCGCATCCGCAATGCCACCATGTGCCCGAAGTCTATGACGGCATCGCGGGGGATGATTCGGCACGCCTGCTGCGCGACTTCTTCGCCGGACGGCGCTAGGGGGCGTTGCTTCGGGGGCAGAAGCCCGGTTCCCGCGACATTTATCGACGGATGCAGGATGCCCGCCGGCGTTGGCGCAGCTGTGCTTGCGGGGCGGGCGGTGGCAGGCGATAATCAGGCATGATGCTTCCCGACACATTCCTTGACGAGTTGCGCACCCGTCTCTCGCTGTCGCAGGTGGTCGGGCGCAAGGTCGTGTGGGATCAGCGCCGCTCGAACCAGGCGCGCGGCGACTGGTGGGCACCCTGTCCGTTCCATCAGGAAAAGACGGCTTCGTTCCATGTCGATGACCGCAAGGGCTTCTATTACTGCTTTGGCTGCCATGCGAAGGGGGATCTGATCACCTTCGTCCGCGAGAGCGAGAACCTGTCCTTCATGGAGGCGGTCGAGTTGCTGGCGCGCGAGGCGGGCATGGAGATGCCCCGGCGCGACCCCCGCGATGTGGAGCGCTCGGATCGCCGCGACAGCTTGCGCGATATCATCGAGGAAGCCGTGCGCTTCTATCAACTGCAGCTCAAGACCGGGGCCGGCCATGCAGCGCGCGGCTATCTTGAGGGACGCGGACTGCCCGAGGAGACATGTACGCGCTGGCAGATCGGCATGGCCCCGCAGGCACGGCATGCGCTGTTGCAGCATCTGGCAGGCAAGGGGATCGCGGCGGCCGAGGTGGCGGCGGCGGGGCTGGCGATCCTCCCAGACGATGGCGGCGCGCCCTATGACCGATTTCGCAACCGCATCATCATTCCAATCCGCGATGCGCGCGGGCGCACGATCTCGCTGGGGGGGCGGGCGCTCGATCCGAATGAGCGGGCGAAATACCTCAACGGGCCCGAGACCGGGATTTTTGACAAGGGGCGGGTGCTCTTCAACCTCGACCGCGCGCGGTCGCTGGCGGGCAAGGCCGGGCCGCTGGTGGTGGTCGAGGGCTATATGGACGCGATTGCGCTGCACGAGGCCGGGTTTGCGGCCGTGGCACCGTTGGGGACTGCCGTGACCGAGGATCAGCTGCGCCTCATGTGGCGTGTGGATGATGAACCGGTGGTGGCGCTCGACGGAGACGCAGCCGGTTTGCGCGCGGCCTTGCGGCTGATCGACCTGGCGCTGCCGCTTCTGCAGGCAGGCAAGGGGCTGCGCTTTGTCCATCTGCCCGGCGGCATGGACCCGGACGATCTGATCCGCACCCAGGGGGCCGGCGCAATGCGTGCGCAGGTCGAGGCGGCAGCGCCGATGGTCGAGCTGCTTTGGCAGCGCGAGATTGCGGGCCGGGTCTTTGACAGCCCCGAGCGCTGGGCCGCGCTCGAGCAGCGGATTGAGGTGATCCAGGGCGCGATCCAGGACTCGGCAATCCGCGCAAATTATCGAAACGCCTTGCGAGGGCGGCGCTTTGCCTTGCAGCGCGAGATGCAGCCCGGACGCGGCCGCAGCCGCCGCCAGCGTGCTTCCGCCGTCGCCATCCCCACGCCCGTGCCCGAGGAAGAGCTGCGCGAGGCGGTGGTCCTGGCCGCGGTGATCACCAATCCCACCGTTCTGCCTGACTTTGTCCACGATCTGGAAATGATGGACTGGTTCGGAGAGGGGCACGGCGCCTTGTGTGATGCGTTACTTGCGCTGGCGGGCCCGCCGGGTGACCTGCGCGGTGCACTGGTCGCGCAACTGGGCGCCGAGGCCCTTGAACGGCTCTTTGCGACACGCCATGTGACACTCTGCCCGGCAGTGGCGCGACCGGGCGATATCGAGCTTGCGCGCCAGACGATTGCAGAGGAAATTGCCAGATTACGCGCGCGCCGTGGCCATCGGGCGGTGATCGAGGAGGCGATGGCCGATATTGCGGGGCTGGTCCCGGGCATCGCCGATGAATGGCTGACCCGCCGCCTCTCGGATGCTGCCGCTGCGGTCGACATGACGCGACCGAAGGAGCACGACGACCAGCGCGAGGTCGATGTTGCAGAAAACGGTCTCGCCATCGACCGCGAGGAGCGAGAATTGCTCGACCGGGTGGTCGAGGGAATCGAGTTTCAGCGCCGGAAAGCGCGCTGAGGGTCACGGTCTGACGTGATCGCCGCAGCGAGGATTGCGAATCACCGCCCATCCGGGTTGATTCGCCCCTGACCCGCCACAGCGAATCAGTGATTCGCCCAGATGCGTGATCCGGCCGACGCCCCGGCCGCTATTACAGGAGAGCACATGGCCGCAAAGGAAAGCGACGAGCAGCCCGTCGAGGAGACCGAAGCTGATGTCTCGCTCGATGTGAGCCAGGCAGCCGTGAAGCGGATGATTGCCGAGGCGAAGGAGCGCGGCTTCATCACCTACGACCAGTTGAATACCGTCCTTCCCCCCGATCAGGTCAGTTCCGACCAGATCGAGGATGTCATGTCGATGCTGTCGGAAATGGGCATCCAGGTCACCGAGGACGATGAGCCCGAGGAGGCCGACGAACAGCAGGGCGCCACCTCGCGCGAGGTGGCAGTGGCCGAAACGGGTGCCCGTTCTGTCACTCTGGGCGGAGCAGCAACCGAGAAGCTTGACCGCACCGACGACCCGGTGCGCATGTACCTGCGCGAGATGGGCTCGGTCGAACTGCTGTCGCGCGAGGGCGAGATCGCCATCGCCAAGCGTATCGAGGCCGGGCGCAACACGATGATCGCGGGCCTGTGCGAGAGCCCGCTGACCTTCCACGCCATCACCATCTGGCGCGACGAGCTTCTGTCCGAGGACATCCTGCTGCGTGATGTCATCGACCTTGACGCGACCTTCGGCAACCATCTCGATGAGGGCGAGGATACCACGCTTGAGGCCGGTGCCGCGAGCACGGGCAACAGCCAGCGCAAGCCGGATCAGGAGCTTGACGCCGACGGTAACCCGATCAGCAGCGACGATGATGACGACGACGATGATGACGACCCCGCCAACATGTCGCTTGCGGCGATGGAAGCGACGCTGAAGCCGCGCGTTCTCGAGACTCTCGAACGGATCGCGCGCGACTTCGGCCGCCTCTCGGACATGCAGGATGCGCGCATGAGCGCGACCCTGAACGAGGATGGCACCTTCAGCACGAAGGACGAGACCACCTACCAGACCCTGCGGGCCGAGGTGGTGGAACTCGTGAATTCGCTCCACCTGCACAACAACCGGATCGAGGCGCTGATCGACCAGCTGTACGGGATCAATCGCCGTATCATGGTGATCGATTCGGCGATGGTGAAGCTGGCCGATCAGGCGCGGATCAACCGGCGCGAATTCATCGAGGTCTACAAGGGTTCCGAGCTTGACCCGACTTGGGTCGAGCGCATTTCCGAACGGCCTGGACGGGCCTGGGCATCGCTGATCGAGCGCTCGCGCGACAAGATCGAGGAGCTGCGCGCCGAGATGGCGCAGGTCGGCCAGTATGTCGGCGTCGATATCAGTGAATTCCGCCGGATCGTGAATCAGGTCCAGAAGGGCGAGAGAGAGGCGCGCCAGGCCAAGAAGGAGATGGTCGAGGCAAACCTGCGGCTCGTGATTTCCATTGCCAAGAAATACACCAATCGCGGGCTGCAGTTCCTTGACCTGATCCAGGAGGGGAACATCGGCCTGATGAAGGCCGTGGACAAGTTCGAATACCGCCGGGGCTACAAGTTCAGCACCTATGCAACCTGGTGGATCCGTCAGGCGATCACGCGATCGATTGCTGATCAGGCGCGCACGATCCGGATTCCGGTCCATATGATCGAGACCATCAACAAGCTGGTGCGCACCGGCAGGCAGATGCTGCATGAGATCGGCCGCGAGGCGACGCCGGAGGAGCTGGCCGAAAAGTTGCAGATGCCGCTTGAGAAGGTCCGCAAGGTGATGAAGATCGCCAAGGAGCCGATCAGCCTTGAAACCCCGATCGGGGATGAGGAAGACAGCCAGCTTGGCGATTTTATCGAGGACAAGAACGCGATCCTGCCGCTCGATTCGGCCATTCAGGAGAACCTGAAGGAAACGACGACGCGGGTGCTCGCATCGCTTACCCCGCGCGAGGAGCGCGTGCTGCGCATGCGGTTCGGCATCGGCATGAATACCGATCACACGCTGGAAGAGGTGGGGCAGCAGTTCAGCGTCACGCGCGATCGGATTCGCCAGATCGAGGCCAAGGCATTGCGCAAGCTCAAGCACCCGACCCGGTCGCGCAAGCTGCGCAGCTTCCTTGACCAGTGAACTGGCTGGCCACCACGCAGGGGGCGCTGGCGCTGGTCGTCGTGGCGGCCCTTCTGCTGACGCTGATCGCCGCGCTGATGGTCCTGCGCGGAGCGCGTGCAAGCCTGGCTTCGCTGCGCAGCGAGGTGGAAATGCTGCGCAGCGACGGGACCAGCACGCAACTGCGCCTGCGTGAGGCCGAAACACGCCTTGAAGCCCGAGACGACGCGCTGCAGCAAAGCCGCGCACAGGCCGAGGCGCTGACGCGCGAGCGTGATGCGACGGTCTTGGCACTGACCGACTTGCGGCAGGCTCATGCGGCGCTGAAGGCCGATCACGACGGCCGCATCCGCGAGGCAGCCGAGCGACTGGCCGAAATGAAGGACATGCGCGAGAAGATGCGCGCCGAATTTGCCGAACTGGCGCAGGCGACGTTGAGGCAGACCAGCGAGGATGTCTCGAAGAGCCATCTCGAACGGCTCACCAGCCTGCTCACGCCGTTTCGTGAACATGTTGGGCGGTTCGAACAGGAATTGCGTGAAAGCCATGTCAGCGCCGAACGCGAACGCAGCAAGCTTGGTGAACAGATCCGCATCCTGTCAGATCAGAGCCGCAAGATCGGCGATGAAGCCACCGCCCTGACACGGGCGCTGAAAGGTGACAGCCAGCGCCAGGGTGCCTGGGGCGAGATGGTGCTGGAGCGCATCCTCGAGGATTCAGGTCTGATCGAGGGCACGCATTACCAACGCCAGCATTCACGCACCGACGAGGAAGGCAGCCGCTGGCGCCCCGATGTCGTGGTGCAGATGCCGCGTGGCAAAGTTCTGGTGATCGACAGCAAGGTCAGCCTTGTCGCCTATGAGGCCGCCGCATCGGCGGAGGATGATGAGACCCGCGTGCAGGCCCTGAAGGCGCATGTGCTGTCGATGCGCCGCCATATCGATGAACTTGCCGCCAAGGGCTATGCGCTGATGGAACGCGGTTCGGTCGACTACGTTCTCATGTTTGTCCCGATCGAGGGCGCCCTGTCCGAAGCCTTGCGCGAACAGGTCGACCTTGGCGCCCATGCGGTGGGCAAGGGCGTGGGGTTGGTGACGCCGACAACGCTGATGCTGGCACTGCGCACTGTCGATCACATCTGGACAGTCGAGCGGCGCGAGCAGAATGCCGAGGAAATCGCCCGCCGCGCCGGGCTCCTGCATGATAAATTCGTGGGCTTTGTCGATGACATGGGTCGGGTCGATCGCGCATTGGGCGGCGCGCGCGACGCATTCGAGGAGGCAATGGGCAAGCTCTCACGCGGGCGCGGCAATCTTGTCGGCCAGGCGGTAAAGCTGCAAAAGCTGGGCGCACGAACCGGCAAGGCAGTCTCGATCCCCTTCGATGAGGCGGACGAGGAAGATGAAGATGAAGACCCGGATACCACGGCACTCACTGCCGACTGAATTCCCGGCCCCTGTGCTGCGCATGACTCACAGCACGACCCAAAACCCGGTAGGGTCACCTTCGCCATTGCCCGACATCTGGCCGTGCGCCAATATCGGCAGTGGAAATCGGGCGGCATGCTACCGCCTGCAGGCATGAGGTCAGGCCGATGCGTTGCCCGTTTTGCGGAAATGTCGATACGCAGGTGAAGGACTCACGCCCGGCCGAGGATCACGTCGCAATCCGGCGGCGGCGGTTCTGCCCGGCCTGCGGCGGGCGGTTCACCACCTACGAGCGTGTGCAGCTGCGCGATCTGGTGGTTATCAAGTCGAACGGGCGGCGCGAGGATTTCGACCGTGACAAGCTGGAACGCTCGATCCGCATCGCGCTGCAGAAGCGCCCGGTCGATCCCGAGCGCATCGACCAGATGGTGTCCGGCATCGTGCGGCGGCTGGAGTCGCTGGGCGAGACCGACATCCCCTCGCGCCAGATCGGCGAAATCGTGATGGAGGCACTCTCGCGCATCGACACTGTGGCCTATGTGCGGTTCGCCAGCGTCTACATGAATTTTCAGGCCGTGGACGATTTTGACAAGTTCATGGCCGAACTGCGCCCCATCCCCCTGTCCGAGGGATGAGCGCAGGCGCCGATGCTGCCCATATGGCGCATGCGCTCGCGCTTGGGCGGCGCGGCATGGGGCAGGTCTGGCCCAATCCGGCGGTCGGCTGTGTCATCCTGCGCGGTGGGCGCGTCCTTGGGCGCGGCTGGACGCAATGCGGCGGGCGCCCCCATGCCGAGGCGGTGGCGCTGGAACAGGCCGGGGCCGCCGCGCGCGGTGCGACAGCTTATGTGACACTTGAGCCCTGCGCACATGACAGCGCACGCGGCCCGGCCTGTGCCGATCTGCTGGTTGCGGCCGGGGTGGCCCGGGTCGTGAGTGCCATGGAGGACCCCGACCCGCGAACCGCCGGACAGGGCCATGCGCGGCTGCGGGCGGCCGGGGTCGTGGTCGAGACCGGGCTGGGCGGGGAAGTGGCGCGGCGCGATCACGCCGGTTTCTTGCTGCGGCTGCACGCGGAGCGGCCATTTGTCGCGCTGAAGCTCGCCGCGACCCTCGACGGACGAATTGCGACCGCCGGGGGCGAGAGCCGCTGGATCACCGGGCCACAGGCGCGGGCGATGGTTCATGTGCTGCGCGCGCGTCACGATGCGGTGATGGTCGGCGGTGGCACCGCACGGGCCGATGATCCGCTGCTGACCGTGCGCGGCATGGGTGACCTGCGGCAGCCGGTGCGGGTGGTGCTGAGCCGCCAGCTTGATCTTGCGCACGAAAGTGCGCTTGCGCGCAGCATCGGCGAGGCTCCACTGTGGCTGGTACATGGTGCGGCGACCGATCCGGGGCCATGGACTGCGCTCGGCGCCGAGTGTCTTGCGGTGGAGGCGGGGGCGGAGGGCGTAGATCCGGCTGGGGCGCTGGCAGCGTTGGCTGCTCGCGGCATCACCCGGGTGTTCTGCGAAGGCGGCGGGCAGCTTGCGGCCTCGCTCCTGCGGGCCGGTCTGGTGGACGAGCTGCATCTCTTCACGGCAGGCGCCGCCATCGGCAGCGAGGGGCGGGCGATGCTGGGGCCCCTGGAATTGCAGCGGCTCGCCAGCGCACCGCGGTTGATGTTGGCGCAACAGCGCGGCTTGGGGGGCGATCTCTACAGCCTGTGGCGCGCGGATCAGAGGTAGTCCTCGCGCCCCGTGCCCACCGCCTGCGACACATTGTCGAACCCGTCGCGGGCCAGCAGCCGGTCGAGCCCGCGCAGGATATCGCCCACGAGCGACAGCCCGCCGAAGACCAGAGCGGTGTATAGCTGAAGCGCCGAGGCCCCCGCGCGGATCTTGGCATAGGCCTGTTCAGCCGAGCCGATGCCCCCCACGCCCACGAGGGGTAGCGCGGTCATCCCCGCAAGCATCGCCAGCACGCGCGTCGATCGCGTGAAGAGCGGTGCGCCCGACAGCCCACCCGCCTGCGCCGCCAGGGGCGAGCGAAGCCCGTCACGGGCCAGTGTCGTGTTGGTGGCGATGATGGCGGCGATGCCGGCATCTTCGGCGACGCGCGCGATGGCGGCGAGGTCGGATTCGTTCAGGTCGGGGGCAATCTTCAGAAAGACGGGGACCGCGCGGGGCAGGGCGGCACGGGCGTCCATGACTCCGGCCAGCAGGGCTGCGAGCGCCTGCGGGCCCTGAAGGTCGCGCAGGCGTTCGGTGTTGGGCGATGAGACGTTCACTGTGGCGAAATCGACATGTGCCCCGCAAGGGGCAAGGACTGCGGCATAATCGGCCGCGCGGTCCTGACTGTCCTTGTTGGCGCCAAGGTTCAGGCCCAGCACCATGCCGCGCGGGCGGCGGGCAAGGCGGGTGGCAATGGCCTCGGCACCGTCGTTGTTGAAGCCCATACGGTTGATCGCGGCCCGGTCCTCGGCCAGGCGGAACAGGCGCGGGCGGGGATTGCCGGGCTGCGGGCGTGGGGTCGCAGCGCCGGTCTCGACCCAGCCGAAGGCCGCCCGGGCAAGAGGAGCGAGCGCCACGGCGTTCTTGTCGAACCCGGCGGCAAGGCCGAGCGGGTTGGGCAGCGCGAGCCCGGCAATCTCGCAGCGCAGACGTGGGCTGGTGAACGGGCCGCCGCGCGGGCCAAGCCCGGCGCGAAGTGCTGCAAGCGCGAGACCATGCCCGGTCTCCGGGTCGATCCGGCGCAGGAGAGCGGCGCCGATCCGATCGATCATGTCAG
>JACDJA010002368.1_pt1 | contig 13655 bp, 11 predicted proteins | sample 7449241 | NCBI WGS metagenome assembly JACDJA01 (sample SAMN14253289, study PRJNA609438) | sludge metagenome | isolation source: initial anaerobic sludge | collected 2018-12-20 | reverse complement strand
GGTTGCAGGTCGGGGAACCGAAGGATCATAACGCCACCACCAGGAAGGTGCGGGGACGAGGATGGGTCCGCTGAACGCTTCTTCGGTCTTGTCCTCGTATTTCTTGTCCAGCATTGTCCAGTCCATAACTTCTTCGTAAACCTGGGCTTTAACCTCAGGCGTGGCGGCCTGTTGAACCTGCGCCCAAGCCCGATTCATGATGTCCTGGTAATAAGCGATGGTCTCTTTACGGCTGAATCCTTTCATTTTTTCTGTGACACTTTTTATAAGGTTCACCATTGTCGTCTGTAAGGCTTTTTTTCTGTCATTGCCCTTGACTTTAAAAGAATTCAGAAAATCAGTTTCATAACCGTAAATATCAGAGGGGAATGTATCGACAGGTTTAATATCAAGAGGATCCTTGGTGATGACTTGCGCTGCGTTTTTCTTTAGAACAGAAAAAAGGATCATCGTAAACACTTTGTCCATAGGTTGTTCCATCAGAACAGCTGCCTCAACAGCGGTAAGACCACGTTTGATGCCGTTCCCTTCGATTTTGATCTTAGGCGGCAAGTATTGTAATTTGCGCTTTTTTGATCCTACGATACCGGAATAAATCATCAGGCCAAAGAAAATGACGAAACCGCAGCAGAAGATGATGGGACAGATATTTTCCAGGTCCAAGGTCCCTCCAGAAGGAACCTCTTCTGAGGGAGGTACATAAGGTTCGGTTACAATAGCGCCTTCCGACAGGTATCTGGAAGGGAAGCTGGAGCCGAATGTGTATTGGGTATACATGTTCGCCTGATCAGAAACCCAGGTATAGAAAATTCGCCCATCCTCCATGATCATAGATTCAGGTTCCTGTCCGCCAGGCCAATTATCAGGGATGAAGTAGCGTCCTTCCTGTTCGCCGATTCCAGCCGGGAGCAGGATCGTCATTTGATATTTCGTTGTGCCGTAAGTATTTTCAGGCCAGTACCAATGCGGGGAGAAAACGAATGAGGCGTATTCCTCGCTTTCATTACTTGAAGCAGGGTAGATCACCTCTTCAACGTTGGAAATGTAAACATGGACTGTGCCCCGACCGCCCGGGGGAATCGTGTAATCCTGTAGGTAAACTGAAATCCCAGGAGAAACGATATCGGAGTTCGTGATTTTCTTTACCGGGTTCCCATTGACATCTGCTGTGATATTGCGCAGGTTGTAATTGTAGTTGGGGAGGCCAATGTCGACGATATCGATCTCATGCGCGTTACCATCATTCAGGAAGGTCATTGTGTAGTCAATATTGATCGACCCATCCGGGTTGATGGATGCGACCACTGACATTTCAGGCACCTGAAAAATGTAATCCTGGGCAAAAACAGGGGTTGTACTGCCTGCCAGCAATATGATAATAACAAAAACACTAAGATATCTTAATAACTTCATCGCATTCCTCCGGTAGAAGAGAACAATGATGCACTAGAGGTTACCACTTTGGATCTTCGGTAAGCTGATAAACCGTGTGACAATATGGACATGTGACCATGGGAGCGCCCTGAACCATGGAAATATTTTCAGCTGATAGAACGCCGCCGCAGGACTTGCATTTGAGAGAGTCCATGTTGACATCACCAGGAAGATCCACGTTAAGGGTTACGTTGGTTGTGGGAGTTTCGGGTTTTCTGCGTGCTGCAAAAAAGATGATCACCAACCCAACAATGATTAAGAACAAACCTACAAAAAGCCAGGAACTGTTTCCGGTTGGGTCAGTTGCCCCGATCGCCATTAACGCGCCGAAGAGGATCAATAAACCTGCACCAATATACGCAACTGTCTTCATCAAGCCTCCGATCTATTGTAGTTCTAAAAATTCATGATATTTTAATGGATGAACGTTAGCATTACTATTTTATATTAGAATTCCTATTATTGATCAGATTAAAAAGGATGTGGCATGGAAAACCAGTTTGAACGGGAAGAAATTACCAGGCTGCAAAAGGAAATCAATTTCCATAACTATCGTTATCACGTCTTGGACGATCCAATCCTCAGCGATTATGAATACGACATGATGATAAAAAGGTTGCAGGAGCTTGAGCAACGACATCCTGATATGGTCACTCCCGATTCACCGACTCAACGATCAGGAGCAAAACCGGTTGAAAAATTCCAGAAGGTGCTGCATCCTGCACCAATATTATCACTCGCGAATGCGTTCGACGAAAATGATTTGCAGGCCTGGTATGACAGGTTACGGCGATTAAATCCAGACGTGGAGCGATCGGCTTTTGTTATGGAACCAAAAATTGACGGGTTAACCATTGTACTCCATTACCAAAACGGTTTATTCGCTAAAGGCGCAACCAGGGGGGATGGTGTAACTGGGGAAGACATCACCGCAAATTTGAAAACGATCAGAGCGCTGCCTTTAAAAATTCCGGCTAATAATGCGAATTTACCCATTCCTGAGAGGTTAGTCGTTAGGGGTGAGTGCTTTATCCGAACTAAGGACTTTGAGCAATTAAACAAAGAACTTGCGAAAATTGGAGAGAAGACTTATCAAAACCCGCGTAATACAGCTGCTGGATCGCTCAGGCAGCTTGACCCAGCGATTACCCGTGAAAGACCTCTAACCTTATTGACGTATACCATTGTCGAAAGCTCCGGACCTACCATAGCAAGTCAATGGGAAGTGCTTGAGTTCCTGAAAACCGCAGGGTTTCCTGTAAGTGACTTGGCGAGAAAAAAGAATAACTTCAAAGAAGTGATCAAGGATGTTCCTGAATGGATGACGACTCGGGATGCCATTCCGTTTGAAGTTGATGGCGTCGTCATCAAACTGAATGATCTCGAGCTTGCTGCGTCATTAGGAGTAGCCGGCAAGGATCCGCGAGGGGCGATAGCACTGAAATACCCGGCAAAGGAAATTGCGACGACATTGCTCGATATCGGTGTGAATGTAGGTAGGACCGGGGTGTTAACACCTTATGCGATACTTGAACCGGTTGAACTTGGGGGGGTGATCGTACGCCAGGCAACCTTGCACAATTTTGATTTTATACAGGAAAAAGACATTCGAATACTAGATAGAGTATTGATCAAGCGGGCGGGTGACGTTATCCCTTATGTGATTGGCCCAATATCAGGTGCGCGGTCAGGAAAAGAAGTACCATTCACGATACCAGATGAATGTCCTTCTTGTGGTCAGCCGGTAGAAAACTTACCAGGCGAAGTGGCTTACTACTGCGTCAATTCATCATGCCCGGCGCAATTAGTGCGCAACGTGGAGCATTTTGTATCACGAGGCGCAATGGACATTGAAGGTATGGGGATAAAAATTGTTGAGCAGTTGATCGAGAATGGACTGGTTAATGACATTGCGGACATTTACCTGCTCAAAGCGGATCAGTTGCTTCAACTGGAAGGATTTGCAGAAAAGAAAGCGCTCAATCTCATTAACGCTATTGCAGCGTCAAAAGAGAGTCCATTGGACAGGTTTATAACTGCTTTAGGCATCCATGGGGTGGGAGAAGTTGCAGCTACAGATCTGGCGAATCATTTCGGAGACTTGACCACGATGTCTGAGGCAACTGTGACTGAGTTGCAGAAAATTCCCGGAATAGGCCCGAATATCGCTTTATCGATCCGCGATTGGTTGGATCGACCTGCTAATAAAGACTTACTGAACAAGTTCAGGAGTATTGGGATCTGGCCGGTGAAACTAAAAGATATTTCTGATAGTAAAGCTTTGAGTGGATTAACATTCGTCATTACAGGCACTTTACCGGGTCTATCGAGAGAACAGGCAGAAGAGATCATTGTAAAAAATGGCGGGAAAACGACTGGAAGCGTGAGCCGGAATACCAGCTACCTGCTGCTTGGAGAGAATCCCGGGTCGAAATTTGAAAAAGCCAAGAGCCTTGACATCAGGATCATCAGCGAAGAAGAACTCCTCGAACTTATCGTAACGAGGAGTGAATAAAGGTGGAGATGGCGGGAATCGAACCCGCGTCCGAACGATTAAATCTCAGACATCTACAAGCTTAGACATTTTTAGGTTTCGCGCAAATCCGATAAAATGACAAAAATGGATCAGCGCTATCTACTTGAGCCCGAAAGCTCTCTTTCGTGCAACTCGCAGCGTGTGGCACGGCACCTCAACTTTGTGACGCCCGCTCTACTACCGGTTGAGGAACGGAGCAGGCAGACGTGACGCTTATTAGGGCGTCATTTGTGCTTGTGTCGATCGACGCTAGGCGGCGAGGGGCATAGCAGCAAAGTTTGTGCGTTTGGCACTTGTTTTTTGTACTGATTTTACGAGGTCGGTACCTCTCGGCTTGCAGTCCGGGATCAGCTTCGCCCGTCGAAGCCTGTCATCCCCAATGCATTTCTATTATAACCCAAAAGGATTTCAGCTTTATGGAAGTCGGAGTAAAATAAACTTTGATCTTTCCGCACGGAGGACAACGATGAAAGTAATTTACAAGGGAAATGAAGAATCAGGGATCAGCCGCATCGAATCTCCGGTGGATGGTTGCTGGATCAGCTTGATCGACCCAACAACAGACGAAATTGACTCCATCAAGGCTTTGGGTATTCCATCGGATTTTCTCACGTACGCGCTTGACCTTGATGAAAGACCTCGTACTGAAAAAGAGGATGATGGTACGACATTGATCATGTTAAGCGTACCGTTTTATCAAGGCGAAAAGTATGATGTTCCTTTTTCGACTATACCGCTGGGGATAATCCTGACAAGCAGGATGGTTATTACGGTATGTAAAAAACATAATGTCATCATCGATGAACTATTGAGACCCAGATCAAAGGGCATCTCTACCTCCAAGCAGGTAAGATTCATTTTACGGATACTCTTGACTGCAGCCACACAATATCTTGCATACCTTCGTGAGATCAACCACACGGTTGAACTGGTTGAAGATCGGTTGCAGGCTTCAATGAAAAACAAAGAAGTATTAGATTTGTTGAAGTATCAAAAAAGCCTTGTCTATTTCACAACTGCTCTCAGATCCAATGAACTAATGATGGAACGTCTACAGAAAACCCCGCTATTCCATCGCTATCCTGAAGACGAAGACCTTTTGGAGGATGTCATCACGGAAAATCAGCAGGCGATCGAAATGGTTGGTATCGCGAGCAACATTCTTAGCTCGATGATGGACGCGTTTGCTTCGATCATCTCCAACAATTTAAATGTCGTGATGAAATTTTTAGCTTCGATCACTATTGTGCTAAGCATTCCGACAATCGTAACCAGTTATTTCGGCATGAATGTCGATCTACCACTGCAAGGAAATGACCTGGCGTATTTATGGATTATCGGGATTTTCCTGGTATTGAGCCTGTTGATCGTGTACTTGTTTATCAGAAAGAAATGGTTTTAATCAAAAAAACACTACAAAGAGTGTTTTTGAGTGGGCAGAACAGGACTCGAACCTGCGGCCTCTTCTGTGTAAGAGAAGCGCTCTAACCAACTGAGCTATCCGCCCGGGTAGCATTTAATATACTTTATGATTTGGCTTCTGTAAAGATTACTATACTGATTGTAGTGATGGGTGTTTATGAAAATCATTCGGATATTAAAAAAAGGTAAAACTCAATACGGTTGGGTCAATAATGAGGAGGTGGGATTAATCGAAGGTGATCTGTTTTCAGAATTTCGCCGGCTTGAAACAGAAATTCCTATTGATCGAGTGACTTTATTGACACCTGTGATACCGGAAAAGATCATTTGTGTAGCGCGAAATTACGAAGAACATGCGCGAGAGCACCAGGTTGAGACGCCAACGTACCCGATGATCTTTCTAAAACCGCCCAGTGCCTTGATAGGCAGTGGAGAACCGATACGGATTCCGCCACAATCACAACAGGTTGAACACGAGGCAGAATTGGCGGTTGTGATTGGCAAACCCGGAAAGTGGATCGAACCCGCTGATGTTTCAAAGCACATCTTAGGCTACACAATTGCGAATGATGTTACCGCCCGTGACCTGCAATACAAAGATGGCCAATGGACAAGAGCCAAAGGCTTTGATACGTTTTGTCCTTTGGGACCATGGATAGAAACAGAGCTTGATCCGTCAGACTTGATGATCAGTTGCCGTGTGAACGGTGAGCTCAGGCAAATGTCCTCAACAAAGGAAATGATATTCCCAATCAATCAATTGGTTTCCTACATTTCCACCATCATGACGCTGAATGCAGGGGATGTGATATTGACCGGTACTCCTGCCGGCGTGGATAAACTGGAAGGCGGCGATGTCGTGGAAATATCGATTGAAGGGGTTGGGACGCTTGTAAACCCTGTCAGCGTATAGGGAAAAATTTATTTGAAATTTATAAAGCGTTTTTGGTGTTAATTAGGATCTACAGGTGAAGCGATTATGAAAAGCCTGCCCCAGCTTTCAACTTCATCCCTCGAAATACATGTCTGAAGTACCAGTCGGTCTTTGATTCCATAAGTTTCAAAAAAAAGGTCCTGATAAGAGATCGTCACATCAGGCGTTGAAAGATCAATGAAAGAGGAAAAGGGGCTGTTAGGAGAGAGCGCCTTATATTCACGGATTTCGGACACAACATACTTCTCAACCTGACCGCTCCCATAGACAAGACAAATTTCATCATCAGCATCAATTTGGAAAAATGATTCACCTGCAAGGTGATTATGGGCAATCAGCCCAATACTGCCGTATTTATCAGCGGTGCTAAATGATGTTATCGAATCTGGAGAGTTTGATACAAAACCAGGATTATTCGTTGGTTGAGACGTAATTGGAAATTGGAGTTTATCTTCTATATAAATTCCCTCCAATTTGGAGGAATCGGGATCAGAAATGGAAAGGATGAAAGAGGTCAGCTCCGGATCGCGACTTAGTTGCTCAGTGACCCCGCTCTCATCCAGTAAATAAGTCACCGGTATGATCACGCTTTCCGGTTGGCTTGAAATTACTAAAATAACCAATAATAAAAACGACAGCAGAAATTTTTTGATAGGCACAGGCAGATGATAAATCAGAAATGGATAACGCACAATGTCAAGGACATTACATAATCGTTAATTACGGGACAGAAAATTTTTAGTGATTTTTGGTAACAAAAGAAGCTCAATCTTTGCGTGGTATAATTTTTTTGTCTTTTTTATCCAATATTGATCAGGAGTTGAAAATGTCTGGGCATTCCAAGTGGGCTACTATCAAGAGAAAAAAGGGAGCTGCTGATGCAAAACGCGGCCAAGTTTTTACCCGGTTGACAAGAGAGATCGTCATGGCAGCCAGGGAAGGCGGACCTGACCCCGATTCAAATTTCAGATTGCGGCTGGCGATCGACAAGGCGAAATCCCAGAGCATGCCCAAAGACAACATCGATCGGGCAATCAAGCGCGCAACCGGTGAAGCAAAAGAAGGCGAAAGTTACGAAGAAGTATTTTACGAAGGTTATGCGCCAAAAGGTGTAGCTGTCATCATTGAATGTGTCACAGAAAACCGAAACAGAACGGTCTCAGAAATCAGGCACATTTTAACCAGAACCGGTGGCAACATGGGTGAAGTAGGTTCGGTTGCGTGGCAATTCAAACGTGCAGCGGTGTTTTCATTTGATGGGGAAAAATCCGATTTCGAGAAAATTTTTGAATTAGCTGTCGAAGGCGGTGCCGATGATGTTACACAGGACGACAGCGAAATTGAAGTCATCGCGTCAGTTGAATCCTTCAAGACTTTATTGGATATGTTCAGAGCAGCGAACCTGATGCCCGAGGAAGCCGGTTTAAGAATGATTCCGAATCAGGAAATGGAATTGAGTGTAGAAGATACACTGCAGGTTATTCGTGCCATTGAATCCATTGAAGAGCTTGATGACGTCCAAAATGTGTATTCCAATCTGAAAATATCTGACGATGCAATGGCAGCGATGGAATCAGAATAGCTGCAACGGAATATTGAATGATAGTTATCGGAATTGATCCAGGCACTGCCACGACAGGGTATGGAGTGATCGATGAAGATAACGACGGCAATTTCAATGTTTTGGATTATGGAGTTGTAATTACTCGCGCAGATTTGTCGCTAGAAAATCGTTTGAAGATCATTTACGATTCATTAACATCCTTAATAATTCTCCATAAGCCCGCGAGCGCAGCTGTGGAGAAATTATTTTTTAAGCAAAATGTTACAAACGCGATTTCCGTAGGACAAGCCAGGGGAGTGATATTACTTGCCTTTGCAAACAGCGGAATACCTGTGGCGGAGTATTCACCTGCTGAAGTCAAGTCCGCTGTTTCAGGATATGGCGGAGCGGAAAAAGCGCAAGTACAGGCTATGGTCAAGGCAATCCTGAATCTGAACGAAACTCCAAAACCGGACGATGCAGCGGACGCGTTGGCGATCGCCATATGTCACATAAATTCAACTGGCAGTCTTGTCAATCAATAGGCAGGTGAAGATTTGATTACAAGTCATTCGAATGAAACGGTTAAAAGCATTCGAAAACTGAAAGACAGAAAATACAGAGACAATACCACAACCGCCTACGTTGAGGGAGTCAGGCAGGTTATTGAAGCGCTGAAACAGGGAGTTGTGGTTGAAAAGATTATCCTGGCTGAAGCTTTTTTGCAGTCACTACATGATGAAAGAATCGAGAGCATTCTAGAAAATTCCAGCATTACAAAGATTGTTGTATCAGACGAGGTATTCAAGTCATTTTCACTAAAAGAAGGTCCAAAAGGGATTGCGGCTGTTATTCAGCAAAATTGGAAAACGATATCAGAATTTAATGATAAATTAAGTGGCGTATGGGTGTGTCTGTGGGAGATCGCAGATCCGGGAAACCTTGGCACGATCATTCGCACGCTGGATGCCGCAGGGGCGAAGGGAGCGATTCTTGCAGGCAATTGCACCGATCCATTTGATCCTGTGTCGATACGTGCCAGTATGGGGGCGATATTTAGCAAAACTCTAGTAAAATCGGATTTGGCTGAATTGGTCGAGGTGATCAAAAGTAAGTCATATCCGGTTTTTGGGACTTCAGATTCAGCTGGTCTCTATTACCGGGATGTAAAGTATCCTGACAATATGATCTTACTGATGGGAAGCGAAAGACAAGGCATTCCTCAAGAGCTTGGTGAATTGTGCAGTAAGATGGTTAGCCTGCCAATGAAGGGTGTGTGTGATTCCTTAAATTTAGCTGTTGCAACAGGAATCATTTTGTATGAAATTCTTGACCAACATAATGTGCCCATAGGGAAAAACTTAATATGATCGCGTCATTGGAAGGTATCGTAACAGAGAAGGGTGATGATCATCTGGTCATTTTAGTTGGCGGTATCGGGATAAAAGTATTTGTAACCGCCGAACTTTCACAAAAAGCAGAATTGCACAAAAAGATGGGGATGCGTACCAATCTTGTTGTCCGGGAAGAATCGTTGACTCTGTTTGGGTTCGAGAGTGAAGAGGAGCGGAATATGTTCGCGCTATTACTCTCGGTATCAGGAGTAGGACCCCGGACAGCATTGGCAACGCTTTCATCCTGTTCATTGGATACATTAAAAAGAGCAGTCATCAACGAGCAGCCGGAATTATTGAATCATATTCCCGGTGTGGGCAAAAAGACCGCACAAGGGATCGTCCTGCATCTGCATGGAAAAATTGAAGGTGAAAGAACTTTTACCAGATCTGGTGATATAGAAGTGGACAATGATGTCATTGCTGCTTTGACCGGGCTTGGATATAGCGTGGTTGAAGCACAAGCTGCGCTCCAGATGATGCCGGAGGACACACCGCTTGATCTTGAAGAAAGAATTCGGACGGCATTGAAGTATTTTTCGTAATGATTTTGAGATTATTCAAGGGATGAAGTAAAATTAGATTTTATGCAAATCTGCAATAGTAGCGTGGAGGATTAATGTCTGACAATCTCAATCAATATACCCAGGATCTGGAAAATAAGATCAATCAATTCGAGACCGAATTTTCGATAAAGAATGTTGGTCAAGTGATCGAGGCTGGAGACGGCATCGCTCGAGTTTCTGGACTAACTGATGTGCGGTCACAGGAATTGGTTGAATTTGAGAATGGGATCAAAGGCATTGCATTCAACCTCGAAAAAGAGCAAGTTGGCGTGATCATTATGGGTGATTATTCAAAAATCACTGCAGATATGCAAGTTCAGACAACAGGAAGGATTGCATCAATCCAGGTTGGACCAGAGATGGTCGGTCGGGTTGTTAATTCGCTCGGTGAACCGATTGACGGAAAAGGGCCGATCAAATCAAACCGATACATGCCGTTGGAGAGAGTAGCGCCCGGTGTAATAAAAAGAAGGGATGTAAATGCGCCGGTGCAAACCGGTATAAAGGCGATCGATAGCATGATTCCCATTGGCAGAGGGCAGCGCGAGCTGATCATCGGCGATCGGCAGACCGGCAAATCCGCAATCGCGATCGATACAATCATCAATCAAAAAGGGAAAGACCTGGTCTGCATCTATGTGGCGATTGGGCAGAAAAAAGCCACAATAGCCCGGTTAAAAGCATTGTTTGAAAGTTATGGAGCAATGGACCACACCGTGATAGTGTCTGCATCAGCTGATGAATCCGCTGCAATGCAATACATAGCTCCATACGCTGGTTGTGCGATTGGCGAAGCCATAATGGAAGACGGTGGTCACGCCCTGGTCATTTATGATGATCTTTCAAAACACGCCTGGGCTTATCGGCAGATTTCACTCTTGTTGCGCCGACCACCGGGTCGAGAGGCATATCCCGGCGATGTTTTCTATTTGCACTCCCGTTTACTCGAAAGAGCGGCCTGCCTGGCGTATTCTTACGTCATTTTACCCAATGAATTTGAGGGCGATGTTGTGTCAAACAGTGATATTGTTGACCAGCAGATATACACTGGACCTGTAGCGACTGAGATGGCTGAAGAAGCGCTGAAAGAAATGCCGGATAAGGAACAACACAAAATCGTACGGATTAAAGAAAGCGGGGGTACTTTGACGGCTTTGCCGATCATTGAGACCCTACTGGGTGATGTTTCTGCTTACATTCCGACTAATGTCATTTCCATTACTGATGGTCAAATCTATCTTGAGGGCAACCTTTTTAACGCGGGTATTCGACCAGCTGTCAATGTGGGTATTTCAGTGTCGCGCGTTGGCGGTTCTGCGCAAACGAAGGCGATGAAACAGGTAGCTGGCAGATTGCGCCTGGACATGGCGAATTTCAGGGAACTCGCAGCTTTCGCGCAGTTTGGGTCTGATCTTGACAAAGCAACGCTGGCACAACTCAACCGTGGACTGAGACTACAGGAAATATTAAAACAACCTCAATACGAACCAGTTCGTCTATCTGATCAGGTTGTTGTTCTTTACGCTGCAATAAATGGCTACGCAGACAATGTAGCGGTTGATAGAATCAAAGTCTGGGAAGAAGCGCTAATCAGACACGTCAATGGATCAGCTACTGAGGTTATTGCGGCCATTGAAAGAGATAACGCGATAAATCCTGAAACAGAAGAAAAATTAAAGAAAGTATTGGAAGTTTTTACAGGCAGCTGGGCATGAATGGGATAGGATAGAAGAATGGCTTCTTCACGAGAGATGCGGATGCGCATTAAAAGCGTCAAGGACCTGTCACAAGTGACGAGGGCACTCAAGACAGTTAGCGCGAGTAAGGTCCGAAAAGCGATGGCATCAAACGCAGCGTCACTACCATATTCTGAAAAAGCGTGGCAGGTTTTAACCGATCTTGCCATGCAACCTGGTCACACCAGCCTGCACCCCCTGCTAAGTGAGCGTAAAAACGTTGATCGAGTTCTCGTTATTATGGTCAGTGGGGATAAAGGATTGGCGGGCTCCTATAACATTAACATTCTCAAGAACACATTGGAGCATTTTGACCAATTTTCCCAACCGGTTGATTATGTTTGCGTTGGAAAAAGAGGAAGGGATCTTTTGCTTCGACGAAAAGAACGTGTTATAGCTGAGTTTTCCGAGTTAAAAGATCCGGTAAGTTTTATGGACATTTCGCCTATTGCGCGGCTCGTTGTGGATGATTACCTGTCTGATGATTACGACCAGGTTTTCATCTCGTACACCAAATTCGAGTCGATGACAAAGCAAATTCCAACAATAAAACAGCTTCTACCACTTGAAATGGAAGGGAAGCAAGAGGTACATAAAAGTGCATCAGCGGCAGCAGTGTTTCTTTATGAACCGGCGCAGGAAACCATTTTAGACGAGATCATTCCAAGGTTCACAGCAATGCAAATATTTCAGGCAGTTCTTTCAGCCCAGGCTTCAGAACACGCCGCCAGAACAATCGCCATGTCTAATGCGACAGATAACGCGAATGAGCTGGTTGGGATCTTAACGCTGGAATACAACAAAGTCAGGCAGCAATCAATTACCAATGATATTCTCGATATTATTGGCGGCGCTGCTGTGCACGAAGGTCTGTAAATTTTAAAATTTCGTTGTGGAGGAATCGGTATGGATTTAGAAAACGGCAAAATTCTCCAGATCCAGGGAAGCGTGGTGGATGTCATTTTTCCCCGGGGCATAACGCCGATAATTTTTGAAGCTCTCACAGTAGAAAGAGAACATGGCATTGAACTTGTGCTGGAAGTTGAAAAATTACTGGAGAATAATATTGCCCGCTGTGTTGCCATGGACTCCACCGATGGGTTGAAGCGTGAAATGATCGTAACCCGGACAGGGTTGCCAATCAAGGTTCCGGTGGGCGAGGGAACATTAGGAAGGGTGCTGGACGTACTGGGGCAACCAGTTGATAACAAAGGACCAGTGGAAACAAAGGTCTTTTATCCGATTCATCGCGAAGCGCCGAAATTTGTTGAGCAATCAACAAAGGTGGAGGTGTTCGAGACGGGTTTGAAAGTTATTGATTTGATCGCTCCATTCACCAAGGGCGGTAAGACGGGCATTTTTGGTGGTGCGGGAGTTGGAAAAACAGTCATTATTCAGGAGTTGATCCGTTCTATCGCGACCGTGCACAAGGGAAAATCTGTTTTCGCAGGTGTAGGAGAACGCACCAGGGAGGGCACTCAACTTTATCGCGAGATGCTTGAATCCGGTGTTATGAAAGATACCGTGATGGTTTTTGGTCAAATGAATGAAACCTCAGGTGTGAGATTGCGTGTAGCGCTCACAGCTCTTTCAATGGCGGAATATTTCCGTGACCAGGGCATGGATGTTCTCCTGTTCATTGATAACATCTTCCGGTTTACAATGTCAGGTTCTGAAGTATCGGCGTTGCTCGGCCGTATGCCCTCGGCAGTCGGCTATCAACCAACCTTGAGCACGGAAATGGGTGAACTACAGGAAAGGATCACATCCACTCATCAGGGGTCTATCACATCGATGCAGGCTGTTTATGTGCCGGCAGATGACTATTCCGACCCTGCACCGGTCGCAACTTTCACGCATCTGGACGCGACTATCGCGCTCGAGAGATCTATTGCGGAAAAAGGTATTTATCCGGCCGTAGACCCATTGGTTTCCACGTCGAGAATCCTGGACCCGAAGATTGTTGGACAAGAGCATTACGACACTGCGCGCGAGGTGCAAAGGATTCTGCAGAGATACAAAGACCTGCAGGATATCATTGCCATCCTTGGTATTGATGAATTGGGTGAAGATGATAAATTGATCGTATC
>JACDJA010002366.1_pt1 | contig 13656 bp, 13 predicted proteins | sample 7449241 | NCBI WGS metagenome assembly JACDJA01 (sample SAMN14253289, study PRJNA609438) | sludge metagenome | isolation source: initial anaerobic sludge | collected 2018-12-20 | reverse complement strand
CAGGCACATCGCGGGGACTAAGTGGGGAACCCGTCGCTATCTCTCAATGGAGGCGCTGGAGAAACAGGACCTTGAGGATTCAATTACCGCTTAACCGCGAAGTCACCGCCAATAAAAGTGCGAAAGATTTTTGACACTACCGTAGTGTTTAAATGCGGAATCATAGTCGTTTTTATTAAATGCTAACTCGCCTAGTATCAACGAGCCAAAAAAATTCCCGTTTTGTATGGCAGATTGAGCGTGTTTTGTCGGATCTTCGCCTTTCTCTATGGACCAAAGAGCCTGTTGTACATGATACTCACCTATAGGATATTGTTTTATGGTTTCTATGCTAAATAAAAAAATAATGAAAGAAATAAATATTGCAGTGTATGCCAGTATTGGTCTTCTCTTTTTTTTGACCTTATTTGCTTCTTCTTTATCAATTTCAGCAAGATCTTTGATAATTAAGTTTTCTCTTTTCCTTAAAGATATAAATAAAAAAAATACAAGCACTATAGATAAAAAAGAAGATAATAAAAAAATTCCAGATAAAGCGGAAATAGATTCAACGAAATCATATCCTTCGATAAAAGAAGGCGGCGGAATGTCAGAGAAGAGTACACTTCGATATGCATTAATGAATGCTGCAGTGGAAAGAAGAGTAGGTATTCCGTAGTAAACTATGGTTCTCTTTTTACGCAGCCTATCAAGTGCTTTTGATTTATTTAGTAGAATATCGATTTTTCTGCGTTTGGTCTCTTCACGCTCAAGATCTATCCTTTTTTGCCTTTCAGTATTTTCTTGTAACCTGCGGTATTCCTCGAGCTTTATTTGTTGTGAAATCTCTTTACCCAATTCTTTGCTTCGTTGTTTGAGATAGTAAGCCTTGGCTTTATTTTTGTCGTAGTTGAATTTGGCTAGCGCTTGCGTCCATAGTCCTTGGTCTATGCGACCATTCTGAATTTCTTCGGCAACGAGGCGGTAAACTTCTCTATCATCCATAATGAAAACCTTTCTTGTTATTAATTCATGGTCAAGTGTACTTTGTGGCCAGCTCTATTTCTTTGGCGTTTTTGGCCGTATCCGCATCTCGTTTAGAGACACGACCGAGGGACTTTCTGACTTGTTTTCCGTCAAGGGTTTGCCAACTAAGGACCCATGATCTCCCGCGTTTAATGATACTTGCCACTGGAATTTCTCTTCGATGGCGCGTTGCAGGTCATTTCTGCGAAAGACGCGTTTGCCCATGAAGGTGGCAGAGGGGATTGGCGAGTCCTTTACGCGATCCTTAAACTGTGACTCTGAGACACAGCAGTAGTGCGCCGCCTCACGGACGGTAAAATAGTCTTTCCCTGACAGGCTTAATTCTTTCATTTACATGGCCTATTTTGCAGCGGAACTCATCAACATATCCAAAACCAACGCCGCAAAACCCTTCGCCACCCGATCGCTGGATAACACCTGCATGGCCAGTTCATTGTGGGCATCCATACTGCCGATGACGGCACTCTGTACCGCAGTCGGGTAGTCGCCCAGCATGGCTTGCTCGCGGGTGTTGTTACGCAGCTGATCCATCACGGTGTCATTCTCTGATACTTTCTCGGCAATGGTGCTGGCGTAGCTCAGTTTGTCTTTCTCTGTCAGGTTCTCACCGGCAAACAGGTCGTTCATCCGGCTGATGATCTCGGCCAGCAGTTCGGTTTCCCGGTCGTGGGGCTTATGTCCGCCCAGGTCGGTAATGCCGGGGATATATTGAGCCTTGTCCTCTTGCAGTTTCAGGCTTTGCTGCCGTTGCTGGTTGAGCTTGTAGTGGGTCATGAGTACCTTGCTGAGGTCGATGTTTTCCTCTATGCGCTCTTCGCGCAGCAGGGGTGCCAGGTGCTTGGCGAAGATACTCAGTTTCTCCAGTTCCTCATCATTGAAGTCAACGATCTGTGAGGTGAACTCGTAGAAGCGGACAAAGGCACCGAGATCTTTCTTGAAGGTGTCCAGTTCATCCTTGGCGGCCTTGGCCTCTTTCACGCGAGCCTCGGCATTGGCGATCTCTGCCGTGTTGTTCTGCTGTTGGATCGCCTTGAGTTGGGCGATGGCCTCCCTGACGACTTCCATGACCTGCTTGTAGCGCACGGTGAAACGATCCACTGCCGGTTTGCAGTGGCGGACCAGCGCCTCTTGCTGGCTATTGGGGTCGAAGTAGGCATGGGCAAAGGCTTCTACCTCGTGAACCCGGTAGATCTGCTGTGCTTCCAGTTTGTGCTGAATCTCATAGACCAGGTTGGGATCAGAGACATTGGCCAGCTCGGCGGTCTGGTAGTAGGTTTGGAAGGCGGCGAGGATATCTTCCGGCTCGTTGACAAAGTCGAGTACAAAGGTCTCCTTGCCTGGATAGGTGCGGTTGAGCCGGGAGAGGGTCTGCACGCAGTCCACGCCGCTCAGCTTCTTGTCCACATACATGGCCACCAGCTTGGGTTGATCGAACCCGGTCTGGAACTTGTTGGCCACCAGCATGACCTGGTACTCGTCGGTATCGAAGGCCTTGCGCATGTCCCGACCCTTGAGGCCGGGGTTCATGTTGTTCTCGGTGAAGGGGTCCGGTCCTGATTCGGGGTCATTGACCTCACCGGAGAAGGCGACCAGGGCGGTGATGCCTTCATAGGCGTGCAGTGCCACATACTGATCAAACGAGAGCTTGTAGCGCACCGCGTCTTTACGGCTGGAAGTGACGACCATGGCCTTGGCTTGGCCACCCAACCGGTGGGCCACACGGGTGCGGAAGTGCTCGATAATGGTTTCGACCTTTTGTGCGATGTTGTAAGGGTGCAGGCGGACCCATTTTGCCACCTGGGTGGCGGCCTTCTTGCTGTCCACCTCTTTATCATGTTCGGGATCTGCATGGGCCAGCTTCCAGGCACTCTTGTAACTGGTGTAGTTCTTCAGTACATCGAGAATGAACTCCTCCTCAATGGCCTGGCGCATGGTGTAGACATGTAAGGCCTTGGGCAGGTTGTCATCAGCCGGTGGTCGGTTGGGATCGGGAACCCGTCCGAATAGCTCCAGGGTCTTGTTCTTGGGGGTGGCGGTAAAGGCAAAGTAACTGATCCGGGAGGAGCCGCGCCGGGCGCTCAGCGTGGCGTTGAGTACGTCCTCGGCGGTGACCTCTTCCTGTTCCTCCAACTGCTCAGCCATCAACACCTCGCGCAGCTTGCGGGCGGTGGTGCCGCTCTGGGAGGAGTGGGCCTCATCGGCAATCACGGCAAAGCTGCGGTCGGCCAGGCCGCTGTTCTGCTGTATCGCCTCCAGTACAAACGGAAAGGTCTGGATGGTGACAATAATAATCGGGGTGGCGGCGATGAGCGCCTTGGTCAGCTGTTCAGATTTGCTGCCTTCTCCATCTTCCCGGTTCACCCGGCTGACCACGCCGTCGGCATGATCAAACTGGTAGATGGTCTCTTGCAGCTGGCTGTCGAGCACGGTGCGGTCGGTAATGACAATGACTGAATCGAAATATTTGCTGCCGTCGGGCCGGTACAGCGAGCCCAGTTGATGGGCCAGCCAAGCGATGGAGTTGGACTTGCCGGAACCGGCGCTATGCTGGATCAGGTACTTGTGGCCGGTATCCTCCTCCTTGACTGAACGCAGCAGGGCATTGACGGCACTCCACTGGTGATAGCGGGGAAAAATCAGGCTCTCTTTGCGGTGCAGTGTGCCATTGGCATCCGGTATTTCCTCTGCCTGCAGATGGATATAGCGGGCGAGGATCAGCAGCAGGTTATCCGGCTGCAGGATCTCCTGCCACAGATAGTTGGTGCCATGCCCCTGCTCGGGCAGGTCATTCCCGGCGCCACCGGCGGCTGTCCCCCGGTTGAATGGCAGAAAGAAGGTGTCGGTTCCGTTGAGCCGGGTGGTCATGGCCACCTCCAACTGACTGACCGCGAAGTGCACCAGCGCGCCACGCTTGAAAGTGAGCAGGGGTTCCGGTTTCCTGGTCTTGGGGTCAAAGGGTTGCCGGTCGGTCATGTACTGGAACTTGGCGGCCTCCAGGGTCTGCTTGAAGGCGGATTTCAGCTCCATGGTGGCGATGGGCAGACCGTTGACGAACAGCACCAGGTCGAGACGACCTTCAGATCCGTTGGGTGAGTAGTTTAGCTCTTCCACCACCCGCAGGCGGTTCATGCTGTAGCGGGCGAGGGTCTCGGGATTGAGGTCATGATCCGGCTTGAAACTGCACAGACTGATCTTGGCACCCCGGTCTTTCAGTTTGTTACGCAGCAGCCAGAGGGTACCGCGTTTGTCCAGTTGGCTGGCAACGGACTTGAGCAGCGCGGTCTCGGGATCTTGCGGGTAGTGCTTGGCGAACTTCTGCCACTGCTCCGGCTGGGACGCCTGGACATAGCCGATGACATCTTCGGGATAAAGGGCCAGTGCCTGGTTGTAGTTGACCGATTGACCTAACAGCCAGCCGGCATCCTGCAGCTCGCTGAGTATGTCGTCCTGAAAGATCCGTTCCCTGCTTTTTTCGGTCATAGGGTTCAACCCAGTTTTTTTCTTATCCAGGCCGGGCTGCGCCGGCAGTCGAGGACGGCGTATACCAGGGCCGTCGAGCCGTCCAGTCGGTAGTAGACGGCGAAGGGGAAACGTTTCGACAGCAGCCGGTGATATCCCCCGAAGTGGACCTCATGCACGCCCGCGCTGATCAGTAGGGAGTCGATATCGGAGTAGAGCGAGTCCAGAAAGTAGTCTCCCAGGCCGTCGGACTGCTGCTGGTAGAAGCGGTAACCCTCGATCAGGTCCCGGCTGGCGGCACCCAGTATCCGGATCTTCACGAGGTACGGTCGCGGATCGTCTTTTTGGCTGTCTCCCAGTTTTCGAACATCTCGTCCCCGCGCCTGATAGCGGCATCCCTCTCTCGCAGCACCTCGCCGTGCCAGTCGGGTGACGCGATCGACCCGGATTGGTGGCAGAGGTCGTCCCAGAGCGCCTCCATGGTCTGGATCTTCTCCTCCAGTGACATCTTGTCCAATTGCAGTGCGGATTTCATGTTCACTCCCGATGTCTCGAATACGGCACGCAGGGAAATAGTATCATTTTTCAGCGGTGACGCCATGCATGTGCCTTTTGTCGGACCCGTTCTGGTTTCCATGCTCCAGCGTGGGAACGAGAGCGACAAATCGTCTACCTGAAACAGTTTTGCAGCCTGTATCCGCGTACGGGCTGCGCCGCTTTCAAGTGCTGATATCCGCCGTATCACCCTCAACCTGCTGGGCCTGCCAGTCGCCGTAGGTCGCTTTGGTATTTTCAACAAACCAGCTAATCCGCCCATTGGCGCTGCGCCCGGAGACCACCGCCGCCGCTGCGCTGGGGCTGGAGAATGCGTGATCCTTGCAGAAAAGCTGATGCCCCTTTTGATCCGGCGTCAGGACACCGTCTTTGACAAGCTGGTCGAAAAGCCCTTTATAGCTTCCCTGGACGCCAACCCATTTGCTGCGAGATTGCGATCCGGCCAGAACCACAAACTCACCCTCTATCTCTTTCGCTCGCGCATGAATATCGTGCTTCGGGAGGTGCAGCTCGAATGCAGGATATGTATCGGGCGGCACGGACGGGTCGTTTATCGGCGTCTTGATGGTCGCGTCACGCAGAAAGTCGAAGCCCAATACAGGCAATATGGTGCGGATCTGCTCGACGAAGAAGGCCATATCGGCCAGGTCGGTTTCCGGCAACATGGTGTAATCGTGGGCTGTGCCGTTCCTGGTTCCGCAGCGGCCTGAAGCGGCGGCGAGCGCAATCAAGCGGCTCTCCAGATATTTCACATCGGCCTTGGTCAGGTTCTGATCCTTGCTGGTGATCAGGCAGACCCGCTCCCAGAAGTCCTTGCCGCCTTTCTCCTCCGGCTGGTTGTGCTGTTTAAGCCGTTTGGCCACGTCCTCGGATTCACCGATATAGACCAGCGGCCAAGCGGTGTTTTCGGGGTCCGGGCCAACCAGAAAGTAGACCCCGGTACGGCTGCACTCGGGCCGCTTGACCAGCTCGGCCAGGCGGGTGCGTGGGCCTGTCAGGGCATGGCCGGTCCAGTTCATGATCTCCGCCGTGAGCAGCCCGTTGGGGCTGCCATCCACGAGAAACAGGCGGATACTGCGTCCTTGTGTCATGTAGGCTCCTGGCGGGTTTGATACTCGGTGTGGGGCTCCGCCACCATAGGCAGATCGATCTCTCCCGTATCCTGGGCGGGCCTCCAGTCGCGTACATCGATCTTGCCGGTGACGGCGGCGGAGATGAGGGCGGTGCGGCGTTCCTGAAGTAGCTGGATCTGCTGTTGGGCTAGCGTCATCAGATCGGCATACTTCTTGATGACATCACTTACATATTCGCATATTGCATGCTGTTCACCAGTTGATGGTATGGGTAGCTTTACAAACTTCACCTCAGAGCAGTTTAAGTGGGGGTGCATGCCTCCTGTTCGGATCGAGTAAAGTACCGCTTGGCCATACGTAGAGCGAAGAACGAGAGAGAGGTGGTCACCCGAGATCTTTCTTAAGATCGGTTGAAGGATGATCAGTGCGTGACAGTTGTAGCCTTCTTCACTTTCCGAAACCAAGCCTATATCACCTGTCCCGGCCCCTGTCTGAACCACAAGAACATCGCCCTTCTTCAGAATTGATTTCTTGTGCTTCAGGCTCCAGGTGCCGGTGACAAAGTAACCTTCATCGAAGTTAACCTTTCCGTTCTTGATGTGGGTCGCTTGTACGTAAGGTGTTCCAGATTCAACCAAAATGTCACGAGTTGGTCCGACATACCCGTTGGTGATCTTCTGCGTGGCCTGGTTGACTGCCAGAACGGCCCAATGCGCCGGCACCTCACCCAGCCACTCCACGCCGGAGTCTTTCATCGGGACATCGGGATCAAGGCCCTTGGTGACGGCGTGGGAGATGACCGCCTGGCGTTTCTCTTTGAGCAGTTTGATCAGCCGCTCCTGCTTGGCGATCAGTTGATCGATGCGGGCGGTTTCGTGGTCGAGGAAGGCGGCGATAGTGCGTTGTTCTTCTGGGCTGGGGAGCAGCACCTCAAGGGACTTGAACATGTCAGGATCGAGATCCCACTGGTTTACCCTGATCCCCTTTGAGTAGCGGAGGTATTGGGAAATGTACTGGGGGCACCTCAACAGGTAGTGGACGTATCGCGCATGGTAGCTCTTACCCTTCGAGCCTACAGGCTCGTAGACAAAGTATGCAGGGCTAACTATTCCCTCATAATTCGATACGGCAACCGAACCCTGCCAGGCCTTCATTTTGTTGAGCACCAGGTCCTTTGGCTCTACTAACTGGTAGGCAGACAAGTCATCGGATGCCTTATTGTTGTTGTCATCTCGACTATTCTTGAAAACCACACCGTGGTCTCGATAAACGGAAAGTAGTTCTTTTTTTGAGTGACCTGTTCGCTTTGTTCGCTTAAATAGATGTCCGATACGGATGACGTCCCATGAAGCAGGAACTGGGCCCAACCACTGGATCGCAGAATTTGAATAGTCTGAGTAAGACTGATACCTCTCCGTCACGAATGCACCTCCGCCAGCAACTCCATGATCTCCCGGCTCACCGCATCCAGGTCCGCATCAATCTCTTCGAGTGAACGGGGTGGGGTGTATTGGTAGAAGTGTCGGTTGAAGGGGATCTCGTAACCGACAATACCCACTTTGCCGTCCTTGTCGTCCGTCTTGCCCTGGTCGATCCAGGCATCGGGCACGTGGGGCAGTACCTCGCGTTCGAAGTAGTCCTGAATGTCTTCGTTCAGCGGTACGTTCTCGTTATCGCGTAGGTCCGTGTTTGGTTCCGGCTGGCCCTTGGTAGTGCAGATCTCTGCCGCATCATCCTGTTCGCCCAGGTGCTTGCAGATCAGCTTGAAGGCGGTGCCGGGGAGTTTTTCATGCAGGGCCTTTTTGAGTGCCTTCTGAAACCGGTCACGGCTCAGGTAGCGCTCATCCAGCTTTTCCAGGGCGCTGAGGATATCGTCTGAAACTGTTTGTGGCAGCTTCTCCCACGCCTTGTCGGCCTGCAGCGCCGCCCGCCGTTCTGCATCCTGAGGATAGAGCGCCAGTTTGAGAGGACGTTCTACCGTGATACGCCGATAACCAAACGCCCGGGTGTCAAAGATCTTGCAGGTTTCGGAGGGTTCGAAATCGCCGTACTCCCGGACGATGGTCCCGATCTGCTCATCGGTGAGATAGCTGCGCTTGGAGCCGAGGGATTTGCGCATCTTGGCGAACTGGCCGGTGGCGTTGATCAGCTGCACCTTGTTTTTGCGCTCGGCGGGTTTCCGGTTGTTGAGTATCCAGATATAGGTGGCGATGCCGGTGTTGTAGAACATGTCGGTGGGGAGGGCGACGATCGCCTCCAGCAGATCGGCCTCCAGGATGTAGCGCCGTATTTCACTCTCGCCACTGCCGGCCCCGCCGGTGAACAGGGGCGAGCCGTTCAGGATGATGCCGATGCGGGAGCCGGTCGCTCCCGGCGTCCTGCCTCCCGCGACAGTTGGGCCTCCTGCCCAGCGCATCTTGCTGATCAGGTGCAGCAGGAATAGCAATGAGCCGTCTGATACCCGCGGCAGGCCGGGACCGAAACGCCCTTCATAGCCCAGTTGTTTGCTCTCATTGAGTACCTGTTTCTGGACTTTTTTCCAGTCCACACCGAACGGGGGATTGGAGAGCATGTAGTCAAACTGTTGGCCGCGCAGTTGATCATCCGACAGGGTGTTGCCGAGCTTGATATTGGAGATATCCTGCCCTTTGATCAGCATGTCGCCCTTGCAGATGGCATAGGACTCCGGGTTCAGCTCCTGGCCAAAGGTGGCCAGACGGGCCTGGTCGTTGAGTTCATAGAGGTATTCCATGCCACTGGAGAGAAATCCACCGGTTCCGGCAGTGGGATCATAAATCGAGCGCACCAGACCGGATTGGGTCAGTGCCTGATCATCATGGGCGAATACCAGGGCGGTGGTGAGGCGCACGATATCGCGCGGGGTGAAGTGTTCCCCGGCGGTTTCGTTGGAGGATTCGGCAAAACGACGGATCAGCTCCTCGAAGATCAGGCCCATCTCGTGGTTGGGGATGGTGGCCGGGCTGAGGTCGATCTCGGCAAATCGCTTGGCCACCTTGTAGAGCAGGTTGGCCTCTCCCAGTTTGTCGATAAAATCGCTGAAGGCGAAGTGGACAAAGATCGCCCGGGCATCCGGGCTGAAGGCCTGTACATAGCTGTCCAGATTGTCCTGCACCTGGGTCTCACCCAGCTTGGTCAGATCCAGCGGCGAGGTGTTGTAGAACCCTTTGCCCGAGGCGTGCAACAGCAGTTTGTCCTGGGCCTCCAGGGGTATCTCCTGGCACTTCTCAGCCTGGGCCAGCACCTGGGGCTTGGTGTCGCTCAGGACGCACTCGAGACGGCGCAGCAGGGTGAAGGGGAGGATGATACGCCCGTATTGGGACTGTTTGAAATCACCGCGCAGCAGGTCCGCGACCGACCAGATAAATGCAGGCAGGGAAGAGAAGTTTGTGTTCATTCGAGCTCTTGGGTTCTTGTTGTGGGTGATGTCTGTATTACCGATGGGAGTGTGGCCCCATGTCAATCAGGCAGCCAGCCAGCTGTGTCGCATGGCCGGAATAACTCGCTTGTTGATCGATAATAAATACATGGGAAATATACTCCCAAACAGTCCGCTCCATTCTTGTTATTATGCTCAAACCGGGTGCCGGGTGCGAGGTATGATGAAGCAGATTCTGACTTTACCAGAAAAGGCGCGTTATTTGGCATGGAGCTACATAGCGTTATAATTACACTATGTATCTGACCGACCGCCAAACCCGTTTTGTGGATGAGTACCTGATCGACCTGAACGGTACCCAGGCGGCCCTGCGGGCTGGATACAGCCCGTCCGGGGCCCGGCAGGAGGGTTCACGCCTGCTGACAAATGCTGACATTAAGGCCCTGGTGGCCCGCAAACAGGCCCAAACCGCCCAGCGCCTGGAAATAACACGGGAGGATGTGATCAGGGGCCTGGTGAGCGCCATAACGCTTGCCAAGGAGCAGAGTAACCCGATGGCCATGATCCGGGCCTGCCGGGAGATCGGGCTGATGCTGGGGTATTACCGCCAGATGGGAGCACCGAATGGAGTCCCGGCGGATGACCGGGCGATGCTGCGGCGCTTTGAGGCGATGACGGATGAGGAGTTGTTGGGGATTGTAGAGGGCGGATTTATATCCTCATGTGGTTACGGAGATTTGCGTGGATGAGTAGTGCATTGTTGTGCATAGTAGGGCAGTGGTTGCAACGGACGCCACGATAACTTATTGAAAATACAAAAGAAAATATATCTTTTGCGTACTCTTAATCCATTGGTCGTAGGTTCGATCCCTACATGGCCCACCAATCGGCAACGAAGCCCGGACTTAATGTCCGGGCTTTGGTTTTTTAGATGTCACATTTAAACCTGTGACGTAACTGCTTACCCTCATCACTCATAGCTCCCATAAATTGCATTGTAACCGCCAAGAACGCCAAGAAAAGGCCTCGGTTTTCCTTTGTGTGCTTCGCGTTCTTGCGTTCTTGGCGGTTATCTGCTTTTTGCCGGGCATATCTCTGTGCTCTCTGTATGCGGACTGGGGCGAGTAGTTACCCTGCGACTTCAAAAAGCCTGGTTCGATAGTGGATCCGCATGAGACTGCGTGGCAGCCAAATCATCCTTCATGGCCAATTAATGAAATCAGGCGCTTATTAAAGAGTATCGCAAGATTTCCAAGTTGGCAGGGGATACCTACATTCGATGCGATTTGTAAACAATTCCATTGGCTTCTTGCAGTTCGCGCACATAAGCGATGATATAAGATACCTCACGTTTCGATATTTCAGGTTGGGGCGGCATATTGCCATATGGCCAATGGTGTTGTTTGACGCCTTGTAGTGCCGCCCGATAGAACGCCTCGTCAGCATGATGTCCGGGATTATAAATATCGTGGACCAGGGGCGGACCGCTTTTGGTACCGCTGGCATTATCACCATGACAGGAGATGCAACTTTTGTCGTAATATTTCTCGCCTTTAACCGCCGTAGTAGTGAGTTCGGGTACCGTTACGGCTACAGTAGCGTCACTTTCGCCGGGCCCCATGACTTTGGAGGCAATAACCGCCGCACCTCCTACCAGAGCTGAACCGATAACGACGATTTGTATGATCTCAGTGGTTTTCATATGCAATACACTCTGTGTCAAGGTTAAAAATAGATCGAATACACGATTAAACAGATAGGCGGTGTTTATTGATCTGGATCAGAAATAAAAGGCGTTATCAGCCCACACTGCTAAACCAGGGAATTGTCTTTAGCAGCCAGAATGAGAAGCGACTTAAATACCCTGTAATCATGGCGATTCCCATGATGATCAGGATGATCCCGGCGATGCGGTGAATAAGTGGGCCGCGTTTCCGAAACTTTTTCGCGTGATGAAGAAATTGGTCGGTAAACAGTGCGGCCATGACGAAAGGAACACCAAGTCCCAGCGAATAAATCGCCAACAAGCCGATACCGTTACTGATAACACCGGATGTTGCACTGACAGTGAGTATAGCGCCAAGAATCGGGCCAATGCAGGGCGTCCAGCCAAAGGCAAAGGCAAGTCCTAATAGATACGATGACAGTGCCTTCCCGCCGGGTAATTCACCGTGTACACGTATGTCGCGCTGCAGAAAAGACGATTTAAGCAGCCCCGTCATGAATAAGCCAAAAATTATAATAATAATGCCGCCAACAATATTGGCTTCATATTTATAACTGAGCAGCAGTTGGCCCAGTGCGGTTGCACTTGCGCCCAAGGCGATAAACACCGTGGAAAAGCCCAGGACAAAGGAGAGACTCAAGCCGACGATGATCAGCGTCTCTTTTGAAGTGGCGCCACTCTTTCTGATCTCGTCGAGTGATTGACCACCTATATAGGAAAGGTACCCAGGGACCAGGGGCAGTACACAGGGTGAAAGAAAAGAGACGAGTCCCGCTGCAAAAGCAGAGATGACGCTTATGCCTGAAAGTTCAAACATGCTGCGGCCTTGACAGGCTAGGTTTTGGATTGTGATGCGTTGTCATAGCGTTGGGCACTCCAGGTTATGCATAGGATTATCTGGTGATACCCGCCTTTGACTGCTCTTGTCTGATATAGGCAATGACATGGGCAGTTTGTTCAGCTGTTATCTGGGGTACGGCGGGCATGTCACCAAATCCCCAGTGATGCTGTCTTACCCCATCGCGGACCGCCATATGGAACGCAAAGTCCGCATGGTGGGCGGGACGATAGACGTTATCGACAAGCGGAGGTCCTTGTTCAGTGCCTTGGCCATTGCTCCCATGGCATGAAGAGCAATTGGTTACAAACAGTGCTCTGCCTTGCGCCGCATCACCAACAAAGCCTTCCGGCGGCAGGTGAAGCGCAGCGTGACGTGCCGCAGGATCGGGCGCTTCACACGCAGTCAGAAAAATAACAAGACTGAAAAGCAGGTACTTTTTCATGCCAGTTATTCCCCTCTTGATGGGGGTGCTTCACTTTTGAGAAGTTCATCAACAATGCGTTGCAGTCGCTGGACAGGAAGTGCACCAGCAGCGGCAATCACCTGTCCTGTTTTGTTGTTAACAAAGATATTGCCGGGTGTGCCACTGATACCTGACAAAACACCATTCTCATAATCACGCTCTACCCGTTCACGCATCTCCTCGCTTTCCAGGCATTGTTTGAACGGCTTTTCATCGAGTCCGATTTCCACTGCAAGCGGTACAAGGTTGTTCACAGGGAAGCCAGTGCCGTTAGAGGTTGTGCGGGCATAGATAAGGTCAGCGTAACGCCAGAAAGCCTCATTACCACCCAGCTTGGCGGCGCACTCCGAGGCTTCGGCCTGTTTCTGTGCCCCTGGATTGTGGAAATCCAGAGGGAAGTGTCGATAAACCCAGTTCACCTTGCCACCATTGTTATCTACAAGTTGTGCAGCGGACGGGTGGAAGCGTTTACAGAAAGGGCATTCAAAATCGGAGTATTCGACTAGACTGATAATGGCTTCCGGATTGCCACGTATGTGATCATCTCCAGGCGAAACCGTTCTCATATTCTTCGCTTGACGAGAGCTGGCCGACTCCTGCTGTTTCCTTGCTAAAGCCTGTTGTTTATTTACAAAGTTGACAATGCCACGCTCAATGGCTTTATCAAGAATACCCTCTTGATTAATTAACCTGTCCAGTTCAGCTCTTACTTCATTGGCAATAGCTTCTCTGTCTGTCGCTGATAGGTTCGATTCTGCTTGAACGGAGGAGAAGGCAGTGAGAAATACCATAGCCAAGAAAGAACAGAGATATGGCTGTAGGCATTTTATTTTAGTTGGATGTGTCATGTGTTTTGTATCCAAATGGTCGCTTCAAAAATTATGTTGTTGAGAGAAATAGTTTTTCTCTCGACTATCTTTACATACAGCTCATGTGTTTAGGGCCTTGGCAACCGAGTATGCGGTCACTCCAAAAGCTTTTTATATAGGCCAAAATGTGGCTGGCCTGTTGTTCAGAAATAACGCCTTTCCATGCGGGCATTCTCTTTGTCCTTGGTAGCCCATTCAGTATGGTGTGTATGATCTGTTCATCCGTGTGATGCCAGGCATGGGAGGT
>JACDJA010002358.1_pt1 | contig 13684 bp, 16 predicted proteins | sample 7449241 | NCBI WGS metagenome assembly JACDJA01 (sample SAMN14253289, study PRJNA609438) | sludge metagenome | isolation source: initial anaerobic sludge | collected 2018-12-20 | reverse complement strand
GGCGATGGACAAAATGCCGGCAAAAAATTAAGATAAACAAGTCATTTATACGGATTCGCCGTCCGGCGGCTCCTGCTCCAGGAAGGCCCATGCCGTATTCCCCGCTGTCGATGATTTCCCGCCTGGAATCCCGCTTGCCGCGCTTTGCCGGAGCGGCGGCGCGTGTTCGCGTGGGTGGACCCGCATGAACGCGCGCGTCGACCTCATCCACAGCTTCGGCCGTGCCATGCAGGACCGCTACGGCGAGCGCGTGCACAAGATCGCGCTCGATGCCGGGTTCACCTGCCCCAACCGCGACGGTTCCAAAGGCATCGGCGGCTGTACCTTCTGCAACAACAAGTCGTTCGCGCCGGGGACGCGCGAGCCGGCCTCGCTCGCCGCGCAGTTCGAACGGGCGCGCGGGCGCATCGCGCGTGGCACCGGCGCGCGCCGCTTCCTCGCCTATTTCCAGGCCTACACCAATACCTACGCGCACGTCGACGAACTGCGTGCGCTGTACGACGAGGCGCTCGCCGAACCCGGCGTGATCGGGCTGTCCATCGGCACGCGCCCGGACTGCGTACCGCCACCGGTGCTCGACCTGCTCGCGGAATACCGCGAGCGCGGCCACGAGGTGTGGCTGGAGCTCGGCCTGCAGTCGGCCTTCGATCACAGCCTCGCGCGCGTCAACCGCGGCCACGGTTTCGCGGAATACGTAGATGCCACGCGCGCCGCGCGCGCGCGCGGCATCCCGGTGTGCTGCCACCTCATCGTCGGGCTGCCCGGCGAAGACGCGTCGCACGCCCACGCCAGCCTCGACCGCGTGCTCGACGTCGGCGTCGACGGGCTGAAACTGCATCCACTGCACGTGGTCAAGCACACCCTTCTCGCCATCGAGTGGAAGCGCGGCGGCTACGTGCCGCTGGAAGAGGCCGATTACCGGCGCATCGCCGCCGACCTCATCGAGCGCACGCCGTGGGAGGTGGTGTATCACCGCGTCACCGGCACCGCGCCCGCCGACATCCTGCTCGCGCCCGCGTGGTGCGCGAAGAAATGGGACGTCCTCAACGGCATCGCCGACGAACTGGCGCAGCGCGGCAGCCGCCAGGGCGCGCGCGCGGGCCAACCCTGGAAGGAGCACACGCATGCCGCTTGAACTGATCTGTCCGGCGGGCAGCCTCATGGCCTTGAAGGCCGCCATCGACCACGGCGCCGATGCCGTCTACATGGGCTTTCGCGACAACACCAACGCGCGTGCCTTCCCCGGCCTCAACTTCGACGAGGCGCAGGCTGCCGAAGGCCTGCGTTATGCCCATGACCGCGGCCGCAAGGTGCTGCTCGCGCTTAACACCTATCCGCAGTCGGACACCTGGCAGCGCTGGACCGGCGCCGTCGACCGCGCGGCGAAGCTCTGCATGGACGCGGTCATCCTCGCCGACGCCGGCCTCATGCGCTACGCGGTGAAGCATTACCCGAACCTGCGCCTGCATCTGTCGGTGCAGGGCTCGGCCACCAGCTACGAGGCGGTGAATTTCTACCGCGAGCATTTCGGCGTGCAACGCGCGGTGCTGCCGCGCGTGCTGTCGCTGCCGCAGGTGGAAAACGTGGTGAAGAACACCGAGGTCGAGATCGAGCTCTTTGGTTTCGGCGGCCTGTGCGTGATGGTCGAGGGGCGCTGCCTGCTGTCATCCTACTGCACCGGCGAATCGCCCAACTCGGCCGGCGTCTGCTCACCGGCAAAATCGGTGCAGTGGAAGGAAACCTCCACGGGACTCGAGTCGCGCCTGAACGGCGTGCTGCTCGACCGCTACGGCAAGGACGAGAAGGCGGGCTATCCGACGCTGTGCAAGGGTCGCTTCGAGGTTTCCGGCGAGACCTATTACGCACTCGAGGAACCGACCAGCCTCAACACCCTCGATCTCCTGCCCGAGATGCTGAAAATGGGTATCGCCGCGATCAAGATCGAAGGCCGCCAGCGTAGTCCGGCCTACGTGACGCAGGTCACCAAGGTCTGGCGCGCCGCCATCGACGCGGTGAAGAAGAACGCCGAAAGCTTCACCCCCGCGCCGGCCTGGATGGCCGAGCTGAACAAGCTGTCGGAAGGCCAGAGCCACACGCTCGGCGCGTATCACCGGCCGTGGAAATGAGCGGCGTACCCGGCGCGATGGCTTGCATCTTGCGACTTGAAACTTGCTCCTGAAATGAACCTGTCCCTCGGCCCCCTCCTGTACTACTGGTCCCGCGAGGATACCTTCGCCTTCTACGAGGCGGCGGCGGACTGGCCGGTGGCACGCGTCTACCTGGGTGAAACCGTGTGTTCGCGCCGCCATCTGCTGCGCCTGCCCGACTGGCTGGACGTCGCGGAAAAGCTGGCCACCGCCGGCAAGGAAGTGGTGCTCTCGACGCAGACGCTGATCGAATCGGAATCCGACCTCAAGGTGCTGCGCAAGATCGTGCGCGACGGACGTTTCCGGGTCGAGGCCAACGAGTGGGGCGCGGTGCGGCTGTTGTCCGAAGCGAAAGCGCCCTTCGTCGCCGGCCCCACGCTCAACGTCTACAATCCGCAGACGCTCGATGTGCTCGCCGGGCTGGGCGCGCGCCGCTGGCTGCCGCCGGTGGAGGTGTCGCGCAGCGCGCTGGCGGCGCTGCTCGAGCATGCGCCGGTGGAAATGGAAACCGAAGTCTTCGCCTACGGCAAGCTGCCGCTCGCCTACTCGGCGCGCTGCTTCACTGCGCGCCACTACAACCTGCCCAAGGATGACTGCCAGTTCCGCTGTCTCGATCATGCGGATGGATTGCCGCTGGCGACGCGCGAGGGCAAGCCCTTTCTCACCATCAACGGCATCCAGACGCAGTCGGCCGGCGTGTACAACCTCATCAACGAAATTCCGTCGCTGCGCGAACTGGGCGTGGCCAGCCTGCGTCTGTCGCCACAATCGCGCCACATGGAGCGCGTGGTGAAAGCCTTCGATGCCGTGCTCGCGGGCGATACCGCTGCGGCCGCGGGGTTGGCGAAAGTGATGCCCGGCACCTCGGTCGATGGCTACTGGCACGGCCGCGCCGGGCTTGAACACGATGCCGCACAGCATGCCTGAGACCCGCATCACGCGCCGGCTGGAATTCGATGCCGGGCATCGCATTCCTCACCACGACAGCCAGTGCCGACACCTGCACGGCCACCGCTACGCGCTCGAGATCACCCTGTCGGGCGAGATCATCCAGACCCCGGCCACCTCGCAGGAAGGCATGGTGATGGATTTTTCCGAAGTGAAGGCGATTGCAGTGGCGGTGCTGGTGAGCCAGTGGGATCACGCCTTCCTGGTGTATCGCGAAGACCGCGTCGTGACCGAATTTCTCGCCGCGCTGCCCGGCCACAAGACCGTGGTGCTGCCGGTGGTGCCGACGGCCGAGAATCTCGCGGCCGAGGCGTTCCGCATCCTCGACGCCGCCTACCTCGACCGTTACGGCAATCGCCTGCGGCTCGAGCGCGTGCGCCTGTACGAGACCCCCAACAACTGGGCGGATGCGCTGCGCTGAAGCCTTTTATCGAAGCCAAGGAGCCGTCATGCTGAACCTTGCCATCCCGACCCCCGTCGCCACGCTGGTCTCGCGTCTGCCTGTGGCGCCACCCAGCCTGGCTTTCACGCTCGCCGCCAACCGCCTGCTGTGGCCGGCGTTGCAGACCCTCGACTGGCAGCCGCTGGTCGGGCGGCGCTATGCCATCCGCGTCAAGGATCTTGGTCTCAGCGTGCGTTTCACCGTCACTCCGCGCGGCTTCGTGCCGACGCAGGGCGCGCCGGAACTCACCATCCGCGCCACCGCACGCGATTTCCTGCTGCTGCTCGGTCGCCGCGAAGACCCCGATACGCTGTTCTTCAGCCGCCGCCTGGTGAGCGAAGGCGACACCGAACTGGGGCTTATCGTGAAGAACATGCTCGACGCGCTCGATCCCGAGTGCGTGCTTGCCCGCCTTCCCGCGCCGATGGCCTCGGTCGCCCGGCGGGTGCTCGCCAGCGCCTGAACGCGCGGCGCCCGCGCGACGATTCGGGCGGCGCGACCATCACGGCATCGGGCCGGGGGCGGCTCTCCTCCAACAGCGCGCTCCCTGCAGGAGCGGCGCTCTCGCCGCGATTTGGGCGGTGGAAACGTCACCCCCGTCGGGTCGGGGGTGACCCTCCTACAATATTTTGCACACCACCAGCGCGGGATCGTCGAAATGGTCGATCAACAGCCGCTTCACCCGCATCTGCCAGAGCCGGCCGAACGCGTCGCGTTGCGCCGCGTCCGCGGTGCCTGCCAGCACGGCGGACATGAGCGCCTGCATTTCGGGCGGGAACGGGACGATTCCGGGGTGATAGGTGGTGACGGCGCCAGCGCCGTTGTCGAGCCGGGTGAAGCGCAGCTCGCCGTCGATGGCGGCGCCGAACTGCAGCAGGTTGCGGCGCGCGTATTGACCGGCCAAGCCCTTGAAGCCGCCTTCACCGGCCGCGCCGGTGAGCAGGCCGACGACGCTGGCGGTGACGCCCGCGGTGCCGTCGGTGAGCGCGGCCGCCAGTTCGACGCGCACGCCGCCGCGCTGGGGAAGACCTTGCGGATAGAGGGCGGTGAGCGCCCGGTGGGTCATGAGGTAGGCGCCGGCGACGGTGGGGCAGGAGTGTCCGGCGAGGCGCACGACGTCGGCGTAGCCGTATTCGATGGTGCCGTCGCCGGCGCCGAGCAGTTCGGCGAGCGGATCGTGGGTGATCAGGCGCGGTACGGCGGCGAAGAATTCCGGAAAGTTCATGCGGGTCTCCTTGACAACGGGCGCGACCGCGCGAGCGCCACGGTCGCCTGAACGATGAACCAGACCAGTGTAGCAGCCGCGAGGGCGAGGCCCCAGGACTGGCCGCTGCCGGCAGCCAGTCCTGCGGCCAGGAACAGCATGGCGCGCACGCCGCCGTAGCGGACAAGCCGCGTGCGCAGCGTGGCATGCCATGGGCCCTGCGCACCCGGCCGCAGCCAGGTCGGCAAAAGCTGGCTGGCGGCGCCTGACACCAGTGGCAGGAGGAAACCCGCGACGAAGGCGGCTTCGGGATCGGTGCCACGGCCGAGCGGCGCGGCCGCGCCGCAAACCAGGCTCGCGACGAAGCCGGCCAGCGCCGCGGCGAGCAGCGGCGGCGCGCCGTGTGGCGCGAAGATGATGCCACGCAGCGGGCGCCAGGCGAGGGCGAGGCGCGCGAGCGGCACCGCCCACAGCGCGGCACCGAGGAAAGCGAGTGGGGCGAAGACGACGGCGCCGATGGCGACTGCCACGGTGCCGCCCAGCGCCCATGGCAGGTCGCGGCGCAGGCGTGGGCCGGCGTGGGGGTCGGGCGTGGCCGCGGCGGTGGGCATCAGCACCGACAGGGTGCCGATCGCGGTGAGGCCGATGAAGCCCAACGTGTTGAGATGCAGGTGCAGGCGGCGTAGCGCGGGGGCCTGCTCCGGCCACATTGCGCCGGCAAGAATGGCGAGCAGGGCCACGGCGAGACACGCGAGTGCCGCCTCGTACCAGGCGAGTCCGGGATGTGGGCGGCCCAGTGTCATGCGGCGGCGCGTGCGGCTCCAGCCGAGCATTGCCAGCGCCGCCGCGGCACCCAGCGTGGCGCCGGCATGGCGCGCGGCGAAATAACCGGGGACGGCGAGCGAGAGTAGAGCCAGCGTGCCGGCGAGCAGTGCCGCGAGGGGCAGCGCGGCGAGCAGAGGCGGCGCGGCGCGGCTGCGCGTGAGCACCGGGATGAAGTGGCTCATCGCGCCGAAGATCAGCGGCAGGGCGCCGACCGCGAACAACAGGTGCAGCGTGGCGGCGCGACCGGCGAGCTGGAATCCCGGCATGGCCGCGGCGAACGCGACCAGTGCCAGCAATACCAGGGCCGGCAGCATGCCGCGGATTCAGACGCGAATGAAGTCGATCACGATGGCGCCGGGGTCGCGCTGCAGATACTGGATGTCGACCGCGGCGCCATAGCGGTTGCGCAGTTGGTCGAGCAGCGGCAGCGGATCGTGGTCGTTGACGAAACGCATGCGCTCGCCGGGGGTCAGCGCGTCCAGTGCGCCGAAGATGGCGGCGTGGCGGAAGCGCTTGGCAATGCCGCGTGCATCGAAGGGGTAGATCTGGTCGGGGCTGAGGTGGACGTGGGCATGCATGGCCGGCTCCTTCTAAAGATGTAAATGGGATGCAAATTATAAACGCATCATGACGTGATAGGGAATATAATATGTATGTTTTTTACATCTAAAAAAGCGCCACCATGCAACTTACGCGCTTCACCGATTTTTCGCTCAGGGTGCTGATCAGCCTCGCCACGCGGCCGGATGAGCTTGCCACGGTCGCCGCGCTGGCCCAGGAGCACGGCATCTCGCGTCATCACCTGACGCGCGTGGTGCACCAGCTCGGCGTCAAGGGCTACATCGAGACGATGCGTGGCAAGGGCGGCGGCTTTCGTCTCGCGCGCGTGCCGGAAGCAATCCGTGTCGGCGATGTCGTGCGCGACATGGAGAGCGGCTTCGAAATTGCCGAGTGTTTCCAGCCGGGGCAATCGTCGTGCCGCCTCATGCCCGGCTGCACGCTGAAGGGCGTGCTCGGCGAGGCGGCCCAGGCGTTCCTCGCGACCCTCGATCGCTACACCCTCGCCGATCTGCTGGCGCCAGCGGGACAGGTGGTCACGCCGGCAACGCGATCTGCCCGTTGCTGCTGAAGAGATAGTCGCGGAACACGTGTTCCGCGCTGAGCAATGCGTAGCTGCCGTCGGCGGCACGCCGGGTGGTGTCTTTCAGGCGATAGGTGTAATGGCCGCAGGTCCAGATGTCGAAGTTGCGCATGTGCGTGCACAGGCAGGTCTTGTCCGCGACCGAAATTTTCTTCGCCCCCGGGTGGCGCTCGACCTCGCGGTTGTAGGCGTCGATGTAGGCGCAGCGCCCGTTGGCGTCGAGCAGGTAGCCGTAGGCCTCGCAATTGGGGCGGATACCCGCGCCGATGCCGGGACTGTCCTTGAGCATGCGCATCGGATAGCCGGTCGGTGACAGCAGGTTGACCTCGATGTCGGCTTCGCTCGCCTTGAAGTATTCCTGCTTCACCTTGTCGGGCAGCCCGCATTCCGCGGTAACGGTGAAGCGTGTGGCCACCTGCACTGCGGCGGCACCGTGCTCGAGGAAGGCCGCGGCGTCGCTGCCGGTAAAGATGCCGCCGGCGGCAATGACCGGAATCTCCAGATGTTCGGCCTTGAGCATGGCGATCACCTCGCTGACGATGGTGGCGAGATCGTATTTTGCCCAGTCCAGACCAAAACCCAGATGGCCGCCGGCGAGCGGGCCTTCCACCACGACGAAGTCGGGAAGCCGGTTGAGACGCGCATTCTTGCGCAGGAACATGCCGAGCGCGCGCGCCGACGACACGATGATGCCAAGCCTGGCGTCGCGAAAGCGTGGGTGATCCTCGATCAGCGCGAACGAGCCAAGGTGCAGGCCGGCGGAGAGGGTGATGCCGTCGATGCCGGCGTCGAGCGCGGCGCTCAGGCGCGCGCGCAGCGTCTCGCGCGGCGCGTTCATGGTCAGTTTTTCCATGCAGTTGATGAAGACGAGGCCGTCGCCACGCTTCGCCGCCATGGTGCGGCCGACATGCTGGCGCGTGGCCTCTTCCACTTCGCCGAGGCTGAAGTGGACCTGGCTCTTGTCACTGCTGGCGACGTTCGCCTTGTACTTCTTCAGTTTCTGGCTGACGTAGTTGGTGTCGTAACGGCGGTCGGAGACGGTCGGCAGCATGGCGTCCGAAATGTGGCCGATACCGCCGAGGCGTGCGATTTCCAGTGCCAGGTCGGCGTTGGAAATGTCCACGCCCATTCCGCCGACGACGATCGGCACCAGTTCCTGCCTGCCGAAGCGCAGCCGGAAATCATCCACGCGTTTCATTCTGTTCCTTGACTGTTCTGGGTTGGCGGCCTGCCGGACGGGGACGCGATGCGCGCCTGGCCGTGCTTCACTGCTTGGGACCTGCATTGTATCCGACTGCCGCCTGCCAACCCGAGTTCACCGCCCGTGGCTGCTTTGCAACGGCGCAGATTTCTCTTGCACGTTCCCTCATCGCACGATATATAATCTGCCGATCATATGATCGGTAGATCATATGAGATTTCGTCGATAACCCCCCGCTCTGGAGATACCATGAAAAAAATGCTGTTCGCCCCCGTGATCCTAGCCGCCAGTATGGCGGCGAACGGCGTGTTGGCCGCCGAGCCGGCCAAGCCCGCCGCCATGCCTGCCGAGATGCAGCAGATGATGAAAGTGCTCACGCCAGAGATGCGACAGAAAGTCATGGCGCTGTCACCTGAACTCAAGGCCACCATCCAGCAGCTGCATGCGGGTCACCCGCGGCGCGCCAAGGAAACCACCCTGCGCCAGATCATGGTCGAGATTCTCTCCGAATATCAGACCATCGCCATGGCGATTGCCATGGACAACCCGGAAGCCGCGGCAGATGCGGCGCGTCGCCTCGCCGGCCACCGCATTCCCAAGGGCGGACTGCTGCCGTATTTCCCGTTGAACCAGGTCAACGACACCGAGCTCGGCGTGCTGCCGGCGATGAACACCGCCGTCGAGGGCAGCGCGCTCAAGCTCGCTGAAGCGGCCGAAGCCGGCGACATGCCCAGGGCTGCGTCCTACCTGAGTGACATCATGACCGGCTGCGTTGCGTGCCACATGAAATTCCGCCCCGCGACCCCGGGTCTGTCGACCAACCTGATCAGTGCCCCCGCCAAGTAATCCCGATAACGTTTCAGAGGAGAATCACGATGCAAAAACAAATCGTCGCCACGGCCGTCTCGGCCGCACTGCTTGCGCTGTCCACCGGCGCCCACGCCACCAACGGCGATCAGATGTTCGCCATGTCGGCCGCCCAGGCGGGGATGGGTGGAGCCACCGTCGCGCAGGCGCAGGACGCCGCCACCGTGCTGGTCAACCCCGCCGGCATGGCCAGCCTGGGCATCAAGGACGTGCGCATGGACCTCGGTTTCGGCCTCTTGAACCCGCCCCGCGAGGTCAACGGCCGGGAGAGCGACTCGGACTGGTACATGATGCCGGCCGGCGCTGCGGTGTTCAACGTCAACGACCGGCTGTTCCTCGGCATGGGCCTTGGCGGCATTTCGGGCATGGGGGTGAACGTGGCCGACATCTACGCAGCCGGCGGTAATCAGCCCATAGTCACCACCAAGCAGGTATTTCGCTTCTCGCCGGCCGCCGCGTTCAAGGTCAACGACGCGCTGACGCTGGGCGCTTCGCTGAACATCGTCAACCAGAGTCTCTCCATGTCTTTTGTCGGCGGGGGAATGACACAGGTCAATCTGCCGCAGAACCAGCAGTTCGGCTTCGGCGCGACGCTGGGCGCGACCTACACGATCAATCCCAAGCTGCAGGCGGGCCTGACCTGGGTGAGCAAGACTGATGTTTCCGAAATGGAATACAACACCCCGACAGGAACGACGAGCTTCGACATGGATATTCCCGCCCAGGTTGCGTTCGGCCTGTCGTTCAAGCCGATGCCGGGGCTGCAGGTCGAATTCGACGTCAAGCGCATTTTCTTCAGCGATGTGCTGGACCGCGTGACCGTCACCAACCCGCAACCCGCAATGCCCGGGGTGCTGGCGTTCGGCTGGGACGACCAGACCGTCTATTCGATCGGCGTGAAGAAGGAAATGGGCCCGATGGCAATCAGCGTCGGCTACAACTACGGCAAATCGCCGATCGGTGCCGAGGATGTCAACGCCAACCTGGGTTCCACCGCGATCGTCGAGCATCACCTGTCGTTTGGTCTCACGCGCAAGTTCAGCGACAAGGTGAGTGGCAGCTTTGCCTACACGCATGCCTTCGAGAACGATCTGACTTCCAACGTTGTGGGTCAGCCGGCCAACACCATCAAGATCAACCAGAACCAGTACAACTTCAACATTTCGTACCTGTTCTGATCGGCTGCATCCGGGCCCGGCAATGCCGGGTCCGCTCGAACAATCACACGGAGAGTTGCATGACCGCAGTGTGGATGGTCCACACGACAGATGGCAAGACTCTCATCGGGCTACGGCATGAAAAATCTTGAACACGGCGAACCCCGCCCCCGTCGGGCCGAGACAGAAAAGCGCTCCGGGCAGGACCGGCGTCGTTCAGGAATGCCGCATGGAAAACGGAAATCCGCAGAAGTCCGTCGTCACGACATCGTCGAAGCGGCGATGGCGATCATCCGCGACGAGGGGGTGGCGAAGCTCACCACGCGCTCACTGGCGCGTGCCGTCGGCATCGCGCAACCGACGCTGTTCCTGCATTTCGGCACGAAGAGCCATGTGCTGGTCGCGGTGGTCGATACCATCCACGAGAACCTGCAGAAGGAACTGGGCACGCTCGGTCTGGAGCGCCTGACACCGCTCGATCGCCTGAAAGCGGTAATCCGCACCCACCTGAATTTCATCCAGAAGCAACCGGGAATTCCGCGCCTGCTGTTTTCCGAAGCCCTGCAAAGCGGCGACCCGCTGTTTCGCGAGCGCATGAATGCGCTGGTGCATGATTTCCTGCAATTCGTCGCTGGACTCATCGGCGTCGGCCAGGCGCAGGGTCAGATCCGCGCCGACATCGTGCCGCAGCAGTGCGCGTGCATCCTCATCGCGGCGGTGCAGGGGCTCGCGTTCCGCTGGATCCTGTCCGGCCATCGCTTCGAGCTTGCGCAGCAGGCCGATGTCCTCATCACGACCTTCATCGAAGGCTGGGCCGTACGTCCGCAAGCCTGAGCGCGGCCCATCCCGGTGCGCGGCCTGCTCGTGGCCGAGCGTGCGCCAGGGTACATGGAGCCGGAAGGACCGTGCCACCGTTCGGCTATACAGAAGGAAGCGAGACACTGAAGCGGCATTCCCGCCGTTTCGGTGTTGACCAGGGCGGGATGTCCGACGTCCGAATGACGGCGTTGCCGGTGAGCAGAGCCTGATGAAACGAGTATTCGTGTGGCGATGGGTCGTGCTTTTTGCGCTTGCCGGGTTCGGCGGGGGACAGGCTGCGCACGCGGATACGCCGGACTGGTAGGCGGTGGTGCTGAAAGTTGAAGTGGTGCGGCTGGACCGCGCGCGCGAGATCGGCTCCGCGATCGTGCTTGGCAACGAACGTGTGGTCACGAACTGTCACGTGCTGCGCGAGGCGTCCTCGATCCGGGTGGCGCAGGGCGATGCGGTGTGGTCGGCGAGCATGGACGCCGGTGGCGAATACCGCGACCTGTGCTTCCTGCGCGTGCCCGGTTTCTCCGGCATGCCACCGCCGATCGCGGAGCCGGAGGCCGCGCGCGTGGGTCTGCCGGTGGTCGTCGTGGGTTATTCGAGAGGATCGTTTGGCGTGAGCGCGGGACGTGTGAACGGTCTGTTCAACTGCGCCTGCGACGGCGAGCGGGTGATCCAGACGTCGGCAGCGTTCGAACCCGGCGCCAGCGGCGGAGGTCTGTTCGACCATGAAGGCAGGCTGCTCGGCATCCTTACCTTCAAGTCGGGTGGTGGTGGCAACTTTCGTTTTGCCATGCCGGTCGGCTGGATGAAGCAGTCAGTTGGGCAACATGCCGCTCGAGCGGATTTCCGGGCGCACCACCTTCTGGGAGAGCGCCACCCGTGACGGCGGGTATTTTTTGGTGGCATGCGACTACAGCGCGAAAAGGAACTGGCGCGGCTTGCTGCAGGTGGCCGGAGAGTGGATACGGCAGGAACCCTACAGCCCGGAGGCGTGCATGGCGCGGGGCCGCGCGCGCCTCAACCTCGGCGACACGGATGACGCGATCGGCGCCTTCCGCAAGGCGCTGCAGCTCGATTCCACCCACGCGGAAGCATGGTGGGAACTGCAGAAACTGGAGTCGATCTGGGCCGCTCGCTCACTGGCGTGGAGGATTGAGCGCCTTCGGTTTCACGGTTGCCCCCCGGCTGACGGCGTACTGCATGAACGCTGGTGCCGCCACGTGCATTTGTCTTCATCCGCCGGATGGCTCCGCTGCCTGCTGGCTCGCCGGCTCACGCATCTGCGCGCGCCCCTGCACGGGGCAGGGGCGGATTCGTGACGCCGCCAGTGCGACAACGGACGCGCGGTCCACCAATGCGCCGCCGTTGTCTCAGACCCGCACCCCCGCCATTGCGGAGGCGCCCCAGGTAGCGCGCCAGCGGGTCTTGACGCGGACAAGTCCGGTAAGTGCAAGACAACACAGAGCGGCGAAGATGAGGAGCCCGGACTGGTAGTCGCCGGTGACCTGGCGCAGGTAGCCGAGGCTGGCGGCGAGGTAGAAGCCGCCGATGCCGCCCGCCATGCCGACCAGGCCCGTCATGACGCCGATTTCCTTGCGGAAGCGTTGCGGCACGAGCTGGAATACTGCACCGTTGCCGACGCCGAGGCTGCCCATGGCGAGCATGAAGCCGGCTAGCGCGAGGCCGGAGGTCGGGGCGCCGAAGCTGACGACGACGATGAAGCTGCCGGCGAGGGCATACATGGCGAGCAGGGTGCGAACGCCGCCGATGCGGTCGGCGAGCATGCCGCCCATGGGGCGTACGATGGACCCGGCGAACACGCAGGCAGCGGTGCAGTATCCCGCCTCGACCGGCGCCATCCCGAACTGGTCGTTGAAGTAGAGGGTGAGGCTGGATGCCAGGCCGACGAAACCACCGAAGGAGCAGAAGTAGAAGAACATGAACCACCACGCGTCGCGCACGCGCAGGACGTCGAGATACTGGTGCAGCGACTTAGCCGGCGGGCGGTCCGGCGCGTCCCTGGCGAAAACCAGATAGACCGCCAGCGCGACCGCCAGCGGGATCAGCGCGAGGCCGAATACGTTGACCCAGCCCCAGGCGAGCGCGAGTCCGGGGGCGAACAGCGCTGCGAGCACGGTGCCCGAATTGCCCGCACCGGCAATACCCAGCGCGGTGCCCTGATGCTGCGGCGGATACCAGCGCGAGGCGAGCGGCAGCGCCACGGCGAACGCGGCACCGGCAAAGCCGAGTGCGAGGCCGAGCAACAGGATTCCGCGGTAGCTGTGGATGCCGAAGAGCCACGCCCACGCCAGCGCGCCCATGACGACGAACTGGCCGACGAGGCCAGCGCGCCACGGCCCCACGTGGTCGACCACGACGCCCATCACGAAACGCAGCAGCGCACCGGCCAGAACCGGCGTGGCGACCATCATGCCTGTCTGTGCGGCGCTGAGGCCGAGCGCTTCGGCGATCTGCACACCCAGAGGGCCGAGCATCACCCACACCATGAAGGCGATGTCGAAATACAGGAATGCGGCAAGCAGCGTGGGCGGGTGCCCGGCCTTCCAGAAGTCGCGTGTCATGGTGTTCTCCGGGGGTCAGGCGCTGCACGAGCATTCGGGGCGCACGAAGCTGGCGGCAAGATCCAGTGCGACGCGGCCGTTCTCGATGCGCACGGGAAATTCGCGCGCGCAGCCGCGGTCGGGTGCCACTGCTTCACCGGACGAGAGTTCGACGCTCCAGCCATGCATGGGACAGGTGACGCGGCGGCCGTGCACGATGCCCTGCGACAGCGGGCCGCCTTTGTGCGGGCAGCGGTCTTCCAGCGCGAAGATTTCATCCGTAGCGTTGCGGAACACGGCGATATTGGTGGAGCCGTGACGCACCACGCGGGCGCCGAGGCGTGGAATGTCGTCGACGCCGAGCACGTCGGTCCAGGT
>JACDJA010002349.1_pt1 | contig 13717 bp, 11 predicted proteins | sample 7449241 | NCBI WGS metagenome assembly JACDJA01 (sample SAMN14253289, study PRJNA609438) | sludge metagenome | isolation source: initial anaerobic sludge | collected 2018-12-20 | reverse complement strand
TGGTGGAGCGGAGGAGGATCGAACTCCCGACCTTCGCATTGCGAACGCGACGCTCTCCCAGCTGAGCTACCGCCCCGAAGAGCGCGGATTATACACTCGCCGCGACTTCCGTGCCGCGAGGGAGCGCCGCACCTGCCTGCCGGTCACTGCGCGCGCGCAAGCTCACGGTGGAATTCGCGCAGCACGCGCTCCGGCTGGTCGAGGCCGCGCGCGCGGGCATCGGCGATCCATTTCGCCTCGATCGGCGCCAGGCGCGTGCGTACGGCGCGCACGAAGGCCGGATCGGCGACCGTTGCCTGGATCTCGTTGACCTGCATGATGGCGAGCGCACGCCGGTCGGCGTCGTCCCAGGCCCGTCCGAACATCCGCGCCGCGTGTTCGCCCGACAGGCGGCCGATGATCACCTGGTCGGCGGGATCGATGCGATCCCAGGTCGCCTGATTCATGACGAAGGCAAAGCTCGTGTTGTACAGGCCGCCCGGGAAGACGGTGCGGTAGCGCACGAGTTTTTCCAGACGCAGCGACCAGACCGTCTCGGCCGGCCCGAACAGGCCGTCGAGCGTGTCCGCGGTGAGCATGTCCGGCACTGCCGCCGACGGTTCGAGTACGACATTGGCTTCGACCGCCTTGCCGACGCTGGCGACAATGCCGCCGTCGCCGCGCAGTTTCAGTCCGTGGAAATCCTCCAGTGACGTCACCGGCTTGCGACGCGTGTACAGCTGGCCGGGTCCGTGCGTGAAGACGGCGATTACCTTCAGGCCACGATGCTCGTTCAGACGGGCGAAGTAACGGGTGAACACCCGCTGGAAGGCGACCGAATTCGCTTCGGCCGATTCACCGGAAAACGGCAGTTCGGCCAGCTGCGTCAAGACATAGCGCCCGGGCGTGTAGGCATGCACCGAATACGAGACGTCGGCCAGCCCTTCGCGCACGGCGTCGAACGTGCCAGGTGGTGGCGAGACCGGCTTCGGCAGCAGATTGCAGACCACGCGCTCCGACGTCGCCAGCGCGATCTGCTCGCACCATTCGGTCAGCGCGTGCGACAGGACGTGTGTGCCCGGCAACCAGTTCGACACGGTCAGGGCGATCGGTATCGATGTTGGTGCCGGCGTAGGTGCCGGCACCGGCACTGGCACTTTCGCTGTCCCTGGTGGCGGTGTGCGGACCTGCGCCGGCGCGGATGCCTGCGCGCGGACAGGCACGGGTCCGGCAATGACCAGGCACAGGATCAGAACGAGAAGAAGAGAGACAGGAAGGGAGGCGGGCCGGATCACGGAAAGCAGCAAGGGGTCGGGGATCCGGGAGGGAGGGCGGATCTCGCCGGAGTATAAACATCGACGCCCGGCAAGGGCAGGAAACGGCCGGGAGCCGAAGCCCGGGGATTACCCTGAGAGGCGGCGAAAGGATCGACCCCGGCTCCCGGACTCGACGGTCGAGCGGCGGGTTTGCCGCATCCGATGGATCGATTCACCGGCCCGCAGACGGTTCGGTGCCGTTTTTCGCTGCCTGTGTGCTGCGGGTGCGCGACTCGATGCGCGGACCGAAGACGGTCAGGTCGACGTCTCCGGGCACGAACAGTTCGATGAAACTCAGCGCATAGCCGCGCAGGAAGGCATCGCGCCGCACGGCAAGCTTGACCGAGTTCATGCCGAACAGCGCACCGGCGGGCATCATCGCCAGGTTGCGGTCGACTTTCGGGTCCCAGGCCAGTCCGGTGACGATGCCGACACCCAGGCCGACGCCGACATAGGTCTTGATGACGTCGGAATCGATCGCCGACAGTACGATGTCGGGGTGCAGGCCGACGGCCGCAAAGGCGCGGTCGATGCGGCGCCGGCCGGCATACTCCTCGACGTAGGTGATGAGCGGATGACGCACGAGCGCGTGCAATGACAACGGCTGCCCGAGCAGCGGATGTCGGCGCGGCACGATGACGACGTGCTCCCATTCGAAGGCCGGGATGACGAACAGATCGTCGGCCTCTTCCGGCACTTCGGTGGCGATGGCGAAATCGACTTCGCGCGAGCGCAGCAACTGCGTGATCTGCGTCGGACTGCCCTGCAGCAGGGTCAGGCGTACGGCCGGATAGCGCCGGCGGAATTCGCGCACGACGTTCGGCAGCGCGTAGCGCGCCTGCGTATGCGTCGTCGCGATACGCAGTTCGCCGTCATCACGTGCGCGGTAATCGGCGGTCACACGCTCGATGCCGTCGATTTCGGCGAGTACGCGCTCGGCACGTTCGAGCACGGCACGTCCGGGATCCGTGAGGCCGAGAATGCGCTTGCCGTGGCGCAGGAACACGTCCACGCCCAGTTCGGCCTCGAGTTCGAGAATGCCGCGTGACAGGGCCGGCTGTGACGTGCCCAGCGCCTGTGCGGCGCGAGTAAGGCTGAAGCCGCGGCGCGCGGCTTCACGCAGGAAACGCAGTTGTTGCAGATTCATGGCTCTCGGCACGAACAGGGCGCGCCAACGCTATCGCGGCGCCGCTGCGTCATGGGGCGCGGCAGGCCTGGTCCGGAAAATAGCGCTCGCAAAAATAGCATGCCTGTCCGGGCAGCCAGCGCGGCACCGCGTAATAGCGCTTGCGTACTTCGTCGAGCACTTCGTCCCGATACCGCGGGTAATCGAAGCCGCGTCCGTCGATCAGATAAAAGGCGGCGCCGCGGATCCGGATCGTTTCGTGTCGGGTCTCCTCGAAATACCGGTCGAATTCGTCAAGGCGATCGTCACGGCGGCGAACGATCAGGATGTCCGTGCCGTCGAGCCTGCGAAAGTCGGTCAAGATGTCATCGTGCCGCGCATGGCTCGTCCCGGGTCCGAAGACGAGTACGTGCTGGCCCAGCGCGTGCCCGATCGTGACGGCCGGCGAATAGCCGTCCGATGCGATCGCGTGGGTGGCGCGCCACGGCGCCAGCGCCACCGCCAGTTCGTCGGCATGCACCGTCATGACCAGCCCGGGATAGCGCGACCAGCTCTGGAAGCGCTCGACCGGCTGCAGCGCAAGCACGCCGATCAGCACCCAGTGCAGTGCGGCAAGGACGGCGGCGAAGCCGAGCGCACGCGCCAGCGCACGCGCGCCCGCCGACCAGGCCAGCCACAGGACGGCCGGGAAGACGAAGCTGGCCAGCCAGTGCAGGCCGATCGTCTTGAACAATGACAGGGCGGCAAACAGCGCCAGCGGAACGAGTGCGAGAATGCGCAGGCTGCGCACCGATGTGCGCCCGGCGACAGCCACGGGCGCTGAACCACGCAGCAGCGGCCAGAGCACGAACGGCGTGAAAACATAGGCGACCGTCACCAGGTAGACCAGCGGCGTCTGCCAGGACAGGCCGGCCGCACTGTTGCGGTTGATCAGGTTGAACATCACGTTCGGCCAGCAGTGATCCATGTTCCACAGGATCTGCGCGGCGGCACCCGGCAGTGCACCGAGAACGATCCAGAACAGCCCGCGCAGCGACGCGCGCGATGGGGGCGCGACCAGATCCACGAACAGCGCGATGGCCAGAAGGCCGGCGAAATACTTGGACAGCAATGCGCCCGCCAGCGCCAGCCCGGTCCACAGGAAATCGATGCTGCGTCCGCTCGCGCGTGCGCGCAGATGCAAGGCCACGACCAGTGCCGAAAAGAGCATCAGCGGGATGTCGGTCGTGATCGCGACGTTCCACGCGTTCAGCGGCACGAGCAGCACCAGGGTCGCGGCGGCCCAGGCCGTGGCGCCACCCAGGCGGGCCAGCGAGGCCCGCGCCAGCAGCGCAATCAGCGGCGGCGCCAGCAGTGCCGGCAGGCGCAGGACGAAATCGTGATCCGAAACGCGTTCGAGCAGCGCCAGCCACCAGCCGATCATCGGCGGATGATCGTAGAAGCCCCAGTCGGGATACCGGCCCCACTGCGCAAAATAGGCTTCGTCGCTTGTCATCGGCAAGGCGACGGCAAACCAGACGCGCAGTGCCGTCAGCAGCAACAGCGTCCACCAGAACACGCGCCGGGCACGGCGGTCATCGCCGAGCGTATGCTCGAAGAACCGGGTCAGGGCAAGGGACACGCTATCAGTGGATCAGTCGTAGCGGATCAGTCGTGGACAGGCCGAACGGGCTCGGGCCGAAAAAAAAACGGGCGCACGTTGCGGTGCGCCCTGAATATGGCAGTCGCCGTCGTCAGGACGACGTTCGCTGCTGCCCCTCCTCCTCCTCGAATGGCGCACATCGTAGCCGACCCGCGCCGCCGCGTCCATTCTTTTGTCGGGGAAGTGCCCGTGACGCGCCCGGCGAAGCTTCGGTGTGGAGCCGGTTTCTAGGTGCGATCGACCCAGGCCAGCATCGCCAATGCCAGCACGAATGCGGCAACACCCGGAATACTCACCGACAGCCAGGCCGGCCAGGTATTGAGCAGACCCAGGTGCGCGAACAGACCGTTCAGGAAATGAAAGCCGATGCCCAGCATGACGCCGGCGAACACCTTCCAGGCAATCCCGCCGGCACGCACCTGCAGGTAGGCAAACGGCAGCGCCAGCGCCATCATGACGATCACGCCGAGCGGATAGGCGAGCTTCTTCCACAGCGCGATTCCGTACTGTGCGTAGTTCTGCTGGTTTTCCTTCAGATGCTGTACATACCGGTACAGCGCCAGCGCCGACATGCGATCCGGCTGCACGAGCAGCACGCCCAGCAGCGATGGCGTGATCTCGCTGTGCCACAGAAGACGCGCCTCGTGCGTCTGCACCGAACGCAGCAGCGGCGCATCGTCCGGCAGGACGATGTCCTCGAACCGGGTCGAATCGACCTCGTGCAGCTCCCAGCCCTCACCGGGCAGGTAGCGGCCGCCATCGGCTTCGAGCCACTGTGCCAGACGCATGTCGGCATCGAACTCGAACACGCGCACGTCGCGCAGTTCTCCGCCCGCCAGCAGACTGCCGATGTTGACGAAGCGCAGGCGTGTGACAGCGCCATCTTCACTGCGCACCGAGTCCTTCAGCCAGAGCCCCGAGCGGAACTGTCCACCGACGGGTTTGCCGATCGACGACAGGCGCAGGCGCTGCGCCGCGTGATCGGCCGGGGGCGCGAGCACCTCGCCCACGACGGCCGTGAACACGGCGAACGCGAGCCCGATCAGGGCGACCGTCGCCAGTGCCTGACGACGGCCAAGACCGGCGGCACGCATCGCCGTGAATTCGGACGTCGACGCAAACTGCGCCAGCGCGTAGATGGCTCCGATCAGGGCGACGATCGGCATCAGTTCATAGACGTGCGCAGGCAGGCCGAGCAGCACGAACATCAGGACATGCGGCAGCCGGTATGCGCCCCGACCAATGTCGTCGAGTTCGTTGATGAAATCGAAAAAGGCGAACAGCGCCAGGAAGCCCAGCAGCACGAACAGGACCGCGCCGCTGATGCGCATGCCAAGATAACGGCGCAGCGTCCTCATGACGCCGCCCGCACCGGCGCCGCCGCACGGCGGCGCTGCCGCCAGCTGCGCCGCGGCAGGCTCGTGTGCCGGTGAAAGAGCCAGACGATCAGGGCCAGCAGCACCGCGTGCAACACCCAGACGCCGATGCCGAAACGCATCTGGCCGCGACTGATCCACGACTGGAAGACCGTCTGCAGATTGTTGTAGACGAGATAGATCAGCAGCGCGGCAAACAGATTGATCGAGCGCCCGACGCGCGGATTGACCGAGGACAGCGGAATCGCCAGCAGCGCCATCAGCACGGTCGAGACCGGCAGGCTCACCCGCCAGGCCAGTTCGCCGAGATTGCGCGGCACCGGATCACGCATGAGCTCGGCCGTCGTGCGGAATTTTGCCCGGTCCTCCGCGACGGCTGCCTCGTGCGGCTCCAGACGCAGCCCGTAGCGGGCGAATTCCATCAGGCGGAAGTCCGCGTGCGACCGCGTTCCGTCATAGCGGCGGCCGTCCTCGAGCACGAGAAAGCGGCTGCCGTCGGGCCGGTTCTCGATGTGACCGCGCCGCGACACGACGAGCGTCAGTGCGTCACCCTGCGTCTGGTTGACGAAGATGTTGCGCACCTCGCTTTGCTCCTCGTCGAGCGATTCGACGAAGAAGACACGGTTGGCCGACACTGATTCGCGAAAGCGCCCGGCGGCCACCTGCGAAACATCTTCGCGCTGGGCGAAGCGCTGCTGATATTCGCTCGCCTGGCGATCGGCCCAGGGCGTGATGAACAGCGCGAGCATGGCCACCAGCACGGCCACCGGCACGGCGATCGTCATCACCGGACGAATCCAGGCGCGCAGGCTCATGCCGCTGGAGAACCAGATCACCATTTCCGAATCGCGGAACGCGCGCGTGAGCGACATCAGCACGGCGACGTAAACCGTGAGCACGAGCAGCACGGGCAGGAAATGAATCGAATTGAATGCGATCAGCGGCAGAACGCTCGCCGTATCGACCCGGTCATTCGCCGCCCGACCGAGGAAACGGATCAGCGAGGTCGTCAGCATGATGCCGAACAGGGTCGCGAACACGATTCCGGCAAGCTCGAGCAGATCTCTTCGCAGTGCTTTTTCGAACAGCATTGCCGGACGACCCCCGTATAATCTCCGGATCCTCCCCGAAGGGGCAGTCGACTCTCGAACCAGGAAGCGATGCAATTTAGCACAACGACCTCCGCCGCCGCCCGCTGGCGCACCGGCTGCGCGCTGGTACCGGTTTTCGACGGAACGCTGGTCGGTGACGCCGCGCAGGCGCTCGATGCAGGTTGCGATGCCCGTCTGTCGCGCCTGCTTGCCAGTGGCGATCTGCCGGCGAAGGCCGGTTCGATACTGACGGCGCATCTGGACGGCGCAGTCGCACGCGTCGTGCTCGTGTCCTTCGGCGAAAGCGGGTCGGCCCGCGACGGTGACACGGCCGGGGCCGATGCATTGGTCGGCGAAAAGGCCTGGCTCGACGCCGTGCGTGCGGGCTGGCGCGCCGCCGGCCAGCTGGCAGCGGACGACGCGATGTCGCTGCTGCACGATGTGCCGGTCAAGGCACGCGATGCCGGCTGGAAGATCCGCATGCAGGTCCTGATCGGGCGTGATCTCGGCTATCGCTTCGAACAGATGAAGAGCAAGCGCGATCCGCAACCGGCGCGACCGAAGCGGGTGACGTTCGCGCTCGCGCGCGCCGCCCAGCGCCGGGCGGCGCAGGAGATCGAAGAGGCCACGGCGATTGCCGACGGCATCGAGCTCGCGCGCGACCTGGGCAACCTGCCGGCCAATGTGTGCACACCGGCCTACCTGGCAAACGCGGCCCGCAAGATGGCGCGCGAGTTCGGCCTGAAGGCCGAGATCCTCGACACCCGCCAGATGCAGGCACTGAAGATGGGTGCCCTGCTGGCAGTGGCGAACGGTTCGGCACAGCCGCCGAAGCTGATCGTGCTGCGCTACCAGGGCGCCGGCACGCGTCAGGCGCCGATCGTGCTGGTCGGCAAGGGGGTCACGTTCGACACCGGTGGCATCTCGCTCAAGCCGGCGCCGGAAATGGACGAGATGAAATTCGACATGTGCGGGGCCGCGTCGGTGCTCGGCACGATGCGCGCCATCGCGGCGATGAAAGCGAAGATCAATCTCGTTGCGGTCGTGCCGGCCACAGAGAACATGCCCGGCGGACGGGCCACGCGCCCGGGTGACGTCGTCACGACGATGTCGGGCCAGACGGTGGAAATCCTGAACACCGACGCCGAAGGCCGGCTGATCCTGTGCGACGCACTCGAATACGCCCGTCGCTTCCGGCCGGCTGCGGTCGTCGACGTCGCCACGCTGACCGGCGCCTGCGTCATTGCCCTCGGTCATCACCATTCCGGTCTGTTCTCGCCGAATGACGCACTGGCGGGCGAACTGCAGGCCGCCGGCGCAAGTGTTGCCGACACCTGCTGGCGCATGCCGCTGGACGAGGTCTACCAGGAACAGCTGAAATCGCCGTTTGCCGACTTCGCGAACATCGGCGGACGCCCGGCGGGATCGATCACGGCCGCCTGTTTCCTTGCACGCTTCACGAAGGATTACGACTGGGCGCACCTGGACATCGCCGGCACGGCCTGGCGTTCGGGCACGAACAAGGGCGCCAGCGGCCGCCCGGTCGCCCTGCTGACGCGCTTCGTGCTGGCGCGCGCCGGCCAGTCTGCCGACTGACGATTGGCAGACGCCGCGCATGACGGGCGGTGCCGACCTGCCGGGAACGTGACGGTCGGCCCACTGCGGAAACGGCGGCCGTACGGGGAGTCGCAGTGACCCGCATCGATTTCCATTTCAATGTGCCCGACCGGCTGACGCGGGCCTGTCGCATCGTCGGCAAGGCCTGGCGTGCCGGGTGCACCGTGCTGGTGTGGTCCGACGATGAAGGGCGGCTTGCCGCCTTCGATCACCTGCTCTGGAGCGAGCCCCGGGCGGCCTTCATCCCGCACGTGCGCATGCATGACCCGCTGGCGGCGCAGACTCCGGTCCTGCTCTCGCACGAATCGACCGATGCGCCGACACCGGACGTGCTTGTCAACCTCGGCGAGCGCACCCCGCCACAGTTCGCACGCTTCGAGCGTGTCATCGAGATCGTCGGGCTCGACGAGCAGGAGCGTGCCGCCGCGCGCGAGCGCTGGCGACTGTACCGCGATCATGGCTATCCGATGCACCGGCACGACGCCGGTGGAGTCGAGCCGACATGAGCGCATCATCGGAATCCGGCGCTCCGCCCGGCGGCGAACTGGAGCAGTTGATCGCGCAATTGCGGGCCGCCGACGAGGACGACGATCCGTCTGCGCAGGCGGATGCGTCGATTCCGCTGCTCACTGAAATCATCGATCTGCCGCGCTATGATGCGGGCGAACTGCCTCCGGCCCTGACCGACATCGACTGGTCGCAGCTGGCACTGCGTGTCCAGGAAAACGTGCTCGAACGCCTGCTCGGAGACTCGCAGACGCTGATCGACGAGCCGATGCACGATGCATTGCACGCCCTGATCGAACGGGCAAGTGCGTCGCTCGCGGCCGAATTGCACCTGGCCCTCGCCCCCCTGCTGCGCGAGCGGGTCGCCCGCGCGGTGACCGACGAACTGACACGGGTCCATGACGAGATTTCCCGGGCACATCCGTCCGCCGACTGAGTGACCGTGTGAAGCTATAGCCGACACCCGCTCTGCCCGGCGGGAAACGGCCGATGCCTCCACGCCTTTCCGATTCTTCACGCGTTCCGAGCCCTCTACACGATCCATCACAATGACCCCAAGCCGCCCGGATTCCCGCTCCGCCCTGCCCGCGACCTCACCTTCGCCCGCTTCCGAGACGGCGCCAGACAGCCTGGCGCGCAGTTACGAGCCGGCGGCGATTGAAGCGTTCTGGTATCCGTTGTGGGAGTCGCGCGGTTATTTTGCGGCCGGCAACGCGCCCGACGCACCGGCGTTCTCGATCCAGCTGCCGCCGCCGAACGTCACCGGCACGCTGCACATGGGCCACGCGTTCAACCAGACGGTGATGGATGCGCTCACGCGCTATCACCGCATGCGCGGCGACAACACGCTGTGGCTGCCCGGCACCGACCATGCCGGCATCGCGACGCAGATCGTCGTCGAGCGCCAGCTCGATGCGCAGGGCGTCTCGCGCCACGATCTGGGCCGGCAGGCATTCATCGAGCGCGTCTGGGCCTGGAAAGAGGAATCCGGCTCGACGATCACCCGCCAGATGCGGCGTATCGGCGCCTCGACCGACTGGTCGCTCGAATACTTCACGATGAATCCGGTGCTGTCGGCGGTCGTGCGCGAAGTCTTCGTGCGCCTGCACGAGCAGCGGCTGATCTATCGCGGCAAGCGGCTGGTGAACTGGGATCCGGAACTGCTGACCGCAGTCTCCGACCTGGAAGTCGTCGCCGAAGAGGAAGACGGCCACCTGTGGGAGATCCGCTATCCGCTGGCCGACGGCAGCGGCACGATCACGGTCGCGACGACCCGGCCCGAGACGATGCTCGGCGACACCGCGGTCATGGTCCATCCGGACGACGAGCGTTACACCCACCTGGTCGGCAGGACCGTCCTGCTGCCGCTCTCGGGCACGGCCGACGAGGTCGTTTTCGGCGCACCGGCCGGCAATGGGGGCAGTACCAATGGCGGCAGTACTTCCGGCAGTGCTGCCCAAGTCGATGGCGTGCCTGTCGGAGACAGGCACGCCGACACGGCAGACGGAACGGTACTGTCGCTGCCCGAACTGGTTGCCCGTGGTGCCGCCTGCGGCTGGCGCGAGATCCCGATCATTGCCGATCCCTACGTCGACCGCGAGTTCGGCACGGGCGCCGTCAAGGTCACGCCGGCACACGATTTCAACGACTACGCCGTTGGCCAGCGGCACGCGCTGCCGATGATCGGCGTCCTCACGCTCGACGGTCGCATCAACGACGAGGCGTCGCCGCGCTATCGCGGACACGGCCGCTTCGATGCACGGCGGATGATCGTCGCCGATCTCGAAACGCTCGGACTGCTCGTCTCGGTGCGCGCACACAAGATGATGGTGCCGCGCGGCGATCGCACGAACGCGATCATCGAGCCGATGCTCACCGATCAGTGGTTCGTCGCCATGAGCGATACGGCACCGGCCGGCTCCCCGATTGCCGGGCGCAGCATCGCGCAGGCCGCGCTCGACGCCGTCGCCGACGGGCGCGTGCGCTTCGTGCCCGAGGGCTGGCGCGCCACCTACGATCACTGGCTGAACAACATCCAGGACTGGTGCATCTCGCGCCAGCTGTGGTGGGGTCACCGCATTCCCGCCTGGTACGAAGCCGATGCCGACGGCCAGGCACGGCCGGACGCGCGCGTGTACGTCGCACGCAGCGAGGAAGATGCCCGTGCGCAGGCGCGCGCCGCCGGCTGGGACGGTGCGCTCGTGCAGGACAGCGACGTGCTCGACACCTGGTTCTCGTCGGCACTCGTGCCTTTTTCGACGCTCGTCGACCCGGTCGAGCCATTCCGCGACGGCCGGCCGCATCTGCTGCCGGCACTGGCGCGCTATCTGCCCTCGTCAGTGCTGGTCACCGGCTTCGACATCATTTTCTTCTGGGTGGCACGCATGGTCATGATGACACTTGCGTTCACCGGCAAGGTGCCCTTTCACGAGGTCTACGTGCATGCGCTGGTACGCGATGCCGAAGGCCAGAAGATGTCCAAGAGCAAGGGCAACACACTCGACCCGATCGATCTGATCGACGGCATCACGCTCGACGATCTCGTGGCCAAGCGCACGTACGGGCTGATGAACCCGAAGCAGGCGGCCATCATCGAAAAACGCACGCGGCGCGAATATCCGCAAGGCATTCCGGCCTTCGGCGCCGATGCGCTGCGCTTCACATTTGCGTCACTGGCCGGACCCGGACGCAACATCAATTTCGATCTCGGGCGCTGCGAGGGCTACCGCAACTTCTGCAACAAGCTGTGGAACGCGACGCGCTTCGTCCTCATGCACTGCGAACCGTCACAGGCGGACGGCGGTGCGAACCGGATTCCGGATACGGGCCCGGATTCCGGTCTGGATGCGAACCCGCGCCGCAACGACAGGTCGGACGATACGGTGGTCACGGCTGCTTCCGACGATGGCGCCATTGTCGCCGGCACCGGCATGGCAGAGCGCTGGATCGTCTCGCTGCTGCAGCGCACGATCGCCGACGTCGAGCGCCATTTCGCCGAATACCGCTTCGATCTCGCGGCGCGCGCCATCTACGAATTCATCTGGGACGAATACTGCGACTGGTATCTGGAACTGGCGAAGGTAACGCTGACACCGGCTGGCCCGACACCGGAACGCGCCGGCGATGCACAGACCGAAGGGAGCACGCCTGTCGGCACCGACGGGGCCGGAGCATCGGCCGGGGTAACGACAGCACAGGCGCACGCGACCCGCACGACGCTGCTGGAGGTGCTCGAAGCCGTGCTGCGGCTCGCCCATCCGATCGTGCCTTTCGTGACGGAGGCGCTGTGGCAGAAGGTTGCGCCGCTGGCACAGCGCTATGGCGAGCCGGGCCAGGCGCAGGCGAGCGGTGCAGCGCTGGATGCGGCACTGACCGCCCGGCGCCACTCGATCATGACGCAGCGCTACCCGCAGACCGATGCCACGCGCATCGACGAAGCCGCCGAAGCCTGGGTCGGTGAACTCAAGTCGCTCGTTGCCGCCTGCCGTACGCTGCGCGGCGAAATGGGCATTTCGCCGGCGCAGCGTCTGCCGCTGGTACTCGCCGGCGAGCGCAGCCGGCTGGCCGCCTTCGTACCCGGACTGCGGGCGCTGGCGCGGCTGGAAAAGGTCGAACTCGTCGACACCCTGCCGACCGGCTCACTGGCACCCGTACAGGTCGTCGGCGAGACGCGGCTGATGCTCGAAATCGAGATCGACGTCGCCGCCGAACGTCAGCGGCTGGACAAGGAAATCGGACGCCTCGATGGCGAGATCGGCAAGGCGGAAGGCAAGCTCGCCAATGCGAGCTTCGTCGAGCGCGCGCCGGCCGCCGTCGTCACCCAGGAACGCGAACGCCTCGCGTCGTTTCGATCGACCCGCGACAAGCTGCGCGAGCAGCGCGCCCGACTGGCCTGACGTGCGTCCGTAACGGGGACGCCGCACGCCGGCAACGCAAAGACGCGCTCAGGCCCGCACGGCGCAAGGGTGGAGGTACCGGGGCGAAGAAAGACGAAGGAAAGGCGCAGAGAAGGCGCTATCGGCGACAGACCGGCTCCGGCCCGCTTGTTCAGCGCCGCCGGATCCAGAACGTCCAGTCGCCGGCGCCCTCGTCGGTGCGCAGCAGTTCATGCCCGGTCTGGCGCGCGAATGCCTCGAAATCACGCTTCGAGCCCGGATCGGACGACAGCACCTTGAGCACCTGGCCGCTGGGCAGATCGGTCAGCGCCTTCTTGGCGCGCAGGATCGGCAGCGGGCAGTTCAGGCCGCGCGCATCGACTTCGCGATCGAACTGCAGGGCGGTTTCTTCCGACATCGGTGGTTCCCCCGGAAAATGAATTTCGAATGCGTCGAGTCTAGCGCAGACCGATCCGCCCGCCATCGAACGCGGATCAGTCGCCCGCCGGCTGCGGCCGGATCGGCAGGTCGACGAACTCCACCGGCAGGCCGCGCGCGCGCAGCCAGTCGGCCACCGCCTGACCGGTGCCCGAGCGCCACGGCCTGAGCCGCTCGGGCGCGAGCATCCGGTATTCGACGAGTTCCTCCGAGAGGCTGACGCGGCCGGTGGCGATCGTGTGATACGCGATGATCAGCTCGTTCTTGCGCATGAACTCGTAGACGCCGATCAGGCTCGTGCTCTGGACGTCGAGATCGGTCTCTTCCTTGACCTCACGCGCAATCCCTTCCTCCGGCGTCTCGCCGGCTTCAAGAAAGCCGGTGATCAGCGCAAAGGTCTTCGGTGGCCAGGCCGCATTGCGCGCCAGCAGGATTTCCTCGCCAACCTGCACGATCGCCGCCACGACCGGCGCCGGATTGTTCCAGTGCGTGAAACCGCAGGCCCGGCAATGCCGGCGCTCGCGCCCGGCGACCATATCGGCAGCCAGCGGCTGCGTACAGCGTGGGCAGAAACTGTAATCAGGGTGCAACATGCGACGAATCTTCTGCGCCTGCGCGGATCGGCCAGATCAGCGCCCGCGCGAAAGGCTCTCCACCAGTCGTTCGAAACCGGGGTAGCGATCGTGCGCGATCACGTACTTGCGGGCGTGTGACCCCCACGACTCGCCACGCGCCACGGCATCGGCAAAC
>JACDJA010002346.1_pt1 | contig 13728 bp, 17 predicted proteins | sample 7449241 | NCBI WGS metagenome assembly JACDJA01 (sample SAMN14253289, study PRJNA609438) | sludge metagenome | isolation source: initial anaerobic sludge | collected 2018-12-20 | reverse complement strand
TGCGTGTTCCACGATCAGGAATATGCCGCCCAAGGCCAGGAGGCCCAGCATCAACAGACCGGTACGCGAGCGCAAAAAGACTCCGATTGAAAACGATGTTTGTGGCATGATGAATCATTTCCTCACTATATGCTTGCCCTTATCAAAGGCGCTTTGCCCGCCGTTGTCTTGGGAATGGCCTGCACCCGTTGCACCGTAATGGGCGGCGCGACAGCGCCTTGCTCGGCCAACGACCGGTCTAGTGCGTCTACAAACAGATGGTCATTCAATCCATTCTGGACGCCAGCAAGCAAAACGCTCAGACCATCGGGTTTATGGATTACCTGCCACCCACTAACGGGCAACGGATCCAGTATCTGGTGGAAGGTGAGCGGGTGAATCATCACTTCTCTCTTACCGCCTATCCCTGGTAGATAAAACACGTCTTCCATACGCCCCTGGATTGCGTCGATGACCGCGAAGGGTAGATCAGGGGTATCAGACCGGGCCGCCAGCCGGATGCTGTCGTTTAACTGATAACGGATCAACGGTTGAGTACGACTGAAAAGGGTCGTGATCAGTAGCTTGTCGCCGAATCTACCTGGGGCCACAGGGCGATTGTGCTCGTCGACCACTTCGACGATCGTAAGGTCTTCGAAGAGATACATCAGTTGGTCGGCCTTGCATTCAGCCGCCAGGCCGCCTGTCTCTGTCGCGGCATACTCATTAAAGGGTGGGTGATACCATGCCTTTTCCACAAGCGAGCTTGTTTCTGGCGTCAGCACCTCTGAACTCGCAAAAACCAGGTGGGGATGAATGCGCAGCCGGCCGGCTAATTGCTCATTGGCCAGGACGCGCAACATGGAAGCATACGCCACCAGCATGGCGGGCTGCCATTCGTTGAGCTGACTGACAATGACCGGTAACGTTTCCGTTGCCGCCAGACGCAGCGCCGGCAGCCACCAGCTATCGAGCGTCCTGCCGACCTGCGCGGACATGTGCCAGGGGCTGACCGAGGCGACGGAAGCCATCTTCATGCGATGCCTCAGGGTAACGTTCGCGCCGGCCCATTCGTGGGCGCGGGCAAAGGAAGCCAGGATCGCCAGCCACTCAGACGTGTCGAACAAAAAGATGCCGGGGCTGCCGCTACTGCCTGAGGTCGCGTTTACGCGATAGCGCCCCAGATACGGACTGCCATCGGTGTCCTGCTGGATGTAGGCCCGCACATCCTCCAGGGAGACCGACCGATCCGTCACGAACTCGTCGAAATGCTCCATCATCATGGATTTTGTAAGCACAGGCAATTCGTGAAGCGGTCGGTCAGTCAGGCCCTTATGGAACTGCTGGTAAAAGGGCGAGTATGCGTAGGCATACTCACGGAGACGGCGTAGCGCTTCGGCCTGGTATGCCTCCAGCTGCGGCCGAGTCCAGAACTCGTGACGGCGCATTTGCTCAAGCTGATGTAGAAGCTTCAAAACGAGTTGGATATTCATCATGGGCTCCGTTTTGCCTTTTTCGGACCGGCGTCCGTCCTTGCACGGTCGATTCGAGTTGCCTTTCGACTTTGCGAAAATTGAGTGTGTAGCACCACAGATTGCCGAAGCGCTTCACTAGAGCAAAATCGGCCACCTGCAACTGCCGGATCGTTTCGATTGGGAACCAGTAGTCAGGGTCCATAAATTCGGCAGTGATGGACAGAATGCCCTCTGGTTTCAGAACTCGACTCAACTCCGCCAGCGCGCGAACTGGATCGGGAATCTCTTCAAGCACCGATATCAGGAAAGCCCGATCGACGCTTCCATCAGCCAGTGGTAGATGGTAAGCATCGGCCGTATGAGTTTCTACGTTCGCCAGTCCGGCCGTCCGTACACGCTGTTCCACCCGTTTGATCATTTCCGGTTGGATGTCTACCGCGACGAACCTTCCCTGCGGACCAATACGCTGTGCGGCGGCCACGGTGAAGACACCGGTACCAGAACCGAGTTCCAGTACAACGTCTCCTGGGCGGATGCCAACCCGATCGAGCACAGGTCGCGTGTAGCGCCGCCGGATGGGGTTATCGAGCATCCAACCCAGCAACGAAGCCGGACAGGGCACGGCATACCCAAAGCGATCCGCAATTCGGACAATAATTTTGAGTACGATCGCCCACCAGAACAACAGACCCCCTGATAATCCCAGTAACGTCCATACCCATAGTCGGCGTTTCATGTGAATCAATCCTGGTGAAGTAGAGTCAACTAAGAGGGGCTCAGGCTATCAGCACGTGGAGCATCAAGTCTTTGTGCCTGCGAACCAACGAAAATTGCATTGGTCATCGCCAGCGGCCAGCGTTTGAGTTCGCACAAGTTTAAGATTTACCATCTCCGCGAGAGGATAATCCAACATACACCAGGTCCCCACAGCCAGGTCTTCTGCACCATGCGCACGAAAGTATTCAGCTACCGGGCAGCGGATGACATTGAACCCAATTCCATCCTTGATAGGTACATACAGAGCACGATAACCTGGTGGGTTGAAGGGAAATGAAATAGGCCAACTGCCATCCTTACCGACGCGCGAGACGTGGTCTTTGATGGGATCGTGTGAAGACAGGCGAAAAAACGAGCGTCCTAAACGACCCCAGTATTGGTAAATGTCCCAGCAAATGTCTCCAATTAGCTCAGTGGCGTAGCCATGCTCAATACCAGCGTCAACCAGACTGCGTTGAAAAGCCAGAGTCAGAGCGGCCAGACGGACATTCAGTCGGCTACCCAGAGTCGGTTCTTTCGAGACATCGGGCGCCAGGTCATCAAAAGTACGCCAGGCCTGGTCCCAGTAACGAATCACTTCAGAACGAGTGAACCGGCCGCTTTCCAGCTCACATCGGTAACGATTGCGGCCGACGAGCGCTCGGGTAGCTGCCCATTTCGTGATTGGCTTGACGGCACACTTGAAGATAATCAGGCTCGTGTTCATTCAAGTATCCCCCTTGCAAACCTCCGAGGCTTCTGAAACCTCAGAGGTTTGCCTGGTCTTCACTCTACAATGACCTTGCCGCGCAGCATCCCCATCTGGCATTGGAAGGGAATTTCGCCTTGCTCTTTAGGGACGAATTCGACCGTAACCGTTTCCCCCTCAGGCAATTTGGCGGATTGGCCGATTTTGTCGAAGATGACCATCTCGCTGCACAAAGACGATTCCTGCCGGTTGAATTGCAGCCGGACAGGCTTGTCTTTTTTCACTCTGATCACGTCGGGGTCATAGCCGCCTTTCACCTTGATCTGGACCTCTTGGACACCGCCAACCTCAGCGATCTGGAGTCCTTCACGGCGATAGAGCCAGAAGTACCAGACGATGAAGGCGATCGCGGCCAGCCCAAGCACGTTAACGATGAGTTGAGTAGTAGTCATGTTTTCACCTTTTTGAATGCCTCCGAGGCTTCGAGTGAAACCTCGGAGTTCTTTGTTTCAGTTAATCCTTACGCTGCCGTAAAGCTCTTGGCCTTGAAAAATCGCAGCCGGTTGGCATTCGAAACCACTGTTACGCTGGACGCGGCCATGGCCGCGCCGGCAATGATCGGCGACAGCAGGATCCCAAAGAAGGGATAAAGTAGACCAGCCGCGATAGGTATACCCAGGGTGTTGTAGACAAAGGCCCCGAACAGGCTTTCCTTGGCGTTGCGCATGGTCGCACGGGAGACCTCGATGGCGTAGGCCACGCCCTTCAGGCTGCCGCTCATCAAGGTAATGTCGGCTGCTTCAATGGCGACATCCGTACCAGTGCCGATAGCAAAGCCCACACTGGCTTCGACCAGCGCCGGGGCATCGTTGATGCCATCGCCGACCATGCCGACTTTGTTACCGCCCTGCTTCAGCACGTGAACCTGGTTGGCCTTGTCTTCCGGCAATACCTCGGCCAGGACGCGTGTGATGCCTACCTGGCGGGCAATGGCCTGGGCGGTACGCTCGTTATCGCCGGTAAGCATGATGACCTCTAACCCCATTGCCTGCATCACCTGGATTGCCTCAATGGAATCTTGCTTTATCGTATCCGCCACGGCGACCACGCCGGCCGCCTGGCTATCAATAGCTACGTACATCGCCGTCTTGCCCTCGCTCTGCAGCCGCTCTACGGTCGTTTCAACCTCGCTCGTGTCAACGGCATGGCGGCGCATCAACTTGAGGTTACCCACCAATACTCGGCGACCTTCGATCACAGTTTCCACACCGTGACCGGGTATGGCATCGAACTCGCTCGGCTCGGCGAGCGCCAGCCCGCGCGCCTGGGCGCCGGACACAATTGCCTGAGCCAGCGGATGTTCGCTGAGACGGTCGGCGGCGGCGGCGAAGCGCAACAGGGTGCCCTCATCGAAGCCCGGCGCGGGCACGGTATCGGTCAGTTCGGGTTTGCCTTTGGTGATAGTGCCGGTTTTGTCCAGCACCACCGTTTTAAGCTGGGACGCTATCTGCAGGGCTTCGCCGTTGCGGATGAGCACGCCATGCTCGGCCGCCTTGCCGACGCCGGCCACCAGGCTCATCGGCACGGCCATGCCGACGGCACACGGGCAGGCAATGATCAGAACCGTCACGGCTGTGACGATGCCGAACGCCAGCGCCGGACTGGGGCCGAAGTTGAACCAGATGAGAAAAGTCAGCACGGCGAGAATCATCACCGCCGGCACAAAGTAGCTGGCGACAACGTCCACCAACCGGGCAATCGGCGCTTTACTGCCCATCGCGTCCTGGACCATCTTGACTATTTGGGCCAGGGCCGTGTCTTTGCCCACTTTCAGGACGCGGAACTTGAAGCTACCGGTCGTGTTGATAGTTGCCCCAATAACCTCATCGCCTACCTTCTTATCAATTGGCATGCTCTCGCCGGTGATCATAGACTCGTCTACAGTGGAGTGACCGTCTTCAATCACCCCATCTGTCGGGATCTTTTCGCCGGGGCGGACAATAACGAGATCGCCGACGAGGACTTCATCGACACTAATCTCCACCTCGATCCCGTCACGTACAATACGAGCTGTCCTGGCTTGAAGGCCTATGAGTTTACGGATAGCCTGGCTGGTCTGGCCCTTGGCCCGGACTTCTAGCGCCTGACCAAGAACTACCAAGGCTGTTACAACAGCTGTCACGTCGTAGAATGGTTCGGCCGTACCTTCCGGAAAGATTCGAGGCAAGAGAAGAGCAACGGTGGAAAAGATCCAGGCCGCGCTCGTACCTAAGGCGATCAGTGTATTCATGTCAGCCGAGTGACGTTTCAGAGCCGCCCAGGCCCCGGTAAAGAAGTGTCCGCCGGAGTAGAACAGCACTGGAAGAGTCACGATTCCTGAGAGGACAAACAGGAACCGAACAACACTGTCGGGGACGTCATCTGCCACCAGGTTTGGTGCATAAAGCCAGCTTATTTCAGGATAGGCCACCAGAAGTACCGGGATGGAAACTACGGCGGCAAACCAGAATTTCCGCATTAGGCTTTTGTACACGCGCTGGTGAGCGGCTGTTTCCTCGTCCGTGACACTGCTTCGTTTCTCCGGCTGTTCAACCTGAACGCTGCTAGGCCTAGTCGCCGTCTTGGTGGTTTCCAAGCCGGTTTTCTCGACCAAGATCTGGGTGTAGGCTGCATCGCCGTTTAGCGCGCCCAAGCTTGATCGCTCAATGTGATATAAATCTTTCGACATGATTTTTCTCCCAGGCATATAAGCCCTCATCCTTTAGCGGACTATCTAGAGGGTACTCCTCCTGGCGATGGGGTAAAAGCGCCGCTTGGCCGTCTGGCGACAGGCGAAACGGCCTAGGGACACAGCCGCCAATCGGCGCGAGCATCAACCAGAGCGCTCCTTAATAACCTGCCAGCCGCATATTCCCCAGCAGATGAAAAGAAACAGCACGAGGAAGCCAACGGCTGTGTAGACAGCTACAGCCCGGCCGAACAAAGGCAGGATCACCAGCCCAACGAGCACCAAGGAACACAACCATAGGACAATGGTCAAAGCTATTGTGTCAATGTAGCGGTCATATTTTTGGTTCATCTCGACCTCCTTCTTCACAATAGAGGAAGGCGAGCCAGCGGGGGAAGCGCCAAGCAGCGCATGGCCGAGCAGGCTATATAGCCTGATGACCGTGCGCTACTTAACCGTGGTTTACTGCCAGGAGTGCAGCACCCAGCGGTAGAAACTACTAGGTGCGGCTAAGGGAGGACGAAGGGGAGCTACAAGAGATAACTACGGCGCTTGCACGACCAGCGTTCCAACCATTCCGGCTTCTTTATGTCCGGCAACCGTGCAGTAATATTCGTACTCACCTGGAGTGGTGGGGATGAACTCTATCGTATTGCTTTGGTCTGTAGGCGCGGCTACGTGGACATCCATATTAGGCATGTTGCTCATATCGTGTCCCGCCATTTCTTCATCCATCTCGGTCGATGCGACCTCACCTGTGTGCGGTATTTCCAAGATGCTGAAGTCGTGCTCCAGAACCCCTGCATTGTGCAACGTGAGGCTAACCGGACGACCAGCGATTACTTCTATCCGGTTCTTGTCGTAGGCAATGTCCGTAGCGTTTAGTGTGACTTCCACCGGTTCGACGGAGGTTGTATCTGATCCCTGAGACGAACAAGCGGCGAGCACGAGAGTACCCAGGACTAACAACATAATTACGGCGAATCTCAACTTCATATAGGTCTCCTCAAAACTAGGGGCCGCCAATTGGCAGCCGCGGCTTTCCATCCACGCAGCATCAATGTCTCATCTATCTCTCTGAACTAGAGTTAGGCGCGTGGCAACATGAGGATTCTAATCAAGTTGAACACGGTTATGCATGCGCCGTTTGGCGTATAAAACGGGTCTATGGCGCGTCCGGCGGCAAGACAATCGCCGTGAACTCGAGGATTGCCTCGGGTTGTCCGGGTCATTGGATCCTTGCTTGCGTTTATGACACCCCACAGCTACCGTCACCGCCGGGCGGCTGTTCCAGCAGACCGTTATTCGCCAGCCATTGTTGGACCTGCGCAAACCCACTACCGGAGAATGTATCGCGACTCACGGCCAGGCGCGGCTCAACATCGGCATAATCCAGATCCATGGCGGCCTTGAAAAACACGGCCGTTTGAAGCGATTGCTGTGGAAACCAGAAACCGTTCACCGCTTTGGCCGCCGCAAACAACTCCTCGACGCTGGCATCCTGGCTGGCGAGTAGCTCCAGCAGGCCTAGCATAGCCATGCCGTGATTACAATCAGCAAAGGCCGTGTGGTTGTTGCAGCACGGCCGGTAGATGTTATTAGCCGCCTCCTCTAATCGCGACTGTTGGTCAGGCGTTAGGGAAATGATCGGCGTGCTGGCGTATAGATGCGTGGCCGGGTGGTGGCCCAAAGTCCAACCGCCGGTGGAGGCATAACTACCGATATCGCCGTCGCTTTGTTGCACCATCGGCCCTTCAGTCAGGATAACATTCCGATTGGTGAGCCCCAGCGCCCAGAAAAAATTGAGCAGGAAGTGCGCGTTCTGGTAGTCGAAGGTGATGGGTACGTCGCTGCCTTCAGTCAAAATGGCCTGTTGCGACTCGGTAAGGGGCTGCCCCATCTGCTGGTAGAGTTGCGAAAAAAGATCGTAATCGATCGCTCCGGCCGCCAGGAGTTGTGGCCCAAGATCGCCGAAGCTGATATCCATTCGGTAACTCTCCGGTAGACTCACCTGCGCGGGTGTTTCGGCCCCATCGTGAGAATTATCTGGGGACGCGGGATCGTTGAAAGGCTGTGCCGCCGCGGCCGGAATGATTGCCGGTGCCTCGGGCGGTCGTGCCCACGCCGTTGCCAACACCGCGCTTACGATAATCAACCCCAGCCCAAGGATCAGAGCTGTCACCCGGCCCTGTGTCAAACGGGTCGCCTCCGAAGTCGTGTTTTCAGTCTGTTGATCTTCCATTTCCTCTCCTGGGCCGGCGTGCGACCCCATCAGTTATTGCCGTCGTGTTCAACGTAGGTTCCTTGACGAACTCCATGCCCCATATGACCACGCATCATTAAAAGGTGGGCAGCCGGGCATAGAAGAAACAATCCAAACCATACTATGGTGCTAACCTGAACATCCAAGAAGAAAATTGCCCCTAATGCCGCTAACGGCATCAGGCAGCCGATCGCCATGAGAAAAAGGTGTTTGCGTGTCATATCGGTTCTCCAGTTCAACTAATTCGATTGCACAGCCACCTGCACCCAGAATTCGGCCTGCGGGGAATCAGGATCGTTGTTTTCAATGATGACCCCACGGCGAACCGTTTGGCCGGTGATGCCGTGAAAGCCAGCGTCAAAGACGATCTCGACTATTGCCACTTTGCCCGGGGGAATAACGCTAGCGGAAATTTTGGCCGTCGTGCACCCGCAGGTCGTGTATGCCCGGCTTATGGTCAAGGGTGCCTCGCCATCGTTGCGGATCACAAAGGTTCTCTGCACGATGTCAGTTGGACCAATTTTCCCAAAATCGTAGGACCACTCGGACAATGAAATGCTCGGTTGTGGCCCATCTTTGGGCAGGAATGGGATTGGCGGGCCTTCGCCCATATCGTGCCGGGCCTTTATCGGTTTCTCGGTGGCGATGTCACCATCTTCATAAGCCAGTACAGCTTGAGTTGTTTGCACCTCGCTCCATTTATTAACGGCCAATAGCGCTCCCCATAATAGAAATACCGCCCCAATCAGGATCAGCGCAATTCTGGTTTCTAGTCCGGAACCTTTTCGGGCATGTTCTTTCTGTTTGGCTATATGGCTCATATCTCTCCTCAATCACTAAATTCTGACAGCCACTAGCGGATAACCCCCAGAAAGTCGCTTGGCTCCCATACGAATTTGCCTCGGAGAGGTACGCTGTTTTGGACTAGGGTAGGTCCCAGGTGAAAACGCGCTCTGGGGCATCAACATTATTAATGATGAGCGTTAGTCCCGAAGCGTCGGCCAACAAAGGCTCGCCGTTGACCTCGGTGGGGAAAGACAACGTGCCGGCGACATGATGTCCTCCTTGGGGACCATCCCAACCGCTGGATTCCACAGCAAGGCTGTTATCAGCGGTCAGGGTCGCCAGTTCGGCCAAGTTCATGCTTAGGTCGACAGAATGGGTTTCCAAGGTCACTTCGAAATCTAATGTGGCGCCCGGCGCACTCAAGTTGAGCGGCGTAACCGATACGATGACTGCGCCCTGCTCATCGACACGTGTTTCAGCACTCCCGGAATCCGTCGGTAGGTCAGCAGGTGCGACCTCGTTAGTTGGGGAGGTCGCCTCGCCAGGAGCGGCCGCTTCGGTGGTTACCTCGGGCACGCGCCCTGATGCGGCTTCGTCAGTAACCACCGAAGGGGGAGGAGGACTTTTACAGGCCGCCAAAAGTAAGCCCACTAAAAGCAGTGACAGCATTATAGATAGTCGTTTCATAGTGTCTCCGTCGCCGGAATCATTGCGAATGCTTTACGCCTCTCTCGCAGGAGAATGGTAAGCATGACAATAATGCCCAGCAGTGTTGTGCCTAGACCAACCAGCATGAACACCGTCCGGTATTCGGCCAGGAAAGCCGCTGCGGCTGTCAACCCCAAAATGGGCAGTACATCGGTGACGTGGTGGGCGCAACAGGCGACCATGGCAACCGTGGACATCCCTCCGCCGGCGCCTGTCAACGCGCCGCTCGGGCCGGTAGATTCAACGGGCAAAAACAACCGCTTCTTGAGAATGATGTATAACCCCGATTGGATGCCGAAACCGAGGATGATCGGTAACACGATCCAGCGGTCTTGCCAGAAGAGTTCAATGGCATGTTGCGGACCTTCGGCCCAGGACACGATGCCGAAGTAGAGCAGGGTCAGTAACCCGGCTCCCAACAGGCCGGCTCCAACAGGCCAGGCGATTCGTCTTTTATTGCTCATTCTGTAAAGCTCTGCGATTCGTTTGGCGGTTCGCAGTAACGATAAAAACCGTTACTACGAACCAGATACCAGCATAGCAGGAGTTCACCACTCTTTTGGAGCGCTAAATGGCCTGTCATAGAAAAAAGGTGACATTTGTCACACGGTTGCGGCGTTAATCTGGTGATCTTTAAGGAGATTCCCACGGGCCGATCACCCAGAACCCGCCAAATGGCCTAGATCGCGATGCGAGGTTTGGCGCTATATTTCTTTCTCTGCCTATCGTATAGTTGCCGGAGAGGTATACAGATGATGACGCAACCATTTGTTTTAAAGTGCCCATGCGGTGATGCGGTTCCTCAGGTCGTAGAGGTGTTGGCGAATTACGGCTTGGTGGTAACGCAATCATTTGATTTGCATGTCGCCACCAGCCCGTATGTCCGCGTAGCAGAGCATGTCGGACAAGATCATTTCAGAACTTTGCTGACCATTCCTGACAATTGTGCCTGCCCAAAGCATGGCACGACCGGATGTGACTGCCAGATGGTTGTGATGCTGGTATATGGGAAAGCGGCCGCGCCGGCAACATTAGTAGCACATGGGCATGACGGCCAAACCTGGCTGTCGCTGGCTAACGCGCCAGAACAGCGACCTGACCCTGCGTTGGCCGCAATGATTAACCAGGTGCTCCGTGGACTATGCTGGACGACGCCAAGAAGGGATGCCGGCTTGAGCCAGGAAGTTCGCCCATAAATGTATATAGAAGCTATCTCATAAATCAACATTGATGAAATCTTGATGCCCACCAGAACCGAAGAGGTGTACCGAAGTGGTAGGCAATGAACCTAACAGAAGAACAAGAGAATTTTTCAATGACTAATCAGTGTTGTTGTCCACCTGAAGCAGAAAATGCATTTTGTGAGCTACCTGCGCAGAACTTTCAACGGCCACTTCACGCCACAAACGCATGTCCCGTCTGTGGTATGAAGGGCAAGACTGTTCAAGGGTCAACGGTCAAGGCTCTTTTGTCGGTGAGTTTGCGCGATGTGAGGGATGTTGAATACCTATTTTGTAGAACGCGGACTTGCCCTGTTGTTTATTTCTCGCCCGATGGTGAGCAAATATTTACCGTTGAACAAATCCGAGAGAGCGTCTATCAAAAAGAGCAGGATAAGGATGATGTATTTGCCTGCTATTGCTTTCGACATACGGTAGGAGAAATTCGGAACGCAGCGCCCGAAACGCGCATGGCTATTTTAGACGACATCAACGCAGGCATCATTGCCAGGCAATGTGCTTGCGATTTGCGAAATCCGCAAGGCTCATGCTGTCTAGGTAACGTGCGGGGATTGGTCAATCTCATCGCTGCACCAGCGGTTGAAGTTGCCAATCCGAGGTAGCTAATGGAATTAGCCAGAAGTAAATCTATTAACCTCGAGGCTCTGCCCACTATGATCGGGCGCGCGTACTATACTATTCCGCGCCTGAGCCTCACCTGAACGAGTCACATGGCGAGCGAGTAAGAGGTGTTAAGGCCAACGCCTACCGCAGCCCACATCACTCCAAAAGGCAGACCCGATCGGCTCCACTCCCCGCGTGTCGTGTTCCATTATTAACACCACCATCGCTGGAAACATCCCAGCCGTCATCCAAATTATCATGCGGCAGCCAGGCAGCATGATATGGCTCACCACTTTGAGTGTGGTAATCCGACGCTTTGCAGCTTATAGGCCAAATGGCGGATTGCCTCCCACCTACAAAGACCTATACTATCAATACCCCACCCCCCAGGGAGGGGGTACATGAGTGAACCGATGAACGAGTCCACACGCGAAGAAGTAGCGCAAAGGCTAGCCAGTGCGGCGGGCCACTTGAAGGGCATTGAGCGCATGACGCGCGAGGATGCGCATTGTATTGACCTGATCCGCCAAATCCAGGCCGTGCAGGCTGCGCTGAACAAGGCCAGCATCATGCTCCTAGACGGCCACCTTCGCACCTGCCTGGCACAGACCGTGCGCGGATCAGACGCTGCGGAACGCGAGCGGATGTTGTATGAAGTAACGGCCATTTTTGAGATGTCCGGCAAGCTCAATTTATCACCTTTCCAAGGAGTAAAGATTCTAATGAACAGCAAGACCTTTATCGTCCCCAACATTAGTTGCGGGCATTGCACCCACACGGTGGAAACAGAAGTGGCCGGCGTAGCCGGCGTAACCAGCGTTAAGGCAAATATTAACACGAAGCAGGTCACGGTGGCCTGGGAACCTCCGGCTACCTGGGAACAAATCGCGGCCGTGCTACAAGAGGTCAACTACCCACCAGAAGGTTTGATTCAAATCAACTAGAGGATTTCAGATGACGGAACAGAGGCAGATTACGTTTCCAGTTATTGGCATGACCTGCGCCAACTGCGTGGCTTCGGTCGAACGCAGTTCTAAAAAGGCGCAAGGCGTCACTGACGCCATGGTTAACTTCGCCAGCGAGAAAGTCACTATCACCTATGACCCGGACGTTGCATCCGTGTCCGAGGTGACGGCCGACGTGGTGAGTCGGGTGAAGAAGGCCGGCTATGAGATTCCGACGGCCACGCTGGAACTGCCGCTGTTGGGTATGACCTGCGCCAACTGCGCCACCACCATTGAGCGGAGTCTGAAAAAGGTGGATGGCGTGATCGATGCGTCGGTTAATCTGGCCAACGAGCGAGCTACAGTCACCTATACATCGGGCGAGGCCAGCCGCGAGACATTAGTTGCCGCGGTGCGGCGCGCCGGCTATGACGTTGTCGAAAGCGAATCGGACGAGGAGCTGGAGGACGCTGAAGCGATTGCGCGGCAATCGGAACTGCGCCATCAGTGGCAGCGGTTCATCGTCGGCGTGATCTTCACGGTTCCCTTGATCGTGCTGACTATGACGCGTGACTTCGGCCTGCTCGGTATGTGGGCCCATGATGCCGCCTGGCTAAATTGGCTGTTTCTGGCCCTGGCAACACCGGTCCAATTCTGGGTCGGTTGGGACTACTATACCGGAGCCTATAAGGCACTTCGGAACGGCAGCGCCAACATGGACGTGCTGGTAGTCATGGGCACAAGCGTGGCTTACTTCTATAGTCTGGTTGTGCTGGTGGCGAACACATTTGGCGTGACTCGTTTTGGTGTTCACGTTTACTTCGAAACGGCCGCCGCCATCATCACGCTAATCGTCCTGGGGAAACTTTTGGAAGTCCGAGCCAAGGGCCAGACCAGTGAAGCGATCAAAAAGCTGATGGGCCTGCAGGCCAAGACGGCGCGCGTCGTGCGCAATGGCCTGGAAATAGACGTCCCCATCGCGGAAGTGGTGAAAGGCGACGTTGTCATCGTCCGCCCCGGCGAGAAAATCCCCGTTGATGGGGTAATTGTCGACGGTTACTCAGCTATCGACGAGAGCATGATCACTGGCGAGAGCCTGCCGGTGGACAAGGCAGTTGGCGACGAAGTCATCGGGGCGACGATCAACAAGCAGGGACGGCTCAAGTTTGAAGCCACAAAGGTCGGCAGGGAGACAGCCCTGGCGCAGATCATCAGGCTTGTGGAGCAGGCCCAGGGCAGCAAGGCGCCCATTCAGCGGTTAGTAGACCAGATTTCGGCCTACTTCGTCCCGACTGTAATAGGCATCGCCTTAGTCACATTTGTCCTTTGGTGGGTGATCGGCGGCGAGTTTGTGCCCGCGCTCACCAGGCTGGTGGCCGTGCTCGTCATAGCCTGCCCTTGTGCCATGGGCCTGGCCACGCCCACGTCGATCATGGTTGGTGTGGGCAAGGGCGCGGAGAACGGCATCCTGTTCAAGAACAGCGCGGCCCTGGAACAGGCGCACAAGTTAACCGCCATTGTTCTGGACAAGACCGG
>JACDJA010002345.1_pt1 | contig 13730 bp, 15 predicted proteins | sample 7449241 | NCBI WGS metagenome assembly JACDJA01 (sample SAMN14253289, study PRJNA609438) | sludge metagenome | isolation source: initial anaerobic sludge | collected 2018-12-20 | reverse complement strand
GGTGAAGGCCAGTTGCGAGCCATCGGGTGAGAAGCGGGGGAACATCTCCATTCCTTCGTGGGAGGTGAGCTTTCGGGCCATACCGCCATCTATTGGCACCGAGTAGAGATCACCGGCATAGGTAAAGGCAATCTGGCTGTTTCCAATGCCCGGGAAGCGCATCAGGCGGGCCTCTTCGGCCATGAGTAACGCGGGCAGGCACAAGGTGAGAAGGAACAATAAGGTCTTTTTCATATCCACAATGTTTTGATTAGAATATTCAGTTATTTTAAAATGACAATTTACAGATTAAATTGTTTAGAAAATTGTGAGAATAATCAGGTTTCTGCAGGGGGAGGGTTTTTAAAAAGGAATGAGTCAATGGGATTACTTAAATAAACGCTCATCAAAGCTGAAGCGTTCTTTATTTATCACCCTCACCTTCTCAAAATCTTTATGCCCGGGATTGATCAGATAATTAAAGTCGCCCTGAACAACAGCTGAAGGGACTTTCAGAATCAGGGATTCTGCTTTGGAAATAAATTCATCTCCAATTTTTTGTGTAACTCCGCAATAAGGAAAATTTCTCCAAGTAAAAAAAGCCGACTCAATATCTAAATTGGCCGGCTTTTATGTGGTGCCACATCAGCATAGACTATGTAAACTCCTTATTACAGGATTTGAGTACATCTGTTAATCGGGGATCCTCTGTGTCCGAAGACATCCCGAAGGTTGAGGCCCTGCCCTTTTAACAGATAGTTTTACTCGGTATATTTGTAGTGTTGAGTTTAACAATCACATAATGCTGACGTGGCGTGTGTCTTTCAATGAACGTACTACAAATATAGTCCAAATTAATGTTGTATGCAAGGATTATTCAAAGTTTTAATTTATTTCTGCAGGTTTAGTTGTAACCCATTGAGAACAAGATTTGTGGGAGAGTAAAAAAAAATATAATTTTGGCTTCTCATGGCTGAAACATCGCGATATGCAGTTGTAGATATTGAGACCACGGGGGGTGTGGCCGGAAGAGGGCGCATCACCGAGGTGGCCATCATCGTGCTCGAGAATGGCGTAATAGTTGATGAATTTGTTTCACTGATCAATCCCGAACAGGCTATCCCCCCTTACATCACTCGTCTAACCGGTATTACCAACGAAATGACAGCCGGTGCACCCCGGTTTTACGAGGTGGCACGCAAGATAGTTGAGATCACCAACGATGCCATTTTTGTGGCACACAATGCGGCCTTCGATTATAATTTTATCCGTAAAGAGTTCGAGAGTCTGGGATATGACTATACCAGGGAAGTGTTGTGTACCGTTCGTTTGTCGCGAAAGATTATTCCCGGCCATGCCACCTACAGTTTGGGTAGCTTGTGCCGCGATTTGGGCATTCCTCTGTCGGAGAGGCACCGTGCAGGTGGCGATGCCCGGGCCACGGCGCTGTTGCTTCTGCACCTTTTTGAAAAACATGGTTTCGAGATCAAGGTTCAGGATGAGTTGGATGTCAAAGGTCTTCACCCGGCACTAAGTCTGGACGCCATAAGGACGCTTCCGCACAAAAGCGGCGTTTATTACTTTCACAACCAACAGGGGGATGTGATCTATGTGGGTAAGAGTAAAAACATCTACCGGCGGGTGTTGTCTCATCTTTCGGCCAAAGGGAAACGCAGCTTGACTGTAAAATCTCAGCTTACCGAAATTACCTGCCAGGAGACCGGGAGTGAGCTGCTGGCTCTTCTGAAAGAGCAGGACGAGATAAAGCGCTTGAAGCCATTGTTTAACCGGGCCGGACGCCGGACGCGATTTAACTGGGGGCTTTACAATTACATGGACCGATCCGGTTACGAACGTTTTTTTGTTCAACGGGTGAATGGAACCATGCAACCACTGGATGCTTTTGCTTCGCGCGAAGAGGCACGCGTGGCACTTTACCGTCTGGCCGGTGAAAATGGTCTGTGCCACCGGTTAGCAGGGCTGGAAGATAAAGAGGGTACCTGTTTTAACTTCTCTATAAAGCAGTGCAAGGGCGCTTGTGGTGGTTTTGAATCCCCGGCGGAATACAACTTGCGTGCTGCCAAATTGAAGACGGCACTGGCTTTGGGAAGCAGTAACTTTGTGTTGTTTGATACCGGGAGAGTACGCAACGAATCGTCCTTTGTTTGGGTGGAGAAAAACGTGCTTCGGGGGTATGGCTGGATCGACTCGGAAACCGTCATTCAATACCCGTCTCAATTGGAGAACTATATTGCCGGGGGCTGCGACAACAGCGACACCCGCCGCATTGTAAGAACCTGGGTGAGAACCAGAATGACCGGCAAAATGAAGCTGATGCAGTATGAATGAATTATTTCCCTTTCCGGTTAGGGAAGCCATTGCCGAACCTTCTTCCGCTGTGAGGTGGAAACACACCCTCTTTGGCAAACCTTATGTCGTCGACGGTATAAAAAGCATTGGGGTTGTATTGGTTTACCAGTTTGGCCACATCATCGAAGTCGGTTCGTTTGATGACGCAGTGAATAACATTTACCTTACCCCTGGAGCCATTGGCCTCGGACCAGGTGACGCCATAGTTCTCTTCAACGAGCCGGTTGATGAGTTCACGTCCGGGACGCTGGGTTATGATCTTTAAGTTAAGGTAGCCAAGGGCAATGCGCTCTTCAATTATTATACCTATGTAATTGCCGGTAGCAAAACCTGCCGCATACACAACGAAGTAAACCCAGTTATCCAGGTTTTCAAAGATTTTGGTCATTGCCAAAAGCCATATCAATATCTCGAAGAAACCAAGCAGAGGCGCCAGTATTTTAAAGCCTTTTGAAATAAATACAATTCTTATGGTGCCTATGGTTACGTCAGAGGCGCGCGCTACAAAAATCAGGACGGGAATTAATACCCATGTAATCCAAAAACTATCGGTGACCATCGTTGAAATAATTTATCGTTAAATAATAACTACCATAATGCCGCACCGCTGGTGCTACCATAATGCCGCACCGCTGGTGCTGATCTCCGGTCTTCCCTGCCTTCCCTGCGGTTGGCAGGCAGGCGGCAGGCAGGCGTCTTCTGTCTTCTGTCTTCTGTCTTCCGTCTTCCGTCTTCCCCCTCCCCTCAATCTATCTCTAAAACTCCGAAGTAAAATGGAACCGTATATTTTTAAAACCCTCCTCTGCCATTTGCAGCATGTAGGCGGAGTCGGCCAAAAAAACATCCCGGCCCGATTTATCGAGAGCCATGTATTGAATCTTCCGTTTTTTAAAGTCGTTGAGCTCCTCTTTATTGGTCGACTCCAGCCAGCAGGCCTTGTAGAGCTGCAGCGGATCGTACCGGCACGAGGCGCCATACTCATGCAGCAGGCGGTATTGAATCACCTCGAATTGCAAAGCGCCCACGGTGCCAATAATCTTACGCCCGTTGTACTGACTGACGAACAGCTGTGCCACTCCTTCGTCCATCAACTGGTCGATGCCCTTGGCCAACTGCTTGGATTTCATGGGGTCGGCATTTTCGATGTAGCGGAACAGCTCGGGCGAGAAGCTTGGCAGACCCTTAAAATTGAGTTCTTCTCCTTCGCTCAGGCTGTCGCCGATTTTAAAGTTCCCTGAATCGGGGATGCCTACAATATCCCCTGGGAAGGCTTCATCTACAATGGCTTTTTTTTCGGCCATAAAAGCAGTGGGACTGCTGAACTTCATCTGCTTGCCCAGCCGAACATGGGTATAGTTGGTGTTGCGCTGAAAGTGGCCCGAGCAAATCTTCACAAAGGCAATGCGGTTGCGGTGATTGGGGTCCATGTTGGCATGAATCTTAAACACAAATCCGCTGAATTTCTCTTCATCGGGTTGTACCTCACGAAGTTCGGTGACGGAAGGCCGGGGAGGGGGGGCTATTTTAAGAAAGCAGTGCAACAGTTCGCGCACCCCGAAGTTGTTGAGTGCGCTGCCAAAAAATACGGGCGCCAGTTTTCCGGCCAAATAGGGGGCAGGGTCGAAGCCGGGGTAAACGCCGTTGATAAGCTCCAGCTCCTCACGGAGTGTTTTTGCCGAACTTTCACCCACCTGTGCATCCAGGGTTTTATCCGAGATGTGGTCAACGCTGATGCCCTCCTCAAGGGTTTGTTTACCGGGGGTGAACATGTAAAGGTGATTTTCAAAAAGATTGTAAACCCCTTTAAAGTCGGGGCCGTTGCCAATGGGCCAGCTTAGTGGGCGCACATTGATGCTGAGTTCCCGTTCAATCTCATCCAACAACTCGAAGGGATCAAGCGATGGACGGTCCATTTTGTTTACAAACACAATAACGGGCGTCTTGCGCATGCGGCACACCTCCATGAGTTTACGCGTTTGTATTTCCACGCCCTTGGCGGCATCAATCACAATTATCACGCTGTCCACGGCCGTGAGGGTGCGGTAGGTGTCTTCGGCAAAATCCTGGTGCCCGGGCGTATCAAGTATGTTTACTTTGTATCCGTTGTATTCAAAGCCCATCACCGAGGTGGCTACCGAGATGCCACGCTGTTTCTCGATCTCCATAAAGTCGGAGGTGGCTGTTTTTTTTATCTTGTTCGATTTTACCGCACCCGCCACGTGAATGGCGCCTCCAAACAGAAGCAGCTTTTCGGTGAGGGTGGTTTTTCCCGCATCGGGGTGACTGATGATTCCAAAGGTTCTTCGGCGCTTTATTTCGTCTTTAAATTGCATGGGTTTTGTTTCAAGCTGCAAAATTACAATAGTTCGGTGGATTTCCTATCTGCCGGCCGGCCAGTTTGAGTGTTTTGATGGAGGCGATTTAAAAATGCAGCAAAAGGCGTCGGCTAAATGCCTGGAAACAATCTTATTTTTTTTTGATATACGCAGCATATTTCCTGATGAACACAATGAATTGATAAATGAATGACAAAAATATTTGACAAAACGAGAAAATATTCGTATATTGAATTCGTATTTCGTGTCAGTGAAAATTTAAGGAGGTGTCATTATGAAAACTACTCAAGGGAATGAAATCAGGATGTATATGTTCAGGGTGAAACAGGAAGAATTATATGCAAGAGCCAAAGCTTTTAAGCGGTTTAAGCATCCGTCGGTCTCTTCTTATCACTTTGTTGTTCCGTGGGATACACCCGATGAAGTTCAGGAAACCGCTGAGAAGTACCGGCCAAATGCACCCCCGCAGGAGCATGCCGAATCAAACCACTATTTTTAGCTCAATCTGCTTCTGAAGCATACAGTGCCTGTCCCACCGGTGAGCTTTTTACCCAGGGCCCAAAGTGCTTTTTGAACTCAGCGTTGATGCGCAGCTCTTTTCTGATCACCTCGTATAAAGTTGCCAGACAGGAAGGCAGAGCGATTTTTGGTGCTTGAGTTTCAGCCGGGATCAGGTATTTTTCGAATTCTTTGTGTAGCTCTATGATTGCATCAAACGCTTTTTGGTGCAATAGAATTTTGGCACTCAGTTGAAAAAGCCGGCACTCCAATGGCTCATTGTCTTTATAAAACGCTCTTATTTCCTGTAACAGTTCAATATTTAATGGCTTGTTGCGAATCCATTTATTCATCAGCATAAACTCAAACACCGCATTCTGACTGAATTTCACATAAATTTGCTGATCGAACAATCCAACCGACTCGGTATATTCGTAAATCATTCCCATCGATTGCAGTTCGCGGTACCCCATATTCAATCCTCTGTGGGGCAACAACTCCTTCCTTACGGCGTAGGTTACCCTGGCCATATCGCACAATTCAAAAAACCGATCGATAATGAGCGACTTTTCGTCCCTGTAGGGTTGTTGGAACAACTTTTTGGTGACGTAATTACTTAACAATAAATAGTAGTCCGAAACATTCTGGTTGCTGTGGCATTCCTCTATAAACAAGGCTAATAAATTGGGCTGTTGAATGATTTCCAGCACTTCGCTGTGGTTATTTTTCAGGAAATCGAGGGTATGCCTGTAATTGGCTTTAACCAAAATCTGCTCAATTTCTTCTTCATTCAACAGGGGAATATTTACCGATCCTGTGATTATATCGGCATAAAAGTTAACCTGATGCCAGCATTCGGCTAACGAGTGGTTTTTGTGGACAAAACCTGAAAACACACCCAGGTTTTCGGGGCGACAGGTGAAAATCATCTTCATCCATTTATTGTTACAATGAACCTGGATGATATGCATCAGGTTTTCAACAAAATTGTGATACCGGGTGCTGTTGGTAAATACTTCATCCACATCATCAATGATAAGCCAAATCCGACCTTTTATCTGATCCGGGTTGTTATTAAAAAAGCTGTACAAACTGGGGTTCAGTTTAAATTCTAAAAGCTGTTGGAGAAGTTCGTTCCGTGGGAGTTGGGAGAACAGGTTGAAGAAGGTGCCCCCGTCCACTAAACAAACAATGTCGTTCCCGAAACTTTAATGGCTGTTCCAAAGGTACTCTTCAATCATCTGAACCAGTGTGCTCGATTTTCCATAGCCATCGGGAGCAATGAGGATGGTAGCTGTCTTTGAAGATTCCTGAAAGTTGGTGAGTTTTTCACGCACAAATTTCCGGGGTAAAAAAAATTGGGGGCTATACCCGGTTTTTTGTTTTAGGATGGGGAGGTTATGTTCGGTAATTATGTTGCATCGTTTTTTCAGAGCGTCCCAGACGTCACTGACATCATGCCAGGATTTAGGCTCTGTAAAATTATTGATGTATGCGTCCCAGTCTTCAAATCCGAGATAGGCCACCAAGGTATCTATTGTATATTTGGAAGGCTGGAACCGGGAATTAACTTTGCCGAAAAACCGCTTGAGGGTGGATACGCTGATCTGCGCATTGGTGTTTTCGAGAATATCTTTCGATAATTCTACAAAATCTCTTTCGTAATTTAATTTTTTTCCTGCCTTTTTCTGAATGTCTTCGATTAGCAGGGTTACCACTTTGTTTCTCATCTTAACTTCCCTGACTTTCTTTTAAATGAGTGCCTGAAAAACAAAAAATACTGTACAGTATAATATTTACGGGTTGCTATTGTCAGTTCTAAAGGCCAAGATGATATTGAACTTTCTATGAAGTTACGATTTTTTTAATCAAAATACAAATAAATCGGTGCTTATAATGGCATAAGAGATGCTCTTACGGGTTGTTTAAATTTATTATGAGCTGTAAATGAACAGAATGAACGACCAACTGAACAGAATAAAGTAGAGTAAAGCAGGTAAAGTTTCAGACATTTGCACCTGATTTAATAACCCAAGCTAAAAGGTATCTGTTATGGCAATCACCACAGAAGAGAGAATCAGAGGTTTTTTGCTCAGAGTAAAGAAGGAAGAGATGGAGGCACGCGCCAGGATTTTAAGGCAATTGACACAACGGTTTCAATGCGATTGTCGTTTTGTGGTGCCCTGGCAGAAACCCGGTGAAGCAGAGGAGACGGAAGATGTGGACGATTATAAGGATCCAAACCCCTATAATGCTGACTCCAACCACTTTTTTTGAGTCCGGGTTGTGTATGTGCAGATTATTTTTCTAACCCTAACCCTTTTCTAACCCTAACCCTAACCTAACCCTCCATCCTTCAGGGAACAGTTGCCAACCGGTGGCTGTTTCTCTGGAGGATTTTTATTCGTCGGTTGATATTTCCACCAACATCTGTCCATCTTTTACCAGGTCGTCCTTTTTTACCCCGATACGGGTAACCTTGCCGTGGAGGGGTGATTTCAATTCATTCTCCATCTTCATGGCCGAGAGAATCACCAGTGTTTCTCCGTCCTTCACTATGTCACCCACCTGCACTTTAATGGCCACTACTTTTCCGGGCATGGGCGCCTCGAGATGCTCAACGCCGTTGGTGCTTCGTTTTAAACCCTCTGTTTCGGGCATGGCCGGGGCTATCTCTATATCAAACAATTGATAGCGGGTATTTACCGTGTAGTGATTCTTTTTTTCACTGGCGATGATCTCCATGTTCAGACTGTTGCCGTTGTGGAGAACCGAATAAACGCCATTCTCAACCTTTTCCACGTCAAGGGTATATTCCTTATCGTCGATGGCAATCTTCAACATGGCACCATCTCTTTCAATTACTTTAATGTGTTTATGCAGGTTGCCGGTTTTTGCTATTATTTTCATGTGTTTATAATTTGATTTTATTTGCCACATAGCCTGTCCCGATTTTCATCGGGAGAACTCGCCAGAGTTAATCATTCTCGTGTGTGATCCGGCAGCTGCCGGATCATGGCTCGTTTCATATGTTTTAAAATTAGGCAGGGAAGACCGAAGTTGAGACGAATGTATACTTTTTCCTTTGGGTGTGCATTTCTGTTACCACGGGTGGTGGCGGAACAGCCTGCCAAACTCCTTCCATTTGGACGAAGAGGCTTTGGTATGGCTGAAGCGCAACCGTTTGTCGTTTTGTGACTGATGTTCCACGTAGGCCATGATCATGGCTATATTTTCGCAATCGTCGTTACAATTGGATGCGGACAAAAGTGTGTCGAGATTGTTGTTGATAAAATGGGTGTCGTACTGCCCGTTTACAAAGTCGGGGGTTTCCATTACACGCTCCAGAAACTGAATGTTGGTTTTTACACCGGTTATTTTGTATTCATAGAGTGCTCTCTTCATGCGTTTTACTGCTTCAGTGCGGGTGGGTGCCCAAACAATCAGTTTAGATATCAGGGGATCGTAATGTATGGGTATTTCATAACCTTCGTACACGTAGCCATCGGTTCGTACACCCAGGCCAAGCGGTTCGGTGATGTGTTGTACCCTGCCGGCGCCCGGCATGAAGTTACGATGTGGGTCTTCGGCGTATATCCGGCACTCTATGGCATGGCCGAATTGCACAATCTCTTTCTGTGACCAGGGGAGAGGTTCCCCGTTGGCAATACTTACCTGAGCCTTTACCAAATCGATGCCGGTGGTTCGTTCGGTGATGGGGTGCTCCACCTGAAGGCGGGTGTTCATCTCCAGAAAATAGAAGTTGAGATGGGCATCTGCCAAAAATTCAACCGTGCCGGCGCCGGTATAGTTTACCGATTTGGCAGCGGCAATGGCTCTGTCGGCCATGTCTCTTCGTACCTCAGGGGTAAGAAAAGGGGAGGGGGTTTCTTCAATTACTTTTTGATGTCGGCGCTGTACCGAGCACTCTCTCTCGAAAAGATGTACCACATTGCCATGCTCGTCTCCCAATATTTGAAATTCGATGTGATGCGGACTGGTCAGATATTTTTCTATGTATACTGCATCGTCGCCAAAGGCATTTTTAGCTTCCGAGCGTGCCCTTCGGATGGCCTGCAATAACTCCGCCTGTTTTGAGACCAGTCTCATGCCTTTGCCGCCGCCACCAGCCGATGCTTTAATCATAAGCGGATAACCAATGCCGGCGGCCAGGGTCAGGCACTCTTTTTCGTCGTCGGGAAGTTGTCCGGTACCCGGTACCACAGGCACGCCTGCATCCAACATGAGTTTGCGGGCACGCATCTTATCGCCCATTGCCCGGATGGCTTCTGATGAGGGGCCAATGAAGATGAGGCCTGCATGGCGCACTCTGTCGGCAAATTCGGCATTCTCCGACAAAAAACCATATCCGGGATGAATGGCATCCACCCCACTGGTTTTGGCTACCTCAAGAATGGTGTCTATGTTGAGATAGCTCAAACCCGAGGGGCCCGGGCCAATGGGATAAGCCTCGTCGGCGTATCTTACATGCATGGCCCTTCTGTCGGGTTCGGAAAATATGGCCACACTCCTTATGCCCAATTCATGGCACGACCGGATGATGCGGACAGCAATTTCACCGCGATTGGCCACCAGAATTTTTTGAATCATAATGCTTGAAAATTGTATTTATAGTTAACGCTGACACATCCTTATAACAAAAAGTTGATAAAACGGTTCATATTGTGTTGAAAAGGCTATTTTGTTTAGACTAATTATAAATAAGCCTAAACCCGGCTCAACTTTTGAACCAAAATCTTTCTTTTCACTTATATTTGTTAGGAGTTACAAGACTTATGTATCCTCAGAATTACTTTATAATCGTATAAATTTACCGAGAATGATGAACAAAAAAGTTGAAAAAAAATTGGTGGAGCAGATTGAGAAGGAAGCCTATTCCTCCAGTCTCTACCTGGCAATGGCCAGTTGGGCCGAGTGCAGCGGTTTTGAGGGAACTGCCAAATGGCTTTATGCCCAATCGGATGAAGAGCGCATGCACATGCTCAAGATAGTAAGGTACGTGAACGAACGTGGCGGTAAAGCTATTGTCCCTGCCCTGGATAAGCCACCGGTGGATTATCCCAACGTGCAAAAGCTCTTCGAAAAGGTGTTTGAGCATGAGCAATACGTTACGGCATCGATCAACGATATTGTGGGTGTATGCTTGAGTGAAAAAGATTTTACCACGCATCATTGGTTGCAATGGTTTGTAAACGAGCAAATTGAAGAAGAGGCCTCCGTTTCGGCTATCATTGACAAACTTAAGTTGGTGGGCGAACATAACCTTTACATGTTCGATCGTGATATTTTGACTATGCGCGGCGAAATTCCGGCCAGTCAGGAGTAAGAGATTGCTTTGGGAAAGCCCTATAACCAGCCTTCCACATCGAACCACCAGGTGAGTAGAAAGCTGATGGAGAAGGCAATAACCGGAGCAATTACCCACATTACAAAAAATTTGTTGACCTGGGTCTTTTTGAATATATTTTTAGCCCCGAGCTTGGCGACCCCTATGCCCAAAATGGCGCCCACATTTAACTGAACCAGCGAAGTGGGGATGCCTTTGGTGAGCGAAGCCGCAAGCAGAAGAGTGCCGGTAACAAATGCAATAATGATGGCTTCGATCTTTCCAAACAGGATGATCTCTTTTCCGGTATTTCTTACCAGTTTATGTCCGAATATTGAACTGCCGATGCCAAAGTTAGGGGCCACAATCAGGGTGGAGAGGATCATGATGAGTCCAAAATTCTGAAAGTTGTCATCAATTCCCAGCTCATTCATCGTCATAGAAGCAATGGGGCCGGCGGCATTGGCCACGTTGTTGGCCCCTATACTAAAAGCCACGTATAAAGAGGTGATTATCACAAAGGTTTTTAACAGGGGATGGTTGTGCATCCGGGGATTTAAAAAATAGCCTCTCTTGCGAATGGGATTGTAGATGTATTTGCCAATTAAATAGCAGATAAAAAATGAGATGAGGGGCAATATAAACCAGGTGGGCACAATTTCGAGAAGCAGCTTTTTGCTGTTTAGTTCATTGAAATAGAGAGCCGGTGCGGTAACTGCCAGTATGGTGGATTGACTGGTGGATTGGGGAATTCCACTCAGGTTGGCTACCAGCAAAGAGATGCCTACCGAAAGAAGAATGATTGACACCAGGCAGCATCCCATATAGGATTGAGGCAGTATCTCTTTCCCCAGTGTTACAGCGGTACCCTTTCCGGCCAGGATAGCTCCTAAGAAAACCATTATGCCAAACAGGCCAGGAATGAGCGATTTTTTTATCAGGTTGGCACCATAAGCTGCCGAAAAGCTGGGCGCGGTGCCGCTTCCACCCATGTTGATAGCCAGAAACATGGCGGCCAGATAAGGTATCAGCAGATGAGAAAAAATTGGAGAAAACATGGAGTCAGGGTGTTGATCGGGACTAAATTACTCTTTTTCTCATAAAATATGGAGATAGGTTGCGGCAATTTTTAAAATTCGCTAATTGTTTATGCCTGTTTTTGATGGTCGGTGGTTCATTTAATTATATCTGCTTTAGCTTTATGATTCAGCGCGATTATATTTTAAGGATGATTGAAGAGATGGGGAAGTTTTTGAGTCATCTTTTGCGGCTCAGGAAAAAAGGTCTTCCCCAAAAAGGTTTTCAGGAGTTTGAAGCTTTTATTAAAGCCCATTACCGGCAATCGGTAACTGATTTTATGGCAAAGGGTTTGGAAAGCTCACTGGACGAACTGAAGGAGCCTTTTTTGGCGTATCCCGACGAGCTGGGTCAGTTGTTTTACTCCGGGGCAGAAATGGCGCTTGAGATCAATGAGAGAGCGAAAGCCCAGATACTCCTTCAATTGGCCTGGGAGGCTCTTCGGGAGGCGGAGAAAAACAGCAATACCTACCGGTTTGCGCGTATGGTGGAGATGAACGCCATTCGTGATCAACTGGGTTTGATGGGAGTGAGGGTGGAGCGTGAAGGGGGAGGAGGGGTAAAGGGTAAAGGGTAAACGGTAAACAGTAAACAGTAAACGGTAAACAGTAAACAGTAAACGGTAAAGGGTAAACGGTAAACAGGTGAACCCTAAACTCTGAACCTAAATTGTACAAACAAAGGCATGCCTTGTCTCTAACCCGGAACTCAGATGAAGTGAAACGATCCCGAAAAGGAATCGGGACCGCCTACTATTTATTTAGGCTGGAACCCCGAACTCACAACCCCACACTCCGAACTCCGTACTCCGTACTCCGAACTCTCAACTCTCAACTCTCAACTCTCAACTCCTTACCCACCTGCCTTTTTGGCTTTGTATCCTTCCTTTAGCAGAAAGTCTGTTATGCGGTCGCGAAAATCGCCCTGAATCAATATCTCTCCCGCTTTGGAGGAGCCACCGGCTCCACAGATGTTTTTCAGTTTCCTGCCTAATTCCTGAATATCCGACTCAGCCCCCTCGAACCCGGTAATCAGCGTAACGGTCTTACCTTTCCGGTTTTTTCGGTCGAGCCATATCTTCAGGTTTTGTTGTGCAGGTGGAAGGGTTTCTATCGTTTCCTTCCCGTGATAATCTTCGGGATTAAAATCGGGGTTAGTGCTGAAAACCATACCCCCGCGGTTTGTTTTTTTCTGTTTGGCCATTGCTTTATCTTTATTGGTTGCGCCCGTTGGGCAAAAATAGGAAAAAGATTGAAGAGAGAGAGGGAGGACAGAAGACCGAAGACAGGGGACCGAAGACAAGAGACCGAAGACGGAAGATGAAAAAGATTGAGGGGGGCGGGAAAGGATTAAAAGAAGGATTAAGGATTAAAAAAGGATTAGAGAGCTCAAGGCAGAAAGCTCGAAGGAAAAGGATTGATGAGAGACCGAAGACAGAAGATGCCTGCCTGCCGGTAGGCATCTTCTGTTTTCAATCTTCTCAATCTTCTTCAATCTTTCCTTGGTCTCCAGACCCCGGTCTTCCGTCTCCCGTCTTCCGTCTTCGGTCTCTCCTCAATCTTTTCCTCTCCATCTATTGCCAGTTCAATATAAAAGCCCTAATTTTGCGCCGCGAATAATTAAAAACCACATTAAAAACTGTGTTTATGTTTAACCATTATGAAACCGTTTTCATTTTAACTCCCGTTTTGTCTGAAGCCCAGATGAAGGAGACGGTTGAAAAATTCAAGAAAATGATTCTTGAAGCAGGAGGGGAGATTGTGCACCAGGAAGACTGGGGCCTTAGAAAACTGGCCTATCCCATCCAAAAGAAATCCACCGGCTTTTATCAGCTGTTTGAATTCAAAGCCGATCCATCTTTTATCGAGAAGCTGGAAGTTAACTATCGCCGTGATGAGCGCATTATCAGGTTTTTAACTTTTAAACTTGAAAAATATGCCATCCAGTACAGCGAAAAAAGAAGAAGTTTAACCAAAAAAGAGGGAAAGGAGAAATAGACCATGGCACAAAACCAAAGTGAAATAAGATATCTTACACCTCCATCGGTTGAGATTAAAAAGAAGAAGTATTGCCGTTTTAAGAAAAATGGCATTAAGTATGTCGATTACAAGGACCCGGAGTTT
>JACDJA010002344.1_pt1 | contig 13733 bp, 8 predicted proteins | sample 7449241 | NCBI WGS metagenome assembly JACDJA01 (sample SAMN14253289, study PRJNA609438) | sludge metagenome | isolation source: initial anaerobic sludge | collected 2018-12-20 | reverse complement strand
TAACTCTGATACGAAATGGCTATTCTGCAAAGGTTTTTATATCGCAAGAGATGACCATCAATATATGTGTTGGTGCAATTGATGGAGAAGCAGTGCTTGGGAGTTGTCCAGTTGAAATTTCATTGAATCCTGGAACACATATAATCTCTTCTCCTGGACCTAGCGGAGGATTTCGCATCAAAAAGTAAAAATTCAGCGTTCATTTCTTAGATTGTTCATAGGAGGTGTGTCTGCCGGCTTGGTGGTCTCTGGTTAATAGTTAAAGCACAGCATCCGCTGTCGTAAAAACTCTTAAATCAACAGCTAAATCAACCAGGAAGGGTTGAGCACATCAATATTGTTTTGATTTGTTTCCGATATGGGGAAGTAATAAGTCCCAACATAACGTGGGCGACTTAATCATGCAGCATTACATTGACGCATTATGGTTGGGCAGTCATGGAGGGTTGCCTAATCTTGGACTTGGCATGGACTTGATCGGGGGATAATAATCTGCTGAATTATAATGTCATCGCGATGGAAAATATGTCGATCAAACTTTTACATTTAAGAAGTTTGCGGTTTTAAATATCGATACCTTAGATAATCTATCGCAACTCTGATAATAATCTGCAATAATTAAGATCAGAGAGGTGAAACTATGTTTGATGGAAAATTTACGACAGCAAATCCCAAAACCGCAAGCAACCTGAAGATCAGTAAGCGCGTTGGGTTGTTCATTCTAATCGCGCTTGTAGTCATCATCCTGGCGACTTCACTGTTTTACGAAATACCGGCAGGTAATATTGGTGTGGTGTTGCGATTCGGCGCAGTTGAGCGGGTTTCTTACCCGGGCATAAACGTCAAACTTCCGTTCGTGGAACGGGTGGTTCTGATGAACGTCCGAACGCAAAAAGATGAAGTCCAGGCGACCGCCATGTCCGAAAACTTGCAGGTGGTAACATCCCTGATCGCGGTTAACTATCACCTGGACGGAACCCGCGCGAAGGAAGTCTTCGAAAGTGTCGGTTCGGATTACACCAATATCATCGTCGCGCCGGCAATTCAGAACACATTCAAAGCCGTAACAGCGCAATTTTCCGCTGAGGAGCTGATCACCAAACGCGATGAAGTGCGGCTGTTGGCTGAGGAAGAGCTCACAAAGCAACTGGGACCCTATTTCATCGTGGTTGAGAACTTTAACATTGTCAATTTTGATTTCTCAACGGAATACCAGCAGGCGATTGAAGCAAAACAGGTAGCTCAGCAGCAGGTGGAAACCTCCAAACAGAAGCTGGCACAGGCGGAAATCGATGCCCAGACGGTTATCGCGCAGGCAAAGGGTCAGGCAGACGCGCAAAAGGCACTGAACCAGACCGGAGCACTAACGCCGGAATACCTGCAATACCTTTTCCTGACCAAGTGGAACGGCATCCTGCCCCAGGTGATGACCGGCGGAAGCGATACGATGATTGACGTCTCGCGGTTCCTGAACCTGCCCTCCCAGGAGCCGTAACGCAGAACCAAACATATACAAGAAAAACAGTATTCTTGTTGATAAATGATAGAATGCCATTAATTGTTAGGTTATATAAAGGAGTATGAAATAATGTCAAAATTTGAACGAGAAGTTGAAATTGACACCCCGGCAGCCAATGCGTGGACTGTGCTGATCAATGCCAGCCTTTGGCCTCAGTGGTTCCCCTATATGGACAGCGTCTCAAACGTTGTGCCACTGAAAGAAGGAGCCGTGATCAACTGGGAAAATGACGGCAAAACCGGCACAGCCACAGTAACAAAACTGGCTCCCGAAAAGGAACTGGTTATTCTGACTGAGTTGGATGGCGACAAGGATTCCCACACATTCACCCTACGGTCAAGCGGCGGCTTTTTTGGGCTGGCAGCGGACGAAGCCAAGTTGGAATACCACCTCGACACGCTGACGGCTGGCGGTATTGTTGGTCGCTTTATTACTGGCGGCAACCCGCGTGATATGCTGCGGGTCAAGAACGCGACAAATGCCTTTCGCAAACTGGTCGAAGCCCAGTTCCCAAAGGCATAGTCTCAGAAGGTTTTTCGATAAAGGAATGGAGAAATAATGGGCTTATTTATATCAATTTTGGTAGGTTTAGTGGCTGGCATGGCTGGCTCGTGGCTGATGAAAACCAACAACAAATGGTACATCGACATTCTGCTTGGGATTGCCGGCAGTATCGTCGCGGGCTGGATAACCAGCTTGTTGCTCGGTGTGAACCTGGTGTCGGGCTTCAATTTGCCTACGCTCTTGGTCTCCACGGGCGGCGCGGTGCTCGTGCTTATTGTTTATCGCTGGTTCAAGAACCGCAAATAACATTTTCGTGAACGAATAAAGCCGGAGTTAATTCCGGCTTTATTCGTTTCTGGAAGCAAGTTTCCGGGGCTCATCTCCTCGAAATGGACTAAAATCAATTTACATCATTTATTATTGATAGCTCGTTGATCGAAGATAGGAAGGTAATCATGTCTGATCAAATCCCTGAAGTAAACGCGGGTCGGCGGCGCAAGAGCAGCAGCAGTCCAACCACGCAAGCGGAACGACCAAACCGCAAACCAACAGGCTCGGGGAGCTCAAGCCCGAGACCGACTTCGTCTCCATACTCAGGAGGTTCCAGCCAAACTGGTGGGGGGTACTCTTCCGGTTCCTCTTCAAGCGGCAGCGGCGGCTTGGGCGGGCTTGGCGGACTGGTTGGAGGGCTGGCGAGCCGCGGCGGCAGCAAGCGAAGCTGTGGCGGCGGGCTGCTCGGGATCATCATCCTGGTGATTGTTCTGTTTTTTCTCCTGAGAGGATGCCTGGGAAGTTCGTTCTTATCTGATCTAACCGAATATGAAGAAGTCCCCACCCAAAGCGTGCCGGTCTACACCGAACCGACCCAGCCAGCCCAGGCGCGTGTCACAAGCACTCCCTGGCCCACAGCCATCAATACAGGGGAGAATTCCGGGCAAAAGTGGCTGGTAATGATGTATCAGGATGCCGATGACCAATCACTTGAACGCGATATCATGATGGACCTGAACGAAATGGAGATGATCGGTTCCACCGATCAGGTCATGATCGTCACCCAGATAGACCGATTCCGCGGCGGATACTCCGGCGATGGAAACTGGGACTCAACCCGGCGCTACCTGGTGACATACGATGATGACCTCAATAACCTTGGCTCTGAGCTGCTGATGGACCTCGGCGAGAAGAATATGGGAGACGCCAACACACTCTCGGACTTCCTCACCTGGGCGATCCAGACCTATCCGGCAGACAAGTACATCCTGATCATGTCGGACCACGGCATGGGTTGGCCTGGTGGCTGGAGCGACCCCAGCCCCGCTCAACGTGACAGAAGCACGAACGCGCCTTTGGTCTCGGCGATGGATGACGACATCATCTACCTCAACGAGCTGGAATCGGCATTAGCAACCGCCATAAACCATACCGGCATCGAAAAGTTTGACCTGATCGGTATGGATGCCTGCCTGATGAGCCAGATGGAGGTCTACACCGCCCTGGCACCATACGCGCGCTACGCGGTTGCCTCCGAAGAGACCGAACCCGGGCTTGGCTGGGCGTATAGTGCCTTCCTGAGCTTGATGGTTTACAACCCGGATGTGACAACCGCCGAAATCGCGGCGAATATCGTCGACTCCTACATCAGTCAGGATCAACGCGTGGTTAATGACCAGGCTCGGGCGGAATTTTTGGCGCAAAACTCAAGCGGCGGCGGTTGGTACGTTAACCGCATGAGTGCCGAACAGTTAGCCTCGCAGCTTGAACAAAACATCACCCTGACGGCTGTAGACCTCCAGCAGCTTCCGCAGCTCCTGGACACGCTAAACCAGTTCGCGTTTCACCTGCAGAGCGTCAATCAGCAGGCGGTGGCAAAAGCACGCACGTACGCTCAATCCTACACGTCCATCTTCGGCAGCAATGTTCCAGCATCTTTCATCGATCTGGGGCATTTTGCCGCCCTAACAGCCAAGTATGCCGGCGATAGCAGTACGCGCAGCCAGGCTAACAATCTCCTCAATGCCATCTCCCGCGTGGTTGTGGCTGAGAAACATGGTCCGACCAAACCGGGATCAACAGGGATCGCGGTTTACTTCCCCAACTCCCAGCTCTACAGCAACTCCTCAACGGGCATGGCTTCCTACTCGGTGATTGCCAAATCGTACAGCCAGGCGTCGCTTTGGGATGACTTCCTGGGCTACCACTATGCCGGACGGAAGTTCACGGCAACTGCCGCGGAAGCTGTCAGCGTCAGCCGAGCCAGCCAGATCCCGGGTGCAGGCACCATCACGGTTTCGAACATCAGCGCGAGTGCCAGCAGCGTGGCTTTGGGTGACTATGTCACGTTGAGCACCACCATCTCCGGTGAGAACATCGGTTACATCTACCTGTTCACAGGCATGGTGGACAGCGAATCGAACAGTATTTTTGTCGCTGACACCGATTATCTCGAAAGCCCAACCACTGGCACAGAAGCTGGCGTTTATTACCCGGTTTGGCCCGACGCGCAGACCTTTAAGCTCAACTTTGATTTCGAGCCGCTGGTGTTCACCATCACCGATGGGACCGAATCCGGCATCGCGCTGCTCAACCCGGTTTCCTATGGGGCATCGGCAGACCAGGCGGTTTACGCGGTGGACGGCACCTATACCTTCACGGAAACCGGCGAAACCCGTACCGCTCAACTTCTGTTCAAGGATGAATACCTGTTCCAGGTGATGGGTTTTGTGGGTAACAGCACGGCTGGAGCCGCTTCGGAAATCACCCCGAACCCCGGCGATACGTTCACAATCACCTATAAGTGGCTGGATCTGGACTCTAATGGCTCCGTCAGTGCGATCTCAGCCAGCGAGGGCGACGTTCTGACCTTTGGCAGCAAACCCTTCCAGTGGAAACAGGAATATCTGCCCAGCGGGAACTATCTGGTTGGTTTCCTCGTTGCGGATATGGATGGGAATGTGACCCCGGTCTACACAACCATTACGGTTAAGTAGCCTTAATGTTCAAGCTAAAACCAGGTCTGCAACCGCAGACCTGGTTTTGTTTGGGGCAAATCCCTTTCCGGGGCAAAGCTGAATGATGCCGAAGGGTATCGGGGGGCGAAGCCGGCAGGCAGTCGGTATGCTATAATCACCCATTGTGGGCAGTTATAGAGGTTTTGTAACAGCTCAACTTTTTGGTTATAACGACATACAGGGACAAATTTATGTTTAAAAAAATCGGAGAAGTCTTCAAAGCTGACTCTCATAAGAAGAAAATTGACAAGCTTGTTGTCATCGTGGATCGGATCAACGCCTTAGAACCTCAGTTTGAGAAGCTTAATGACGAGCAGTTAGGCGCAAAAACCAATGAATATCGCGCGCGCCTCGAGAAAGGCGAATCCCTCGATGACCTCCTCCCGGAGGCTTTCGCTACGGTACGGGAAGCTGGCAAACGCGTGTTGGGGCAGCGCCCCTACGACGTTCAGCTTATCTGCGGCATTAACCTGCACCAGGGAGGCATCTCCGAGCTGCGCACCGGAGAAGGAAAAACTCTCTCCGCCACATTGCCGCTTTACCTCAACGCCCTGGAGGGCAAAGGCGCCCACCTGATCACCGTCAACGACTACCTTGCCAGGCGTGACGGACGATGGATGGGCGCGATTTTTGGCATGTTGGGGTTGAGTGTGGGCGTCCTGCAATCCGCGGGCAGCGCGGAAGGCAACGAACGGGCTTATATCTTTGACCCAAATGAAAAGTCTCTGGCAGAAGCCACAGATTTGCTCCGACCTGCCCATCGTAAGCAAGCCTACCTGGCTGATATTACCTATGGAACCAACAGCGAGTTTGGCTTCGACTACCTCCGCGACAATATCACGATGCGCTGGGATCAGCGCGTGCACCGCGGGCACCATTTTGCGATCATCGATGTGGTCGATAATATTCTGATCGATGAGGCGCGAACGCCTCTGATTATCTCAGGACAGTCACACGAAGACTCCGAAAACTACATCCGCATGGCTCAAATCGTTAGGGCACTCAACGATGAGGATTACGAAGTTGAAGAAAAAGATCAGACCGTGAGCCTGACTGAGATCGGTATTGGGCATGTGGAAGAAATGCTTGGCGAGCCGCTCTCCGACCCCGAGCGACCGGAAGATATCAAACCCGAGCAAGCCCGGTTGATGGGCTTCCTGGAGCAATCTCTGAGGGCGAGATTCCTTTTCCGCCGAAATAAGGAATATATCGTTCAAAACGGCGAAGTCATCATCGTGGACGAGTTCACCGGGCGCATGATGCCCGGAAGGCGCTGGTCGGACGGTCTGCACCAAGCGGTGGAAGCCAAAGAAGGTCTGAAGGTTCAGGCAGAAAACATCACCCACGCCACCGTCACTATCCAAAACTACTTCCGTATGTACAAAAAACTGGCTGGAATGACCGGTACAGCTTTAACCGAAAAAGAGGAATTCTTCCGCATTTACGGTTTGGATGTGCTGGCAATTCCGACCAACCTCGAATACCAGGCGATCCGCCAGGATTCCGGCTTGAAAGCCGAAGAAGTTAAGGACGACGAAGGCTACAAGTACACCTACTATTACGCCAACAGCGATTCCAAGAGGAAACCCTTGTTCTTTAAACGCAAGGACTATCCGGATGTGATTTACCGGACAACCGAAGGAAAAACGCGCGCGATTGTGCTCGAAATCATCCGTTACCACGTGATTGGCAGACCGCAGTTGGTTGGCACCACCTCCGTTGAAAACTCCGAGCGGCTTTCGGAGCGTTTGAGCTCCGATATGGTGCGCCGCATGCTGCAGGTGAAACTCGTGCGCCAGGCTTGGTTTGCCTCCAAAGGGCTGAATGAGGCGGATTTTGTGGACCAACCTGAGCTGAAAGCTTTAGGTGAACCTCTGGATAAGTTGCGTATGCCGGAACTGCGCCGGCTTGCCACCCAACATGGGATGACCACACTCGACCTGGCTGATGAGAGTAATAAGACCAACCTGCTGACAATGCTCAGGCTGGAAGAAAAAGATTGGGACCGCTTAAAGGCACTGTTCGAGAGCGGGATTCCCCACCAGGTTTTGAACGCCCGCAAGCACACGGAAGAGTCCCTGATTATCGCTGGGGCTGGCGCGTTTGGCGCTGTGACAATTGCCACGAACATGGCAGGTCGCGGTGTGGATATTAAACTGGGCGGGGAACTCTCCGAAGGTCTGCTTTCGCGCGTGAATCAGGTGCTGGCGGAGAAGACCACCGCCGATCCATACAACATGACCATGCCGGAACGGCTGCAGGCGGTGAAGGGGTTGGACACCGAGCTGGACGAAAGCCAGCAAGAAGCGGTGGATGGCTTTGTGGTCTATATGGACAACATGGCGAAGGTGCGTGAACTGGGCGGTCTACACGTGATCGGTTCAGAGCGGCACGAGGCACGCCGCATCGACAACCAGCTGCGCGGTCGTGCCGGACGTCAGGGCGACCCTGGCTCCTCACGTTTTTACCTTGCGCTGGATGATGACCTGATGCGGATGTTCGGCGGGCAGCAGATGGAAGGCTTGCTTGAACGTTTTAAAATCGATGAAAACATGCCAATCGAGATTTCGTTGGTAAATAAGCTGGTTGAGCAGTCCCAAACGCGTGTGGAAGGCGCAAATTTTGACGTACGCAAGCATCTTTTGGAATACGACGATGTGTTGAACGCGCAGAGAAACCGCATTTACAGCCAGCGGGACAAAATTTTTACCAAAGATGACCTTCATGAAGATGTCAATGAGATGCTGGATACCGAGCTCAGCGCGAGAATTCGCGCCGGTCTCGAGGATAAAGAGGGTCCCTGGAAGCTTCTGGGCTACCTCGAAGATACTCAGCCAGCCATACAGACAGATTTTGGCAGTTATCCGAGTTATTCCCTGAAAATGGTGCTCGAAAATCTGGGCACGCCTTCTGACGAAGAAGACCTGGTGGAAAAACTCGTTGGGATGGCAAAAGAAGCCGTGCTCGTGGAAAACGAACACATCCGCGAAAGCGCGGCGCTGCTCTTTGAACGAAGCGAACAGAGCATGAGAGCTCAGATCGCGGAACGTTCGGATGTGCTGGACGCCTACCTGGAAAGCTTTGACCCAGCTGAACAGCACGACCTTGCGGCTGAGATTGGGGCGATCGTTCAATCGCCTGTGAGGATGGCGCCAGCCCAACAGCGCAGCTTCATGGAAGACCCCATGAGCATGAAAACACCGCTCAGGGATGCCTTGCGCACCGCCGTAACCTTGACAACGGTCCGGAGGACTCTGCTGACACTCGAAAAGCGCTTCGGCGACAACTGGGCGATGAAGCCAGCTGAGCTGGCGCAGCTGCCCTGGGGTGAAGTGGTCAAGACGATTGACACTGAGGTCACTAACTCGCTCGAAAAGCGGGTGGAGAGACTCTTTGGGGCTGAAGGGGAAGTGCGGCGCGACCTTGAAGCCAACCCTGAGCTGCTGCAAAACGCGGTGCACGATGAAACCGCGCGCGCGGGGCTGGTGCGGCTGACAACCGAGGGCAAACGGATTGCGTTTGACGCCCGCTCGCACCGGAAGACCTTCCAGACGCAACTTCGCTTGACCTACATCTTCTCGATGGCTGAAAAATTGCTGAAACAACCGGCTGAAAAGGTGACGCAGGATATCCTGGCGCATCTACGCGGCGCGGAAGAGGTGCTGGCGGATATCTTTGGTAAGTTCGAATTGCAGCATTTGGGAGATAACAAATTCAAACTGGCAGACCTGCCCAAAGCAACGAAAGACGCGCTGGGCGTCAGGCTTGGCGAACAGCGTTTCGCGGAAATCTCAAGCCTGGCTATTGAAGATATCCCGGAAGAATTACACGACAATATTGAGGACGTGTTGGGGGATAAAGCCCAAAACCGCATCTACCGCGACCTTCTTCTCGGCACCATTACGGAAACCTGGGTTGATTACCTGACGCGTATGGAAGCGCTGCGGGTTTCGATCAGCATGGAATCATATGCCCAACGCGATCCGCTGATTCGCTACAAAAGCCAGGCAAGCACGCTCTTCACCGAGATGCTCTCGGAGGTGCGCCAGACGGTGATCAGCCGCATGTTCCGCTACCGCCCCACCAAAGCCGCGGAAGCGCAAAATGCCATCGCGACACCCGCGCCGGTCAAGTCGGCAACCGCGCCAGAACGTAAGCCGGCGGCTGAAACATCTTCCGGCAAGAAGCGTCGAAAACGACATTAAGAGGTTAGGGATGACTCATTTTTTACTGACAAATGACGATGGTGTAAACGCGCCGGGTTTGCTGGCATTTGCCCTGGCTTTGCGCGAAATTCCCGGCTACGAAGTGAGCGTGCTGGCTCCGGACCACAACTGGTCAGCTTGCGGGCACGTAAAGACCATGTCTCGTCCGCTGCGGGTGCGTGAGGTGAAACTGGCTGACGGAAGCACGGCTCTCACGTCGGACGGCGCGCCGTCCGACTGCGTGGCGCTTGCGATCATGGGAGCGGTTGAAAAGCCGATCGACGTGGTGGTTTCCGGAATAAATCCGAACGCCAATGTGGGGCTGGATGTGACCTACTCCGGCACTGTAACCGCGGCGATGGAAGCCTCCATCAACGGCAAGCCTGGCATCGCGGTCTCGCTGGACGCGCCGGAATACCATGAGGGAGAGCTCGATTTTGATACCGCGGCGAAAGCTGCGGTCCAGGTGATCGGAAATTTGGTGACCGGCGGCTTGATCTATTCAGGTCAATCGATTTGGAGTATCAACCTGCCCTATAGCGAAGACGGGCACTACGAAGGCGTGCGATTCACCAGGCAGGGCGTTCGGCTCTACCAGGACACTTTGGATAAACGCTTTGACCCGAGGGGTAAACCCTACTATTGGATCGGCGGCGAGGCGCCTTCTGGTTTGATGGATGAGGGCACGGACTACTGGGCAATCAAACAGGGTTACATCTCCGTGACACCCCTGCAGATGGATATGACCAACAAGTCCTTGCTGGATAAATTGAACCATTCGGTCATTTAAAGCGAAGCCAGGCTGGGTTGGTTTGGCTTACACCCCGACCTAATGAAAAGTTGAGCTGGGATACAATTAGCCTATGTTACCTGACCACCGAGTACGCCAGAGGGAATACCTGCTCGAAATCTCCCGGGCACTCACCGAGGAGCTGAACCTCAACACCCTGCTGAGCCGCATCCTGCGCATTTCGATTGAAATGCTGGGCGGACATGCCGGTTTTATCGCTCTGGTTGGAGATTCCGGTGGTTGGCATATTGCCACCAACCAAGGCATTCCGCATGCGCTGCTAACTTACCTTGAAAACTGGTTGGTCAGCTTCAGCGGAAGCGAAGAAGGCGCCGAAGCACGCATTCCAGAGATCAACCGTATGTTGAGCGATATCAGCATGGGCATGATTACGGGTGTCGGCATCGACATGACCGTCCAGCGAAGCAGGATTGGGCAGATTTTCGTCTTCCGCAATTACCGCACCACCTTTTCCCCGAACGATTACTCCATCCTGACCAGCTTTGCCAACCAGGCGGCAATTGCCGTGCGCAACGCGCAGCTCTACACGCAGGTAAGTTTGCAAAACCTGCGCATTACGGCGCTTTTGAGCTCTGTCGCCGACGGAATCATCATCCTGAACCCGGATTTGACGGTACGGCTGATTAACCATTCTTTTGAACGGCTGATCAACGCGCCGACGGAAGATTTGGTAGACAAACCGTTCGATCAAGTGGTGCGTTGGGCGGGACACCCTAAAGGATTAGCGATAGATGAAGCGCTAAAGACAAACACGCAATGGACAGAGGTAAGGGACTTCTTTCTGGAAGGGGATATGCTGCGATTCAGCCCGTTGGACCCTATCCCTGTGGAGATCACCTACGCGCCGTTGTTCTCGGAAGACGGAGAGCTGTTGAATATCATCGCTACCGTGCGCGACATCACCCGCTTCAGAGAGGCGGAGGAACTTAAGACCAACTTCATATCGGTTATGAGCCACGAACTAAAAACCCCAATTGCCCTGATTAAGGGCTACGCCAACACGCTAAGGCGTGAGGACGTGGTTTGGGATAAGGAAATGGTGTCCGAAAGCCTGCAGGTGATCGAGGAGGAAGCCGACCATCTGACGGCGATGGTCGAGGATCTTCTGGACGCGACGAAACTGCAATCCGGCGGAATCACGCTTAAAAAATCGGAAGTGGACCTGGCGGCGCTGATTAACGATCTGGTAAAGAAATTCGCTTCGCAAAGCCAAACACACAAGATCGTGGCGCATGTTTCAGAAGATTTCCCGATTATTTTTGCGGATGAGACTCGTCTGAGCCAGTTGGTTTCCAATCTGCTGACGAACGCCATCAAATATTCCGAAGGCGGCACGATCACCATCGAGGGGAGAAAGATTGACGAGGCGGTCCAGGTCTGCATCACGGATCAGGGGAAAGGCTTTGACCCAATTGACATTCCGCATGTGTTCGAACGCTTCTACCGTTCGGATGGGGTGGTTCGGACGACAAAAGGAACTGGGCTGGGTTTGTACTTGTGCCAGTCGATTGTTAATGCGCATAGCGGAAGAATCTGGGTAGATGAAACATATCACCAAGGGGCGAGGATCTGCTTTACCCTGCCGATAAAAACCCAAAGCCAGCTCATGCTATGAAATTCCAGCTCAGGCGGTACGAAGAGGTCACCTCCACCAATGACATCGCGTTGGAGGCAGCCCAGCATGGCGCCGGGGATGGATTGGTGGTGTGGGCGGAACGGCAAACCCGCGGGCGGGGTCAAAAAAACCGCGCCTGGGAAAGCCAACCCGGCAGCTCGCTGACGTTTTCCGTCTTATTCAAACCAAACGAGGAAGAGTTGGGTGTTTTGGGGCGCTTTACCGCGCTTGGTGGGCTGGCGGTGGCAGAGGCTGTGCGGGAGAAAACCGGGCATGAAGCCAAAATCAAATGGCCCAACGATGTGCTTCTCCACGGCAGAAAAATCTGCGGCGTGTTGGCGGAAACCGATCTGCAGCCGGGTAAGGAAAACGCGGTAGTTGTTGGGGTTGGCGTGAACCTGCTCCCAGGCGCGTTTGGGACGTCCGCAATGATGAATTATCCAGCCGGTGACATTTTTAGCGAAACTGGCATTGCGTTGGAAGGCGAAGCCTTCCTCCTTGTGGTACTTGACGCGATGCGGAAACTACGCAAGTCGCTGCCCGGAGGCGCGTTTATGGAGGCATGGAACAGCCGCCTGGCGTTCAGGGGAGAGCTTCGCGATATCAGGAATCATAAAGGCGAAACTGGATCGTTTCGCCTTGTGGGGGTTCATTCGGACGGCACACTCATGGTTGAGGATGCCGCGGGTCAGATCATTCGTTTTCAGTCAGCCGAGGTGCTTCCTTCGTCGTCCTCATCGGCTGAATAGTCCATTTCTTCTTCAACGATATCCAACTCTGTTTCAATTTCCACTTCCGCGTCTTTCGCGTCAGCTTTACGCCTGGATCGGCGAGGCGCGGCTTCGCCGGCGGCAACCGATGCGGCATGGTTCTTTTCGGAAAGATCGACTTCCTCGCGGGAGATACGGGCAATCGCGGCAATGCTATCGCCCTCGCCCAAAACCATTACCTTTACGCCCTGAGTGGAGCGGCCTTGTACGGATATCTCGTCCACCTTGGTGCGCAGCACAATCCCGCCGCGCGAAATCATGGTGACTTCTTCGCCGTCGAGCACGACGCGTGCCTCGACAACATCGCCAATGGCTTCCCGCACATCTTTGTTGATGGTGGTAACGCCGAGCGTGCCGCGTGTTTTGGGCATATATTCTTCCAGCGGGGTGCGTTTTCCCTGACCTTTTTCGGTCAGCACAAACAGGTAACCTTCGGGTTCGGCAACTTCCAAAGCCGCCACATGATCATCACCGCGCAGGCTGATGCCGGTCACGCCCATGGTGGTGCGTCCGGTTGGGCGGACTTCCCTTTCGTGGAAGCGCAGGGCTTTCCCCTTGCGGGTGACCAAAATCAGGTCATCCTGCCCGCCGGTAGTGCGCACCCAACCAAGCTCGTCATCATCGTTCAGACGGATGGCGATCAAGCCGGAAGGGCGCACGCTGGCAAAGTCCGACATGGGCACGCGTTTAATTCGACCGCGCCGCGTTGCGAGGGCACAGAACTTGGCGTCTTTGAAATCTTCAACCGGCAGCAGGGCAGTGACGGTTTCGTCCGGTTCGAGGTTGAGTATGTTCACAAGCGGGATGCCCCGCCCCTGACGAGCTTCTTCCGGAAGCTCAAACACCCGTTCGGAATAAACCTTGCCCTTATTGGTAAAGAATAGCATGGTGCCGAGGGTGTTGGCTCGCACAAAGAAGGTGACGGCATCTTCGCCGCGCATGCTTTGACCAATAACACCGCGGCCGCCTCTGCCCTGAGAATGGTAAGCCTGGTCGGAAACGCGCTTTATGTAGCCGCGGTTCGTAATCGAGACGAACACAGGCTCATCCTGCACGAGAGACTCGTCCGATAGGTCCATTTCAAGGTCAGGGACAATGTGCGTGCGGCGATCGTTGCCGTACTTTTCGGCAACTTCGTTGAGGTCGGTGCGGATCATCTCGAGCACTTTATGCGGATTGGCAAGGATATCCTCAAGCTCAGCGATGGTGATCAGCAGGGCTTTGTATTCATCTTCGATCTTCTGGCGCTCAAGCGCGGCAAGGCGGCGCAATTGCATGTCCAGAATGGCTTGTGCCTGGAT
>JACDJA010002343.1_pt1 | contig 13739 bp, 11 predicted proteins | sample 7449241 | NCBI WGS metagenome assembly JACDJA01 (sample SAMN14253289, study PRJNA609438) | sludge metagenome | isolation source: initial anaerobic sludge | collected 2018-12-20 | reverse complement strand
GTCTCTTGCGCATCGCGGCCAAACAGGACCGAGGCATAGGGCGTCTTTCCAAAGGCTTGCTTCTGGCCCAGCAGCTTCCACGCCGGTTCCCCGCGCGCGTGACCCAGCAGGTCCCACAGCGCCATCTCGATGCCCGACCAGGTATGCGGCGCCTGCAGCAGGTCCATGGAATCATAGGCGATCCGCGCGGCCATGGCGCGAATATCCTCGGGGCCGTCAATAGAATGGCCCAGCACCGACGCGCCCACCGGGCGGCAGGCGCCATGCGACATCGGCGTGACAAAGGCGGCCATCGACACCAGCGGCGAGGCTTCGCATTCGCCCCAGCCGGTGAAGCCGCCGGCCGAGACCCGCACGACCAGCGCATCCTGGCTGCCATCGGCAGCGGTCGTCACCTCGGGCATGGCAAGATAGTAGAAGTCGACGGCTTCGATCTTCATGGAAATCCTCCGATTGTTCAGGCGTGTTTCAGCAGGTCGAGCGCGGCGAGGTTGGTGGTCATGGCGGCAAGCGCGTCGATGTCGAGGGCAAGGCCCAGCCCCGGCGCCTCGGGGATGGCGAGCATCCCTTCCGCGTCCAGCTGCCACGGTGCGGCGACGGCGTCATCCACATAGGGCGAGCCGCCGATATATTCGACCAGATCGCAGGACGGGATCGCGGCGGCCAGGTGCAGGTCGGCGGCCAGCCCCACGGCGGTGTTCCAGCCATGGCCCACGACCTTCACGCCGAAGGCTTCGGCCATGCGGGCGATCTGGATCTGTTCGGAGATGCCGCCGACCTTGGTCACATCGGGCTGCACGATATCCAGAGCGCGCGCGGCCAGCCACGGCAGGTAGCTCTGCCGCCTTGTCAGACATTCGCCGGTGGCAATGGGCACCGGGCTTTGCAGGCGCAATTCGCGGAAATCCTCCATCGCGTCGGGCACCAGCGCCTCCTCGAACCAGGCGATATCATGGTCCGCCAGCATCCGCGCGGTGTTCAGCGCCCATTTCAGCCCGTTGGGCCAGAAGGCATCCGACGCCCCGGCATCGACCATCAGCAGGCAGTCGTCGCCCGCGCCTTCGCGCGCGGCGGCCACGATCGCCTCGTCCAGCCGCGCGTCGCCCTGCCGCCCGAACGGGCCCCAGCCGATCTTGATCGCGCTGAAGCCCTCGGCACGATAGAAGGCCGTGCGTTCGCGCATCAGGCCGGGTTCTTCCATGAGGATCGAGGCATAGGCGCGCACCCGCTCGCGGTGCCGCCCGCCCAGCAGCCGCGACACCGGCTGGCCGGTGATCTTGCCGAACAGATCCCACAGGGCGATGTCGATGCCCGAGATCACATGGGTCAGCGTGCCGCCGCGCCCCATCCAGAACGTGTTCTGGTGCAGCTTCTCGGCCAGGCGCGCGGGTCCGTCCGCGCGTTCGCCCAGCAGCAGCGGGCGCAGCACGTCCAGCCCCGCCTGCGCCAGCCGCCCGTCGGTGAAGACCGAGCCCACGCCGACCGCGCCCTCCTCGGTGGCCAGCACGATCAGCGCATGGATGGAATCCTCGGGCCTGATCTCGTTGGTCCAGCCCCCCTTGGGCGAGCGCCCGGCAAGGGGCAGACATTCGGCGCGGGTGATCTTCATCTTGTCCTCGGCTGTTTCAGAATGTGGCAGAGACGCCGCCGTCCACCGCCAGGATCTGGCCCGTGACGTAGCGGCAGTCGTCGCTGCAGAAGAATGCAATGGCGGCGGCGATATCCTCGGGCGGGGCAGGGCGGCGCAGGGGGATGCGGCCATATTTGATGTAGATGTCGCGAAACCAGCCGGTTTCGTGTTCGTGGCCCGACCCGTCGCACCCGGTAATGCGCGCCTCGCGCCCGGCAGAAGACCTGTCTGTCATGTCGCCCTCAGGTATTGATGGCCGGCCGCTTGCCCGGAGCGGTAAAATGGTCGGCCAGCACGGCATCCAGTTCAGCCGGATCGCCGTCGCGCAGATATTCGAGCAATCGCAGGTGCAGTTCCACCTCGCCGGTGCGGTCCGATGCCTGCGACCAGTCGCGGCAGAAGCTGATGAGCATATGCTGCGCCAGCCCCTCCCAGATCTGGATCGCCAGTTCATTGCCGGAATGCACGGCGATGGTGCTATGGAATTCCAGATCGACCGACGACAGCGCGACCGCATCACCCACGCCCGAGAGCGCGCCCATCTCGTCGAGGATACCCTCGAGCGCGGCAACCAGCGGGGCGCGATCGGCGCCCTCGCGCATCGCATGGAGAAAGAAGATCTTTTCAATGGCAAGGCGCAGCTCGATCAGCTCGGCGATGCGGCGCGGGCTGTAGTCGGCGACCTTCAGCCCGCGCAGGCCCCGCCCCACCAGGATTCCGCGCAGCTGGAGCTTCTGCATCGCCTCGCGTGCGGGTACACGGCTCACGCCAAGGGCTGCCGATATTTCGGCCTCGGTGATGGGCTCGCCGGGCTGCTTGTCACCGCGCGCAATGGCCAGGATCAGGCGATCCTCGACCTCTTCCGCCGCCGTCTTCGGGCGGAGAATGGGCGACAGCGCGGGGGGCTGGTCGCGAGTCATCATAGGGGCGTCAGGCTTCATGCATGGCCTCTGCCGTGGTTGTGGCCCGCGTCCGGTCAGGGATCGCGGACAGCAGGGCGCGCGTATAGTCGTGCTGCGGGTTTCCGAACACCTTGTCCACGGTACCCTCCTCGACGATCTCGCCCAGAAGCATGACCTGTACCCGGTCGCACAGGTAACGGACCACGCGCAGATCGTGCGAGATGAAGATCAGCGCCAGATCAAGCCTCTGTTGCAGATCCATCAAAAGCGCAAGGATCTGCGCCTGAACCGACACGTCCAGACCCGAGACGATCTCGTCGCAGACCAGCGCGCGCGGCACGACCATGAGCGCGCGGGCAAGGTTCACGCGCTGGCGCTGCCCGCCCGAAAGCTGCGACGGAAGCCTGCGCGCCATATCGGGATGCAGGCCGACAAGGTTCAGCATCTCCGCCACCCGCCCGGCGCGTTCCTCGCGCGGGCAGAGCCTGTGGATCGCCAGCGGCTCGGCCAGCGCCGCGCCGATGCGCATGGTCGGGCACAATGCGGTGAACGGGTCCTGAAAGACATACTGCACGTCGCGGCGCAGCGCGCGCCAATCGGCACGGCTCTGCACCTGCCTGCCCTGAAACAGGACCTCGCCCGACGTGGCGCTCTCAAGCCCGACCATGATCCGCGCAAGCGTGGTCTTTCCCGAGCCGCTCTCGCCCACAAGGCCCAGGGTCTCGCCGCTGTGCAGTGCGGTGCTCACTCCTTTGAGCGCATGGAACGGTGCCGCGCCGCCGCGTCCCGGAAAGATGCGCGTGATGGCGCGAGCCTCGATGATCGGTCTGGTCATGGCAGCCCGGCCCTCCCGTCGCGGGCAAAGCGGTGGCAGGCGGCCTGATGGCCGGGGCCTGCCGTGCTCCATCCCGGGCGTTCCGTGTCGCAGATTCCGTCGATGGCCACTGGGCAGCGTGCCAGAAACGGGCAGCCCGCTCGCACGCTGCCAAGGCGCGGCGCCTGTCCGGGAATGGGTTGCAGCGGTTCGGACCTGCTCGAGCGCAAGGTCGGGGCCGAATGCAGCAGCCCGCGGGTATAGGGATGGCAGGCGTCCGAGAGGACCGCCGCGACCGGCCCGGTCTCGACCGGCTGGCCCCCATACAGGACCATGAGCCGCCCGCCCACCTCGGCCGCTAGGTCGAGGTCATGAGTGACAAAGATCAGCGCGACACCGGTTTCCGCCTGCAGGCGGTGCAGAAGCGTGACGATCTGCGCCTGTAGCGAGACATCGAGATTGGTCGTGGCCTCATCCGCGATGATGAGTTCGGGCCCCGCAGCAAGGGCAAGGGCAATGGCGACGCGCTGGCGCATGCCGCCGGACAGTTCCGACGGGTGGTTGCGCAGACGGCGCTCTGGTTCGGGCAGGCCGGCCTGGCCCAGCACCTCGACCGCGCGGGCGCGGGCCTCACCGGCCGAACAGGCGCGATGCGCGCGCACCACATCCATGATCTGCCGCCCGACGCTCAGCAACGGGTTCAGCGCTGCGGTGGGGTCCTGGAAGATCATGGCGATCTCGCCGCCGCGCAGCTGGCGCATCTCGGATGCCGAGCGGGAGGCAAGATCGCGTCCTTTCCAGCCGATATGCCCGGTGACCTTTGCCGTCTCGGGCTCGATCCCCAGCAGCGCGCGGCAAAGGAGCGACTTGCCCGAGCCGGATTCTCCGGCAAGGACGAGGCTTTCGCCACGATCCAGCGTAAAGCTCGCCTGGTCGACCGCCCGTCGCGCACCGGGGAACGAGACGGTCAGACCGTCCACATGGAGCAGCGGCGCGCTCATGCCCGGCTCTCCTGCGCACGAAGCCGTTCGGTCCGCGCCTCGAGCCCGTCGCCGATCAGGATCAGGCTGAGCGAAGTCGCCATGATCGCCAGCCCCGGCAGCAGCGTGAGCCACCACAGCGAGGTGATGTAGTTCTTGCCGTCCAGCATGATGCCGCCCCAGCTGGCGGTGGGCGGCTGCACCCCCATGCCAAGGAAGGACAAGGTGGCCTCGAAGACGATCATCGCCGCCATCTGCATCGCGGCCAGCACCATGAGGCTGGGCCAGACGCTCGGGAACACATGCACGAAGGCGATGCGCAGGCGGGACACCCCGATCACCTCGGCGGCCTTCACATAATCCTTGCCGCGCTCCTGCAGGGCAATGGCCCGCACTACCCGCGCGACCCCGGCCCAGCCGGCCAGCACCATCAGCAGGATCAGGATCGGGATCGAGGGGCGCACCGCGCTGGTGATGGCAATGGCCAGCAGGACATAGGGAAAGGCCAGCTGGATATCGATGATCCGGTCCACGACCGGACGCAGCAGTTCCGGCCCGAACGCGCGCAGCATGCCCATGATCGTGCCAAGCGTGAGCGAGCCCACCATCCCCGCCCCGGCCACAAGCAGCGACACCCGCGCGCCCCACAGGATGCGCGACAGAAGATCGCGGCCCACGGGATCGGTACCGAACCAGTAGGCACCCGACGGCGGTTGGCGCACCGCCATGAGATCGGGCCGGTTGGGGTCCGACGGCGCGATCCAGGGCGCGGCCAGCGCAAGCGTCACGACCAGCGCAAGGATCACTGACCCCACGACAAGGGGCAGTCCGATACTCTGTCGGCCAAGCCATCCGTCGCGCGGGGCGTGTGCAATGATCCCCGCCTCACTCATACGCCAAAGCCGGGAAGCTGGGCATAGGACCCCGTGCGCGGATAGGTTTTCACCTCGCGGAAGCCCTCGGCATAGGTGCTGCCTCCAGCCAGCCCGCGCGCGCGGGCATTGTCGATCATCATGTCGGTGATCGAGGTTTCAGGCCCATAGATCGCGCGCATCCAGCTATCCTGGCTTTCGTGGCACAGCAGCATCTGCTTCTTGGTCTCGAAGACCGAGGTGATGTCCACATGAACCTCGGGGGTGAAATCCACCCCCGCCGGGTTGTCCATGTAGAACACCTGCGGGATCTTGCCGATATGGGGCAGGGTGGTCTCGACCAGCCTGACCGAGGCGGGAATGCGTGCATCCTCGGCCACCTGGCCGGAGATGCGGTGGTCGGGATGGTAGTCGGTCGGCCCGTGAATGAACATCACATCCGGATCGGCCTGCCGGATCGCGTCGATGAAACGCTCGCGCGTCGGGCGGTCGTTCATCAGCCATTCGTCGTCGAAATCCATCCAGATCAGCTCGGCGCCGATCACGGCGCAGCTGGCCTTCTGTTCATTGTGGCGGATTTCGGCGATTTCCTCGCGGGTCAGGTCGGGCGTGCCGACATTGCCGTTCGTGGCCACGGCCATGAAGACCCTGTGCCCCGCCGCAGCATAAAGCGCGAGCGTGCCTGCACATTGCACCTCGATGTCGTCGGGATGGGCGCCGATGGCGAGAATGTTCATGACTGCTCCATGCGGATGCGCGGATCGATCCAGGCATAGGCCAGGTCAATCAGCAGGTTGACGATGACGAAGATGGCGGCCGTGACGATGGTGATGCCCTGCACCAGCGGATAGTCGCGCGCATTCAGCGCGACCAGCGCGAGTTCCCCCACACCGGGGAAGGCAAAGACCACCTCTGCCACGATCACGCCACCCAGAAGATAGCCCACATCGACGCCGATGATGGTCAAAAGCGGCAATATCGCGTTGCGCAGCGCATAGACAAATGTGATCCGCCGCTCGCTCAGGCCAAAGGCTCGCGCGGTGCGGATGTATTCCTCGCCGAGGCTCGCCCGCATCGAGGTGCGCAGGACACGCAGCTGCGTCGGAATGATCGAGAGCGCGACCGCCACCGCCGGCAGGATCAGCGCCGAGGCACTGCCGAACCCGCCCGATGGAAGCCAGCCCAGGTTCACGGCGAACAATATGACCATCAGCGCACCGGTCCAGAACACCGGAGTCGACTGGCCCACCGTGGCCAGCACCGTGGCGATCACCGCCCAGACCGAGCGCGGGCGCAGCGCCGCAAGACTGCCCAGGATGATGCTGCATGTCAGCGCGATGAGAAGGCTCGTCCCCGCCAGGGCCAGCGTGCGCGGCAAAGCGACGGCGATGAGATCGGTCACCGGTGCCTGAAAGCGGAACGAAGTGCCCAGATCGCCCCTGACGGCGCCGGCAAGAAAGGTGCCAAGCTGTTCGATCAGCGGACGGTCGATGCCGAAATCACGACGATACTGGTCCACAACCTCCGGGCTGGCAAAGACCGGGGCGCGGATACGGGCCGGGTCACCGGCCGAAAGGCGCAGGACGATGAACACCGTGATGGCGATGGCCAGCACGATGATGGCGGCCTGAATGATCCGGCGGATGATGTAGCCAGTCACGAAAAACCTCGCGGGGATTCGGGCGGGGGGAGGAAGACGCCCCCCGCCCTGGCCTGATCAGGACACCGAGACCTGTCCGAACAGATTCTCGCCAATCAGCGGTGCCCGGACATAGCCGTCGACCCGCTTGTTGACGATGGTGTGCCAGATCTCGTCCGAGAGGTAGAGCGTGACCTGATTGTCCCACAGATACTGCGCCGCTTCCGTGATGGCCGCCTGCCGGCTCTCGGCAGGGGCGGCACGCTGCGCGGCGTAAAGCTCTTCGAACTTATCGTCGTGGTAGTGGAACACTGCCTCGCCGGTGCCGCCGACATAGTTGCCGAGCACGAAGTCGGGATCATAGTTGAAGATCGCGAGCGTGTTCAGGTTGATGTCGTAGGTGTTGTAGGACGTGCGGAAGGCGCCGACCTCAAGCCGCTCGATTTCGACATTGATGCCCACGGCCCCAAGCGAGGCGGCGATCACCTGGTCGATTTCGATCTGGTTGGGCACCAGCGTCGAGGTGGACATGCGCAGCGTTACACCGTCCGCATAGGCGGATTCAGCAATAAGCTCGCGCGCCTTGTCCGGATCATACTCAAAGCGCGGCTCCAACTCTTCGTAGAAGGAAGATGTCGTCGGCAGCGAAGAATAGCCGACGGTGTTCGCGCCGCGCATGATCGCACTGGCGATTCCCTCGCGGTCGATGGCATGCGCGACGGCCTGGCGCAGCTTCAGATCCCCGAGCGGGCCGTTGTGCTGATAGATTGCCACGATCTGCGCGGGCGGCGTCTGCCGGTTGATGTAGAAGTCGTCATTGCCCTCGACCCGTGACAGATCCTCGGCCGAGACGCGGGTCAGGATGTCCACCTGCCCTGACAGCAGCGCATTGATGCGTGCCTGCGCGTCCTCGATATAGCGGAAGGTCACCTTCGCGACCTTTGGCGCCCCGCCCCAGTAGTCAGCGTTGGCGTCGAGCACCGCATCGGTGCCGTCGTAGGAGACTAACTTGTAAGGTCCGCTCCCGTTCGCCGCATTGGTGAAGTTGTCGGGATTGTCGATATTCACCTTGGGCAGGATCTTGATATAGGCCAGCGAGGACATGATCACCCCGAATGGTACGGGGGTGACGACCTCGATCTCGGTCGGCGAGAGGATGTTGACCACGATTCCAGGTGTCACCACCCCTGACTGTGCAAGCTTGCCTTCGCCCAGACGGTCGATCGTGGCCTTCACGTCCTCTGCGGTCAGGTCCGTACCATCGTGGAACTTCACGCCTTCGCGCAGGGTCAGCGCGACGGTGCGGTCGTCCTTGACCTCCCAGTCGGTTGCCAGGTTCGGGCCGATATTGCCGTCCTGGTCAAAGGCCAGAAGCGAGTCGTAGACCAGCGATGCGACTTGCTCGTCAACCAGACCAAAGCCTGCGGCCGGATCCCAGTAATTCGCCGTGGGCGGCTCGGCATTGCCGAAGACCACCGCCCCGCTCGGGCTGCCATCCTGCGCCATCGCGCGCAGTGGCAGAACCGAGGAAAATGCCAACGCAGCCGTGCCGGTCAGAAAGCCTCGACGGTCAGGCGCGGGCAACAAGGACGCGAGGCGCCCCGAGTCAATCTTTGTCATGTTCCATCCCCTTTGGCGGCCGACTCCCCCGGACCGCAGGAACACAGTAGGTGTGCGGTATACAGTATGTCAATCCAGATGAGCGGCCCGTGGCCTGACGGCGAATGCGAGTCAGATTACCGGGCAGCGCGGGCCACAAGGGGGCAGGGTCCGCTCTTAAACTCGCGTTAAGCAATCTGGGGGTAGTCTGCCCGGGTCATCCCGATGCTGGCTGCCCCGGGATGCGACACGCAATGTGAACGGCTTCGGGAACCACATGCTGGGCAAAGCTCGCTCTCTCGCCTTCCGCTGGCTGCGGCGCGGCGCCACGCTCACCGATCTTGCGCTCGCCAGCCTTGGGCAGCCACGGCTGTTCCTTGCAGCCTTCCGGCACATAACCAGGCGCAGGGCCCGCATCCTTCAAAGCGGCTTGCGCGCCGCTGATCGGGCCTCCGCATCCGAACCCGCGCATCCCCCGCAACCCCTCGGGCGCGACCGCATTCTGGCCGATCTGGCAAAAAACCACGGTCTGCTCCTCCTGGCCGAGAATGGAGAACATATCCGCCTTGGCGTGGCCGAGGTCGACCTGCTCTCGGTCCTGAATCTTGTCGCACAGGCGGCGCAGGCGGATCGGGTCATGATCGGGAACAGACAGATATTGCGCGACACCCGCAATTTCCGCCGCCAGGCGCTCGCCGCGCGCGAGATCACGATCGACATCACCCGCCCGGACGCATCGCCCGATTCCATCACGCTCGAGCCCTATTTCCTTCAGGAGGACGGGAAATGGGTCTCCGCCAACCCCAACAATACCGAAGCGCGGGCGCTCTACGACGACCGGCTCGAATCGCCCGGCCTGACCCGGGTCTCCGATCTTCTCGGCGCGCCCAGCTTTGACCAGCGCTGGCGCCTGCGCGCGATTGATGCCGTCTACACCTGGGTCAACCACGCCGACCCCGACTGGGCCGCGCTCTATCACCAGCACCGGACCGCGCTTGCAGACGACGACGCCCCCGCGGGCCGCCCCCGCCCGCAAAGCGACGACGCCACCGCATTGACGCGATTCCACTCCAACGACGAATTGCGCTACTCGCTGCGCTCGGTCGCCGAAAACCTGCCCTGGCTGCGCAACATCCATGTGCTCAGCAATTGCGCCCCGCCACCCTGGCTGAATATCGATCACGGCAGGGTGCGGTGGGTGCAGCATGAACAGGTGATTCCGCAGCAATACCTGCCGACGTTCAACTCGCATGTGATCGAGAGTTTCTTGCACCGAATCAAGGGATTGTCGACGCATTTCCTCTATCTGAACGATGATTTCTTCGTCGCCAGGCCGTTGCCCGGAACCTTCTTCTTCGATGAAAACGGCGCCTCGCGCGCCCTGCTTGAACCCTATGGCAAGGTACTGGGCGCGACGGTCGAGGGTGCGCCCGACTATCTCAACGCGGCGCGCAATTCCGCCGCCCTGATCCGCGAGGCCTTCGGCTTCATGCCGACCCGCCTGCACCGCCATTCGCCCTACGCCCTGCGCCGCGACCTCCTGGACGAGATCGACTCGCGCTGGTCCCCCGAACTCGACGCCATGCGCCACAACCGCTTTCGCACCGCGCAGGACCTGAATGTCGCGTCATTCCTGTATCATCATTACGGGCTGGCGACGGGCGGGGCGACCTTGGCCGGGGGCGAATGCGTCCTGGTCAAGTCGCAGGACATCCGCTGGCGCGCGCAGCTGGCGCGGGCCATGGCCGACGGCCCCGATGTGTTCTGCATCAACGAAGGCGGCGCCGTCCCCCCGGGCCGCGACTGGCATCGCCAGGTGCGACTTGCCCTCGATGCCCGATGGCCCGACCCCGCCCCGTGGGAGACAGGCGCCAGCGCAGCACGAATCATTGCCAACCCCGCGCCGCCACCTTCGCCCGGCGTTGCGACCAGGCTGCAGCGTCTTGCCGACCGTTCCTCCATTTCTTCAGGTGCTTCATGCTGAAAGAACTTGCACACAGGGCCGCGTCCAGACTCCGTAACCCGATGAGGGCCGGGTCGCGATTGCCCGCCCCGGCCACAGCCACCCGGCCCGGGGCCGCCCGGCCGTTGCGCCTCTCGGTTGTGGTGCCGACCTATAACGCCGAACCCTATATCGGCCGGCTTCTGCACAGCATCTTCACCCAGACATCACACCTGCGCAGCTTTGAGGTGATCATCGTCGATGACGGCTCGACCGATGACAGTGCCGGGATCGCGCGCCAGTGGCAGGAACGCTACCCCGATCACATCCGCTATGTGTATCAGGACAATGCGGGCCCGTCGGTCGCCCGCAATACCGGGATGGCGCTCGCCAGGGGGACCTGGATCACCTTCCCCGATTCGGACGATTTCCTCGACAGGAACTACTTCCGCAAGATGCTGAAAGAGACCGAGCGCCAGCATGAACTGCCACTTCTGGTCGTGTCCGCGAATCTGATCCCCTATCACGAGGCGACGGGCGAGATTCGCGACAACCATCCGCTTCGCTACCGCTTTGCAAGGGGAATCACCCGTCTCGATACAGCCGACCTGAAGGACCACATGCAGCTCAATGTAGCGACCTGCTGGCTGCATCGCGAGACCATCCTCCGCCATGGCCTGACATTTGATCCGCGGATCAGGCCCGGCTCGGAGGATACCCATTTCATCAACCTGCTGTTCCTCCGCGCGCCGGGGCGCACCATTACATTCCTGCCAGAAGCACGATATTATTATCGCAAGAGGGTGGCCAATAACTCGATCATCAATACCGGGCACAGCAGCCCGCAATGGTATCTTGATCAGATCGAATACGGCATCCTTGCCCTTCTGCGGGAATCGCACGCCTGCCTCGACCATGTGCCGCGATATCTGCAACGAACCTGCCTTTATGTCCTGGTCTGGCGCTTCAGGCATCTCGTCAACCATGAGGAAGCGACAAGAATTCTGACTGCGGATGAGCAGGTGAAATTTGCTGACCTTCTTGCCCGCGCAATGGAATTCATCGAGCCGTCAGTCATCAGCCAATTCCATCTCGCCGGCTGCACCGAGGAGCACAAGGTCGCCCTGCTCTGGCGCTATCATCAGCTTCGCCGCGATACGACCGCCGTCTATCTCCAGCAGATCGATTCAGCGGCGGGTATGGTGCAGTTTTCCTGTCTTGCAGGTGGCGATGACGATTTCACGGTCAGTCCGCGCGTGAATGGACGTGAGGTTGCACCCGAACTCCCAAGCAGACGCCGGACGTTCTTCATGGGCGAGACATGGTTTCAGGAACGCTTCTTCTGGGTGCGCATGGAGGACGGTGACGAGATCGCCTTCGAGGCGCACGATACGCCCTGCCGGATTCGCCATCGGGGGAAGGCGCTGGGCGATAACGCCAGCTGGTTTCAGCTACGGGCCGCGCTCGAGCTGCCCCCACCCGAAGCCCTCGATTCCGAAACGCGGCGCCTGCGCGACCACGTGCGACAGATGCGCAACCGCTATCGTGGCTGTCTCGTGTTCATGGATCGCCCTGACCGGGCGGATGATAATGCCGAACATCTCTACCGCCACATGATGCAGACCGGGCGTGCCGGTCACGCATGGTTCATCCTGCGCCGCGACTCACCGGATTGGGAGCGGCTGGAGGCCGAGGGTTTCAGGCTGCTCGAGTTTCGCTCGGACGATCATGTCGCAGCCTTGATGAATGCCTCGTTGCTCTTGTCGTCACATGCCGATCACTTCGTCCTGTGGCCGGTAGAGCAGCGCGACTTCAAGGACCTCGCACGTTATCAATTCGTCTTTCTGCAACACGGCGTCATCCTTACGGACCTCTCAATGTGGCTCAATTCAAGGCCCATCCGGCTGTTTCCCGCCTCGATGGAGCGCGAGGCCAGGAGTATCAGCGACGAGAGTAGCAACTACACGCTCACCACCCGTGAAGTCCTGCATTCGGGGCTGCCCCGGCATGACGCACTTCTTCGCCGGGCATCCGGTATCTCGCCGGATTCGATCCTGATCATGCCCAGCTGGCGAAAATATCTGACGGATAGCTTCTTGCGTGACGGGACCGAGCGCCAGAAGATCGACGGTTTTTCGTCAAGTACCTACTGGCAGATGTGGAGGAAGGTTCTTTGCTCCGAGCGGCTTTCGACCCTTTCTTCCCGCCATGATCTGCCGGTCACGTTCTTGCCTCATCCCAACATGGCCATGTATCTTGACGAGATGGAGCTTCCCGAGTGGTTGCAGGTTGTCGATGTCCGGCAGGGCATGTCGTATCAGGAATTTCTGGCTGCCGCCCGGGTGGCCATCACCGATATCTCTTCGGCTGCAAGCGAAGTGGCGCTTCTCCAGCGATCGGTGATCTACTTTCAATTCGATACCGAGGATGCATTTGCCGGCGGGCATGTCTGCAGGCCAGGCTACTTCTCCTTTGAGCACGACGGCTTCGGCCCGGTCGAGTCCAGCCCCGACGCGGTGCTTGACCGGCTCGAGCAGGCGCTTTCGGGGCAGGAGGATCCCGTCTATGCGGCTCGCCGCGAGGCGGCTTTTCCTTTTCGCGACGGTGGCTGTTGCGAGAGGGTCTGCCGCGCCGTGGACCAGCTGCTGCTCCCGCGGCCGACCCTTTCGCCGCTGCGGGCCACGCGGGAACGGGTGGACAACGCTCCCACCCGTCTTGTCCCGGCCGAGCGGCATGGCAAACTCCGAACCCTTGCCGGCAGGTGACGGACATTCCCACAGGCCCGCCGCGCAACCGGGCGGAACAGGATCGGCTGTGGCTTGATGACCGGCACCAGCGGCCCGCCTGTCACCCCCCGCGCGGCCCGCGCCCCGCCGGGCAACGCCCGCGCCTCCGCGCTCAGATGTCGTCCTGTGCGCGGAAACACCCCCCACCTTCGGCACCCGTCCCGGATCACCGCGTCAACCCATGCGTGCACCCATACGCTGCCCATGCGGAATCAGGCGCTGCTGCGGGGTTGAATCAGGCGCTGCTGCGGGGTTGCAGAATCGGCCCCCGCCTCAGCCATAGTCCCGCCTCAACCCTTGTCCCGCGTCACCTCTTGCCGCCTCGTGGCCGCCAGGCAGCCCCACCTTCGCCACCTGTCCCGGATCACCGCGTCAACCCATGCATGCGCCCATGCGCTGCCATGCGGAATCAGGCGCTGCTGCACCGGTTGCAGAAGCCGCCCCCGGCCTAACCCTTGTCCCGCGTCACCTCTTGCCGCCCCGTGGCCGCCAAGCTGCCCCACCTTCGGCCCCTGTCCCGGATCACCGCGCCAACCCATGCGTGCACCCATACGCTGCCCATGCGGCATCCGGCG
>JACDJA010002340.1_pt1 | contig 13748 bp, 12 predicted proteins | sample 7449241 | NCBI WGS metagenome assembly JACDJA01 (sample SAMN14253289, study PRJNA609438) | sludge metagenome | isolation source: initial anaerobic sludge | collected 2018-12-20 | reverse complement strand
CTTTGATTAGAAAAATGGCGTTCAATTTGTTGAGACAAAACAAATCTAAAAAATGTGGTGCCAAGACAAAAAGAATGCTTTGTGGTATGGATACCAATTTCTTGTTGGAGGTGCTTAATTCTTGACTTTGCGATTGCCCTGAATTCCCCCTTCCTTTTTTAATGGATTATGGTAAAATATTGTCTACTCGGGGGCGTGGTGTAGTGGCTAACATGCGGCCCTGTCAAGGCCGAGATCGCGGGTTCGAACCCCGTCGCTCCCGCCAGAGTAAAGAGACCTTCGCAAGAGGGTCTTTTGATTTAATCGAGATTAGAAGAAATAATTATCTCTTACTAACAATAATTGTCCTAAAAATCGTTCGCTTGAGATGGAGAATCTGAATTGAGGAATACTTCAACTCTATCGCGACCAGATGATTTTGCTTTATATAATGCGATATCCGCATTGTTTATGAGCGTGTCAATTTTTTTCATGTGATTCTCAAATTGGGCAGCACCAATACTGACAGTCAAATTTATGGGGCCAGCTTCAGTATGAAATGGGTATAACTTGATGACTTTATTAATTCGTTTAGCAATTTCGTTTGCTTCATGTAAATCACTTTCCATGAGCATTATCAAAAACTCTTCCCCTCCGTAGCGACAAATCACATCCACATTTCTTAGTATGTTTTTACAGCGATTTGCAATCCCAACCAAGATTTGATCCCCAACAGCATGGCCATGTGTGTCATTAATCGGTTTGAATTCGTCAAGATCCAGAAATAACAATGATAGAGGGTGGTTGAAGCGATGAGCCATTTCAATTTCCCGTTCAGCTATTTCTCCAAAACCTCTGCGATTCAGGGTACCGGTTAGAGGGTCGTGGAGAGCTAATTCTTGCATTTCATTTAATAATCTTGCATTTTCTAAAGTAATAGCAACTTGGTTAGAGAACAAGGATAATAGATTTGCATCATTTTTGACAAATTTTAGTTTATCCGATTCGCGTAAAATTTGAATCACACCTAAGGTTTTAGATTGATAAATAACGGGCACTGTTAATAACGAAAAATGATCCTTAATATTTGAAAAAATTCGTGGTTTGTATTCCCAGGTTCCGTAATCTTCGATGATTAATGGTTTCGAGGTTTGAGCAACGATTCCTACAGCTCCTTCACCTGCTTTTAGTCTATTTCCAATTGGGTCATATTGATTTTTGTAATTGACTTTACATTCAAATACATCTTCATCTTCCAATTTCAAGTACAAAATTCCAGCATCTGCTCCTAATAACCAGGTAGCATTTTCGATAATTTGGTGATGAAGATTGGAAATTTCATAAGGTTTTGTAATGGCTAAGGATGTTTCATAAAGCATTGATAATTCCATTGCCAGTTTTTTCTCTTTTGAGATCAATTTCTCAAGCTCAATACGACCAGCAACCAGGTTAGTGAGTATTTCCGCCAGGCTTATCTCTTCCGGCGAAAGCATCCGTTTTTCATTAATGACATCACAGCCCAGAGTGCCAATTACCTCTCCACCAACAATCAATGGGATAATCAAAATAGAATAAATGTGTTGTCCAACCATGAAATTGTTCACAGCTGAAAGCATTGGGTCATGTTGGGCATCTGTTGAGAGGAAGGATTTCTTGTTCTCTAAAATATAATCCATCGAAGGATTGTTTTCTAAAGGGATTAATGAGCCTTTGACAGAATGATTGCCAGGACCTGGGTGATCCGCCACAACTGTCATGGTTTTCCGATCCGGATTCATCATTGCGAGACCAACCTGGTTAATATTCAGTGCTTCAGCCAGACTATCTACTGCCAATTGTTGAATATATTCTAATTCAGCTGGTTGGTTCATTTGAAAGGCGATTTCATTAATGATAGCTAATCGTTGCGAACGTTCTTGAATTTCCTCAAATTTACGCGTGTTTTCTATAGCAATGGCTGCCTGTTCCGAAAATGGGATCAAAGGTTCGTATGAGAAATTCTCATAAAACCCTTTTTCTGAACTCAGAAAATTTATGATCCCAACAAATATACCTTTCGCAAAAATAGGCAAACCTAAGTAGGATTTGATCCATTCCACTTCTGTGAAGGTAGTCCAAATTTCAGATTGGGAAGTATCTGCAACAATCAATGGTTTTTGGTGGATCAGCATCCACGTGCCGGTAGACATTTTATTGATATCCACATCAAAATTATCTGCAAAATTCTTTAATCCAAATTTTTCATAACCAATATGCCTGGCTATTTTTAAACGGCCATTCTGAAACAATGTGACATCCGCTGCATCAAATGAAACAAATTGTTCTAAATTTTCAAGAATGATATTTAATACATCATCCAATTTCATTGTTTCATTTAATGCGGATGTGATTTTACTCATCGTGAGCAAATACTCACGTTGTTTCAATTCAGATTGGATCGCATTTTCCTGTTCGGTAATGTCTGTGAAAGTCACAGCAACCTGGTTATCGCCTAACGAGGAAGCAGAAATTACGATTTTGCGATCATGAATCAGGTGATGAACTTTGTTAACAATTATCTCGCCTGTGCGTAATACGTGATCATATGTTTCGAGAAATGGTTCAATGGCTTTGTACGATCCGTAAAGCATAGTAGCGTGTTTCCCAAGCACTTCCTCTCTGGATAATTTCATAATCCTTTCGTACGCAGGATTGACATCCGTGATCACCCAATCAACTGGTTTCCCATTTTCATAAATGATCTGATCAATGGCAATCCCATCAGCGATGTTCTCGAATTGTGTTCTGAACTTCTTCTCACTTTTTTGCAGTGCAATTTCATATTTCTTTCGTTCAGATAATTCTTTTTTTAATTTCGAATTTAGATCACTGATCCAACCAGCCGCAATGCCAAAGAAAATTACCGAAATCAAGCCTGGGATAGCAGACCAAAACACATCTTTATGTATGTCTAAGGCGTTAAAGTAGATAAATAATGCTAAATTGTTCAGGATAAAAATGAAACTCGATAATAAACTCAAGCGAATTCCATATAACCAACCGATAATGGCTATTGGAAAAATAGCCAGAACGTATAATCCGCCACCAATGAAACGATGGAAAACCCAAAATATAGCAACGAAGATCAATGTAGCCACAATTGGGTAGACATATTTTGGAATACGATTAAAAATTTTGTTTGTCATTTTTTCAAAAAATCTACTAATAAAAATAACTTAGCATTTGGTTGTTTTGGCTTTAGTGGAAAAACCCATGTTGTTTTTCCTGGCCAATGACATCCTCAAAGATGCTTCTTTATTAAACCCTCAGCAGAAAAGTTTATCATATTTCTCAAAGTTTATAACTAATATATAACCAAATTGAAACAAAAAATAAACTAAAAATAAACAAAATCGTAACAATTTAGATTGTTTTACATTTCAAGTGACGTCTTTGTGTAAGCGAATTTTTTAATATTATTGGTCAAAAAAGAATACAAATAGAGATTTACTAGAAAATATTCGACGTAGGAAATCACTATATTAATTTGATTGTCAATGCAAAGTAGAAATGTCCCCTATATTAATTTGATTCATCAATTGGTTTTAGATATGATAAACTTTTAATTCTAAATTTCATGTTTGAAAGGATGAATTATGACTGCAGACAAAACTCCTGTAGGATTCCGCGATATAGAAGTGCGAGCGGAAGCATCATCGATTGAAAAATGGCGAAAACAGGTGCTGGCAGGACAACCTGAAACGGGGAGAATGTATGCTTTCATCAGTGATGAAGGTTCTTACATGCCTGGTGGAGAAGGTACAGCTCCGACGCCATTGTCTTATTTTGTTGCCGGGATGGCTCTTTGACTCATCTCGCATGTGTCGCAGGTAGCGACCAAACGAAAATTAGCCATTCGAAATGAAAAAGTAAATGTAACAGCTCACTTTCATGAACAAGGATCTGTATTGAGAGGGGACGCAGAAGGTTTTTGTGATGGTTTTGAGATTGAAATACTAATAGATTCGGATGAAGACCCTGAGAAGATTGCTGATTTGGTGCGCATATCTCGTGAAATGTGTTTTACTGAAAAAGCATTGATGGGTTCTGTTCCGGTTAAGGTTCGCCAACAACTAAATCAACAAGTTTTGCAAGTGTAAACTTTTTTGGCGGACTATAAGCCTGGTTGAGAATGATCAATCAGGCTTTTTTCATTTAACAAAGATTGCTGTTTGTGTTCAATTACGGATAAAACAACTGTAAATAACCCCGTAATGATGAGTAAAAATGCGCTTCCTGTAAATAAAGCTGGTAAGCCAATTATGCCCACCAAGGCAAGCGCAATGGGAGGACCGATAGCCGATCCGAGATCACCAAATGAGAAAATATAACCCAGAGATCGACTTTGCTGGTTTTGTTGAACCTGATCGCCTATAATCGCTGGAATTAGTGCGGGGATACTTCCGCCGGCGACGGCTGATAAAAGTACACCAGCGATAGATATCCATAGATTATCGGATGCTAAAAGTAATAATCCACCAGCACCAAAAATTAAAAAAATCAAGGTTAACAGCAACCATCTGCGATTAATATGGTCAGATAAGCGCCCAATTTGAGGGACACTGATGATGCTGACTAATATGCGGATTGCAATGAAAGCACCACTCATGGTTGCCAGCGGTAGAGTGATTTGATTGAAAGACAACCTGCCATTATTGAAGAACTGCGATAACCACAGAATGGTGGTTGAACCCAAAACGCCTGTAAAAATGACACGGTTAATAAAAAAAGGAAAACTACAGGTCAAAGTTAATTTCCAGGGGAAACCAGAGGATGCCTTCCGTTCTTCTTTTAAAGAGGTAGGATTTGCAGGTTTGTTAGGGTGGGTTTCAGGGAGAAATTTTAACCAAATCAGCAATCCAATTCCAGACAAAATGGTGCTGATCCATAAACCACCACGGTATGTAAATAAATCTGTAAAGATGCCGCCAGCTAAAGAGGAAAAAGCCACTGCAATAAAGAACCACATTTGCAAGCGTCCATTCAGAGAACCACGGTTCAAATCATTGGATATATCGAGGGTCATACTGTTTGCCCCGATCCAGATACCTGACCAGGCTAATCCCCATAAAACCCGTCCGGTTATCAGGATGAAAGGGCCACTACCAAATGCATAGAAGGCGGTTGAAATTGTGCCTATTAATAATGAGATAATCATCAATGGGCGACGTGGTAACCGGTCGTATACCCAACCGGCAAAACCATTGAACACCAATCGCACCAGACGGTTAATCCCTAACAGAAAACCAACCATCGCCAGGCTGAGTCCAGCTTGAGCGGCGATATCAGGCGAAGGCAAAACGGCATATAATGTCGCGTCACCCAGCAGAGAAAGTGCTAGACCGATACCAAGGGGGGTGAGAACGCGATTAGGGTGAGGGATTTGTGCCATTGATCATTCAATTTTTTTAATGATTGGGTATGGTTTTATTGTAACATTTTTATAATAATGAAATAGGTTCTTTTAGAAAGGTGACCAAATTGACTGGACGACTGAATCTCGCTATTCTATAATTAATGAAATCAATTTATTTTCCTGGAGGATGATATGGCATCAATGAATCATGTTCTAGCTGTAATATTGGGTGGAGGACGCGGTACTCGCTTACAGCCGTTAACAACTATGCGCTCAAAACCAGCGGTACCTATCGCTGGGAAATATCGCTTGATCGATATTCCACTCAGTAATTGCATCAATTCAGGAATCTTTAAAATGGCGGTACTAACCCAGTTTAATTCTGTATCATTACATCGTCATATCACCCGCACCTATCAATTCGACACCTTCCATACAGGCTGGGTGCAAATTTGGGCAGCAGAACAAACCGTAAACACTGCTGACTGGTATCAGGGAACTGCTGATGCAGTGCGTAAGCAATTGTTTGAAATCAAATCAGCCAGAACTCCTTACGTGTTAATCCTGGCTGGTGATCACCTTTATCGCATGGATTATGAGAAAATGGCACAATTTCATTGGGATAACAATGCTGATATTACCATTGCAGTGCAACCGATTCGCAAAAACGAAGCAGATCGCTTTGGGATTTTAAAACGAACTGATAATAATGAAATAACTCGTTTTGCTGAAAAGCCAACGGAACCAGAAGTGCTGGCAGATATGGTTAGTCGTGATGATGAAGAACGACCATATCTAGGATCAATGGGTATTTACTTCTTCAACACCGAAGTTTTGTTTGAAATGTTGGAGCATACTACCATGGAAGATTTTGGAAAGCATGTGGTCCCTTTTGCTATCGACCATAAAAAAGTGGTTGGCTATGATTTTGAAGGATATTGGGAGGATATTGGAACAATTCGTTCTTTTTATGACACGAATTTATTATTGACCGGTCCTGATTCTCCCTTTAATTTCTTTGATCAACGCAGCCCTATTTATTCGCATGGTCGCTACTTACCCGGTTCGACTGTTGAAAATAGCATGCTGGAACGGGTACTATTGACCGATGGTTGTTGCATAAATCACGCAGAAATTCGTCATTCCATCATTGGGTTACGTTCACAAATCCGATCTGGGGTCAGAATAATCGACACGATAATGATGGGCTCAGATTATTATGATCGCGTTTCAGCGTGTAATCAAGAAAGTTATCCCGAAGGAGTTAATGAACATGAGATTCCTTTAGGGGTAGGGAATGGGTCTTATATTGAAGGGGCAATTCTGGATAAAAATGTACGTATTGGTCGGGGGGTTGTGATTCGACCCTTCCCAAGAGGAACTGAAAAAGACGAGGAGTTGTATTCCGTGCGGGATGGCATTGTGGTAGTCCCCAAAAACATGATTATTCCTAACGGCACTTTCATTGGCCCTATAGCTGGGTAAAAAAAATATAGTAAAATTTATGGGCAGGTTTAATCCTGCCTTTTTTAAATCCCGAATTCAAACATTATTGATCTAATTAAAGGAGATTGCATGGCTGAAATGAAGATGGATGCTGATCATGGCTCATCAAAAGATGTTACAGTTTCCTGGCACGCAATAAGTGGTGATGAAACATTAGCAAAACTCGCCACAGAATTGGAAAAAGGACTTACTGACACCGAAGCAGAAAAACGCCTGCTAGAATATGGTCCTAACCAATTAGCTGAAGGAAAACGCACAACCTTCCTGCAAATGGTTCTGCGTCAGTTAAATAATTTTGTCGTAATTTTACTAATTGTGGCATCTATCATATCTGCATTTTTAGGTGAATATATCGATGCCAGTGCTATTATTGCGATTGTTGTATTAAATACAGTAATGGGTGTCGTGCAGGAAAATAGAGCAGAACAGGCGCTGGCCACACTGAAAAAATTGGCTGCTCCAGATGCACAGGTATTAAGAAATGGTAGAAGGGTCACCATCCCTTCGCACCAATTAGTGCCGGGAGATATTGTCTTTCTGGAAGCAGGTTATTTTATTCCTGCGGATGTACGTTTGTTAGAGGCGGTGAACCTGCGCGTGGAAGAGGCTGCCCTAACGGGGGAGTCCGTCCCTGTGCAGAAAAATGCTTCATTGGTGCTGGATAATAAAGCTTCCCTTGGAGACCGGAAAAATACTGCCTTTATGGGTACCACCGTTTCTTATGGGCGTGGACGCGGTGTCGTTGTAGATACCGGTATGGATACCCAATTAGGTATGATTGCTACCATGCTGCAATCGGTGGAAGATGAGCAAACCCCGCTGCAAAGACGATTAGATCAATTAGGTAAAACGTTGGGTTGGGCGGCTTTGATTGTTTGTGGGTTGGTATTGGGGATTGGTGTCATTCGTGGTGGCGATTTGCTGGAAATGTTCATGGTGTCTGTTAGTCTGGCGATTGCTGCTGTACCGGAAGGATTACCTGCGATTGTGACCATTAGCCTGGCATTGGGAATGCGCGAGATGATTAATCGACATGCGCTTATCCGCAGGCTTTCATCTGTGGAGACCTTAGGGTCAGCTACGATCATCTGTTCGGACAAAACAGGCACACTGACACAAAATGAAATGACGGTTACCCGATTGTGGTCAGATGGTCAATTCGTGGAGGTAACCGGCAGAGGGTATCGGCCAGAAGGTGAATTCCTGGTGGATGGTAAAGCAGTAAATATTTACGAATATCAGGGGATCATGTCCACCTTGTGGGTCGGTGCGATGAACAATGACTCCTATCTGGAAGAGATGGAATCAGAGGGGCAGGAAAAAGCCTACCGTATCATCGGCGATCCTACCGAGGGAGCATTAATCGTAGCTGCAGAAAAAGCTGGTGAAGCACAGAATAAATTGAATAAAAAATACCCACGTGCTCAGGAAATACCTTTCGATTCAGTTCGTAAAAGAATGCTCACCATTCATGAAATTGATGAACCGGGTCCGGATGATATTTCACCATTTGATGATGATTCTGAGCGAAAACATTACGCCATCGCTGTTAAAGGAGCCCCTGATATCGTCCTGACTTTATGCAATGCATATCAGGGTATGGATGATAAGCCAAAACCTCTATCGGATGAAATGAAAGCCAAAATAATGGCAGCCAATGATGAGATGACCGAGGACGCATTGCGTGTATTAGGTGTGGCTTATCGGGTTGTGAACGTTTTACCAAAGCAAATTGATAGTGATGAGCTTGAGAAAGATTTGATTTTTGTTGGATTGATTGGCATGATTGACCCGGCGAGGAAAGAGGTGCAGCCAGCACTGGAATTGGCACGGGGAGCAGGTATTCGTACCATCATGATTACCGGTGATTATCCCAATACAGCCCGGGCAATCGCTAAAGATATTAATCTCTTACAGACTAATCATAAAGTTTTAACTGGACATGATTTGGATGAGATGAGTGATGATGCACTGCGTGAGGTAGTAAATGTCACAGATGTTTTTGCAAGGGTTTCTCCAGAACATAAGATGCGCATTGTGGAAGCTTTACGTTCGCAAGGGGAAGTGGTTGCAATGACGGGTGATGGCGTGAATGATGCCCCAGCGATTAAATTAGCGGACATTGGTATTGCGATGGGTATTACGGGAACGGATGTTGCTAAGGATACTGCCGACATGGTGTTGACGGATGATAATTATGCCAGTATCGTGGCTGCGGTTGAACAGGGCAGGATTATTTACTCCAACATTCGCAAGTTTGTTTACTACTTGATTTCTTGCAACCTGGCTGAAATTATGATCATCTTTCTGGCGACTGCTTTTGGTCGTTATCTTTATCCATTTGCTGCCGGTGAAGTATTTTCTCCGTTAGCGCCGATACAATTATTGTTGCTCAACCTGGTTACCGATGGTGCGCCGGCACTTGCCCTGGGTACCGAAAAGGGTGATCCGGACATCATGCAACAAAAACCTCGCCCACCGAAGGAACCAATCATCAATCGCTTTATGATGAATGGAGTTCTGATACAAACAGTGGCAATTACATTTATCACTCTTTTTGCTTTTGGCGTTGGTTTGAAGCATGATCGCTTAATGGCCGAGACGATGGCATTCATTACCCTGGCTAGTTCTGAACTGGTTCGTGCGTATACTGCTCGCTCGGAGCGATATCCGATTTTGAAGATCGGTGTTTTCAATAACAAGTGGATGAATATTGCAGTAGTGTCATCTCTTATTTTACTCTTACTAATCCTGTATGTTCCTTTCTTCAATACAATCTTTGACACCGTTCCATTGGGATGGACAGAATGGCGTTTGATTTTGCCATTGTTATTGGTTCCTTCTGTTGCGGCTGAGTTAGCGAAGATGTTTGTGACGAGGAGAAGTAGGATTTAGATTTTAGTTTTGAGAATGAAAATCTACTTTGCTTCGAGGTCAAATAATGCTTTGCCCTCTCGTATTGGACGGAAACTCATGCGATGGATGGGGCATGGCCCGAATTTTGATAACGCAGATTGGTGTTTCTTAGTCCCGTACCCTTTGTGGTTTTTGAAGCCATATTGAGGATAGTAATTATCTTCCTCTCGCATCATTGCATCCCTGGTGGTTTTCGCCAGCACCGAGGCGGCAGCGATGCTCAGGCTACGACAATCACCTTTTATTAATGGGGTCTGAGGGATGTTTACATCGGACAGAAATACGGCATCAATTAATAAATGATCAGGTGCAGTTTTTAAGGAAGTTAAGGCACGCTTCATGGCAAGCCTGGTTGCGGGCAGAATGCCGAACTGGTCAACTTCAGCATGGTCAGCATAACCAATTCCCCATTCAGATGCATTTTCTTTTATTCTTTCACCCCAGAATTCTCGTTGTTTTATGCTCATTTGTTTAGAATCACGCACACCGGATAATACCTGATAAATGTTTGATTCAACGGGTAAGATCACAAATGCAGCAACTACCGGACCCGCCCAGGCACCTCTTCCGGCTTCATCAATACCTGCAACCCTGCGGGCATTAGTTTTCCAAAGTTCTTCTTCGAAAGATAGATCCGGAGAAGGCGGAATGTTAAGAATCGGTTTGTTTTTTCTGGTCATACATCCCTTTTTTTGCATTGCGCCGGATGGTGAACAGATCAGAAGCCATAATGAAAGAATCTTTGAATATATTGAGACGTGAGCCTGGTTTGTAATACCAGGTGATGGGTACTTCGATGATTTTGTATCCAAAGTGTTGAGCGATGAATATGATTTCCGCGTCAAATGACCAACCTGTGAGTGTTTGCATGCTGAATAGTTGTTCAGCAATCTCTCCACGAAATGCTTTAAAGCCGCATTGTGTGTCCTGCAATCCTGGCAAAAGAGCGTAACGAACCAGGCTGTTGAAAACACGACCAATCAGATGTCGAAATTCTGGTTCGTCCACACGTTTTGACTCAGGTAATTCACGAGAAGCAATGGCAACATCGTAATTCTCACCAGATTTAGGAATGAACTTGCTTAGTTCGCTGACAGGCATTGAGAAGTCCGCGTCACAGAAAATGCGGTACGCCCCACTTGCAGCCAACATTCCACTGCGGACGGCAAGCCCTTTACCGCGTTCTTTTTCTTCGATTACGCTTAAACAGGGCATCTTGCCTTGAAAGGAACGAGCGATTTCCAAAGTTCGATCATGACTACCGTTTTCGACAACGATTACCTCGATCGGATAAGGTTGTCCTTGCACAAATTCCTGCACTTTTTCCAAAGAGGGCAATAGTCGTTCCTCTTCATTATGTGCAGGAATGATGATCGAAAGGAAAATATCAGACATTAGAAACGCGGTACTGAATTTAAATGATCCTGGTTACCGCTTTCAGAGCCTACCACCAATATGTCTTTACCGTTAGACGAAACGACACGAACTTCCTCACCGGTATCAAAAACTGAGCCCATTTTGTATTGGCGTTTTCCAGTTAGTATTTTCTGACCACTCTTCAAACGTTGTATGAGTTGGTCACGCTCCACTAGAAAATGATCCGAAAAGATCACACCTTTACGTTCAAAAATTCGGGCAAGTATTAATTGACCGTTTTCATCAACCCGCATTGCTTCCAGAACTGCGTCATACTTGTTCTTTGCCATGATTTTTATCTTCCTCATTTACAAAAGATACCTAACAATAAAAATTTTATCATGGAAAGACAATCTTACTCATGTTTTTTGAAGTGTGATTCAGTTGATTATGGCTTTAAATTAAGCCTGGGGAGAGGAATTATATATTATGTCACTAGTGCCAACGCCATTAAGTAAAAAAACAGCCAGACGACTGTTTTTTGTGTCGGGGTGGGCGGACTCGAACCGCCGACCCCCGCGTCCCAAACGCGGTACGCTAACCAACTGCGCTACACCCCGAGCAAACAGAGTATAATCGCATTCAGATGAAATCGTCAAGGAAGTCTTGGAAATTTCTATTATATTTATCGCTTTCATTAGGCGTGATTTTTCTCTTATCTGCCTGCCAGGTTACTTCGCAATTTCTGGAAAATAATCAGGAACCTTCTGTAGTCCCAAGCGATATTCCAACACAAGAAATAACAAAAGTTGTTTTGCCAACCGTAATTAATACAGTCACAATCACTCCAACAGCCACAGAAATCCTGCCTACGCCAACCTATACAGCGATTCCTTGCCTTGAAACATCCGGAACGATTCAGGAGATATTGTTTCCCTCTGCAATCCTCGCAGAAGACATCAAGGCAAATGTCTATTTACCACCTTGTTATGAAGCTCAACGTGCAGAAGGATATCCACTGTTGGTTTTGTTGCATGGGCAGAATGGCCTACATGATCAATGGATTAATCTTGGGTTGACTACATTGGCAGATGAATGGATCACAAATAAAGTGATTTCGCCTTTGGTGATCGTGATGCCATTTGAACGCTTGTATCTTATGAATTCTTATACTTCCCAGTACGATTCTGCTTTGGTAGAAGATTTGTTACCACAATTATTGACTCAATATAATTTAAAACAAGAATGGGGGTACCGGGCGATTGGCGGTCTATCACGCGGGGGAAATTGGGCGGTCAGGATTGCATTTGAGCATCCAGAGGCATTTGGTCGGGTTGGTGCACATAGTTACACCACCTTTTCTGGTGACATAAATCGTGTTCAGGAATGGCTTCAATCTGTTAGTGCCTACCGACCTGCACTCTGGTTTGACATTGGCGAATCGGATCAATATCGTAAATATGGTGAACCATTCGTATTAACCTTGCAGGAAAATGGCGTTGACCTGATTTATCAGGTGAATCTAGGAAGCCATACCATCGATTACTGGATGGAACATATTCAGGAATATTTAGCATGGTATACAAAAGAATGGAATTAAATAAGAGCTGAGTTTGTCAGCCCTTACTTGTATTCACGAATCAACTTCTTGGTACAACTTTATCTAACCGTCAGCGAAATCTCTGATTCACAGAAATAAAGATTGTTGTTGGTTCTCAATGCCCATTTGGCTGAGTAGCTACCTGGAGAGCGAGGTGCGAGCATATCAACCACAAACTGAACTTCATTGCCAGGGTTAATGTAACTGGTTAAATCGATTGAATCGACACTGACCTGGAAGCGGTCCCCACTAACAAAAACCCAGTCAAATCGATCGCTCCACTGTTCTTTGCCAACGTTCTTTAGCGTCCATTTTCCGTCAAAATCACCACCGGGTGGGAAGGTAGCGCCATTGGGGAAAACAGATAGCACCTGGCATTCATAAAGATCACTGGTAGGCGTTACTGTTGGTGTTTCGGTTGGGGTACGGGTAGGTGTCAGAGTGATGGTTGCAGTCGGCAGCACGAAAGAGGTGAATGTTGGTAATGGCGTTGAAGAAGGGCGCAAGGTTGCGTCCACTGTACTGGTGGAGATCATCTCTTCAGTTTCTTCAGCCAGTGTTGGTAATTGAAGGTAGGTTGCTGTAGCCGACGGTAAAACCAGAATTTCCGGCAATTCTTCGGGGGGTAATGGGTTAATGGGAGTACGTGGATTTAGAAAGATTATTGCTACCACAATACAAAAGATCATTATTGCGATTAAAGCCAGGATTGTGAGTATATTTAGAACAGTGTTTTTCATAAATTACTCCTTCATGCCACCAGAAGATACATCTGGTTAGTTACCAGTTTGGATCTAAAGATTGATTATAGTATATATGAAAAATCAAAAATGATACAGAATGAAAGTAAGTTTGTGTAAGAGCAAAATGATAAAGTCCTAATCTGGCTAAATTAAAATGTCCTATGAGAGGACAAAACAGATGAAATGGACAATAGCAATGACACAGGAAGAATTACATCGAAAAACGATTGTAGAAAGAGCAATAGACAAAAGG
>JACDJA010002338.1_pt1 | contig 13753 bp, 10 predicted proteins | sample 7449241 | NCBI WGS metagenome assembly JACDJA01 (sample SAMN14253289, study PRJNA609438) | sludge metagenome | isolation source: initial anaerobic sludge | collected 2018-12-20 | reverse complement strand
TCGGTGCCGGCAATACGCGCCATGGGCATGCCCGCCATCTCGACCCCTTCGGCCGGTGGCAGGAAGACGCGAAACAGCCTGTGGCCGTCGGCCTGGACATGCATCCCCAACACCTCGAAGGGGTCGTGATGGGTGCCCGCCTGCAGGCGCCTGATCGACGCGTCGATCGCGGGCAGGGACAAGGGTGGGTTGAAATCGTTCATCCGCTGTTTGGTAGGGGGCATCGTTGGGCTTTCCGGTTTTTTTCAAGCAGGCGGGAGGTCAGTTCAGGCGTCAGCGCATCCCAGGCGAAACGCCAGGTCCAGTTTCCGGTGACCGTACCGGGGGTGTTCATGCGCGCCGCACTGCCGAGGCCGAGCAGGTCCTGCAGCGGCAGGATGGCAAGCCCGGCGCGGCTGCACAGCACTGCATCGACCATGGCGTCCGGTACCGCCGCCGCATCGCCGACACCGAGTTGCGCCATGACCGGGCCGCGTACCGCGTCGGGCAACGCCTGCCACCAGCCGACGGTGGTGTCGTTGTCGTGCGTGCCGGTGTAGTAGACCGTATCGGGCTGCACGTTCTCCGGCTTGTGCGGATTGTCGGCGTGTCCGTCGAAGGCGAATTGCAGCACCGCCATGTTGGGCAGGTTGAACTGTCGCCGCAGGACGGTGACGTCGGGCGTGATGATGCCGAGATCCTCGGCCACCAGCGGCAGCGGCCCCATGCTGTCGGCGATGGCCTGCAGCAGTTCGGCGCCGGGCGTCGGCACCCATTCACCATGCACCGCGGTGGGCTCGCTCGCCGGTATCTGCCAGGCGGCGGCCAGCCCGCGGAAGTGGTCGATGCGCACGAGGTCGAACCAGTCGAAATGCGCCGCCAGCCGCGCACGCCACCATGCGAAGCCGTCGGCCTGCATCGCGGTCCAGTTGTAGTGCGGGTTGCCCCAGCGCTGGCCGGTCTCGGAGAAATAGTCGGGCGGCACGCCGGTGACGACTTCCGGATAACCACCGGCATCGAGCAGGAACAGGTCACGCCGCGCCCACACGTCGGCACTGTCGTGGGCGACGAAGATCGGCATGTCGCCGAACAGCAGGATACCGCGCGCCACGGCCTGCGTCCGCAACCCGTGCCAGCAGGCGACCGCGCGGTACTGCGCGCGCCTGACCGCGTCCAGCGCCTCGCCGTGCGCGATGTCGAAACGCACCATCACGCCCGGCTCGCGGTCACGCAACGCGCGCGGCCATTCGGTCCACGGCGTGCCGCCCTGCTCCGCCTTGATCACCATGAAGCGCGCAAAATCGTCAAGCCAGTGCGCCTGCCGTGCCTGCCAGTCGGCGTAGCCGGCAGGGTCGGTGTCGCCTTCGGGAAACAGCGACGGATCGACGGCGAATGCCGACACGGACTGGTAAGGCGACAAGCCCCCGAGCGGAATCCCCAGCGGCAGCATCTGCCAGACGCAGAACCCCGCGGCATGCAGGAATTCCAGCCAGCGCGGAGCGTCCGCCAGCGTACCGCAAGGCAGCGAGGTCGGATGCAGCAGCACCCCGGCGCGGCGCGTGGACGGGATCATGGGGAGAACCCCTTTGCGCCCTTCGCGGATAAAGACAGGATCATCAGGTATTCCTGCGCATGGTACCGGCGTTTTCCGCCTGGCCGCGTCCGTGCGATAACGGCACGTCGAGCGCGACCGGCGCGGCCACGCCGATCAGGCGGTAGAGTTCGCGCAACTGGGCGCGGAACAGCTGCTCGAAATCGCTGACGCTGCCCGCCGGGTTGTAATCGCCGAACCACCAGAACCAGTCGGACCCTTCGCACACGGCGAGCTGGCGCGTCGCCTGTTCCAGCGTATCGGCACCGAGGCGCCCGGCGCCGACGGCCGCATCAAAATCACGCTTGGCCGCCACCAGCAGATCCCAGCCACGGTTCTTGTCCTCTGAGCCGATCCAGGTGGAGAAACTGCCGTAGACCCAGCTGCCCGCTGCAAGCGTCTTCATCTGCCGCACGGGCAGATCCGCCGCGACGTCGGCAAAGGTGCGCACCCGCAGCGTCGGCTGCGCGGACAGCCTGCGGTACAGCGTATCGAGGAAATAGTGGCCATTGTCCGGGTAGTACTCCCAGGCATTTTCGCCGTCAAGGATGATCGAAACGACGTGCTTGCCGGCCTCGTCGCCGAAGAAGCTGGCGATGTTGTCCAGATGCTGGATGAAATCGCCGACTGCATCGTCGGAATGCCAGTCGCTGTACTTGAAACCGATCAGGTCCGACAGGCCGTCGTCGCGGAAGAACACCCGCACGTCGCGTGCATCGAAGCGCGCCGGGGAGAACAGGGCGCGCTTGGTTGCCGCTTGCTCCGGGAGACAGCCCGACTTGGCGCAACTGTTGCGCCACACGCCCTCCCCCGACGCGGTCCAGCGTATCCCGAATTCGTCAAGCTGGGCAAGCGCGTCCTCGCTGACGCCACCTTCCGACAGCCACACGCCGACGGGCCTGCGCCCGAAATAACGCTCGAACACGTCGAGGCCGTGGCGCAGGTGCCAGCGCGCACGCTCGGCGCCGCCCGGATAGGCCGGTGCCACGGGCGCCGGGGCATCGGGCAGAGCATCGCGCATGTTGGCGAAATCGTTGAGCAGCGGCACGATCGGATGCCCCCACGGCGTCATCGACAACTCGATCTGTCCGCGTTCGGCGAGCGCGCGGTAACGCGGCACCAGCCCGGCAAGCGTGCGCTGGATGAGGTCCAGCAGGGCGCGCCGGTCGGCGTCCCCGAAATCCTTCTCCTGCGCCATGAGGCGCTGTGGCAGGGCTTCCCGCGCAAGCGACTGGCCAAGCCAGGCGAGGTGGTACCAGGTCGCCAGGTCGAGAAAATACTGCTCCGACAGGTAGCCCAGTTGCCAGCGCGCGACCGCGTCGCCCTCGGCAGCCTTTTCGCCATTCCCAGCCAGTTCCAGCAGCCGCGCGAAGGCGGCGTGCGGCTGGATCATGCGTGGCGCGTGCGCGCGCTGGCAGTCATGGATGATGCGCAGGCGCTGCGCGGGATCGGCTGGAATCGGCTCGCTTCCGGCAAGCAGGTTGAGCATGGGGTCCTGCGTCGCGCGGCCCTGCTTCAGCAGGCCTTCGAGCTGGCCCACATAGTCGTCGAGCTGCTCCAGCAGCACCGGGACGAAGTTGACCACCGCGCGCATGGTGGGGTGGCTCTCCAGATGCGCCGCCATGTCGCTGTAGTCCTTGATGCCGTGCAGGTAGACCCAGGGCAGCCGGTAGCTGCCATCGAGGCCCTCGCGGTAATACGGCTGGTGCATGTGCCAGCACAGCACCACGTTGAGCGGCTCAGCCATCGAACTCGTCCTGCCAGCGCGCGTACAGGTTCTGGCCGAGCATGGCCGGGGTCACCAGCACGATGCCCTCCGGGGTGACGTGGAAACGCTTGGCATCCTCCGCCAGGTTCTCGCCAATGACGAAGCCGTCGGGAATGACCGTGCCCTTGTCGATGATCGCGCGGTTGATGCGGCAGTTGCGGCCGATGCTCACCTTGGGCAGGATCACGCTGTCCTTGATGAGCGACTGCTGCTCCACCGTGGTGGAAAAAAACAGCACCGATCGCTTCACCCGGGCGCCGGACAGGATGCAGCCGCCGGCGATTAGCGAATCGATCGCCTCGCCGCGCCGCCCGTCGTCGTCGAAGATGAACTTGGCGGGTGGATACTGCGGCTGGTAGGTCCAGATCGGCCAGTCATGGTCGTACAGATTGAGTTCCGGCTCCACCGAGCACAGCTCCATGTTGGTCTGCCAGTAGGAATACAGCGTTCCGACGTCGCGCCAGTAGGCGGGGCGACCGGCCTTGTTGCGGAAGGGATAGGCCACGGCGCGGGCGCTGCCGATCTTCGATGGAATGATGTCCTTGCCGAAGTCGTGCGAGGAGCCGCTGTCGGCGGCGTCCTCGATGAGCGTCCGGTAGAGGAAATCCTTGGAGAAAATATAGATGCCGGTGGAGACCAGTGCGGTGTCCGGCTTGCCGGGGACGCCGTCGGGATGCTTCGGCTTTTCGCTGAAGCGTGTGATACGCAGGTTCTCGTCGACCGACATGACGCCGAAGGCGCGGGCCTCGCTGATCGGAACCTCGATGCTGCCCACGGTGAAATCGGCCTCGTGCTGCACATGATGGAGCAGCATGTCCGAATAATCCATGGTGTAGACGTGATCGCCGCCGAGCACGAGCACGTAGTCGGGGTGATGGCGCTGCATGATGTCGATGTTCTGATACAGCGCATCGGCCGTGCCCTGGTACCACTCCTTCTTGTGCGTGCGCTGCTGCGCTGGCAGGATCTCGACGAACTCGCCGATCTCGGCGCGCATGAAGCCCCACGCGCGTTGCAGGTGGCGGATCAGCGAATGCGACTTGTACTGGGTCAGCACGCCGATGCGGCGGATCCCCGAGTTGACGCAGTTGGACAGGGGAAAGTCGATGATGCGGTACTTGCCGCCGATCGGCACGGCCGGCTTGGCACGCCATGCGGTCAGGTCCTTCAGCCGCGAGCCTTCGCCGCCCGCCAGCACCAGCGCCAGGGTGCGCCGCGTCAGCGCGGTCACCATGCGGGGCTCGGTGTAGTAGCGAAAGCGACGTGCCTGTTCATCCTTGGAAATCGTCATGGAACTCCTCCCGGTTTCAAGCGCTGGTTGAATTGGAATGTCGCAGTGAAGGTAACTGGCCCAGCGTGACGGCGCCGGCCACGCCGAGCCGCTCACTGGTGACCAGAAAAATCGGTGTTCGTTCGACCACGCCACGCATGCGCCCCTTGTCGGTGGCGGCGCGCATGAAGCGCGGGGCCTGCAGGCGCTCGCGCAGGTGGCGGCTGACTCCGCCGGCGAGGTACAGGCCGCCGCGCGGCTGGAACAGCAAGGCGACATTGCCGACCCAGGCGGCATAGAGGTCGACGAAAAAATCGAGTGCGGCCTCGGCGGCAGTATCACCCGCCATCGCGCGCTTCGACAGCGCCGCGCCGTCGATCGGCGTGTCGCCCGCATCCTGTCCGCGTTCGGTGCAGCAGAAGCGATACAGATCGTCGAGCCCGGAACCGGAGGCGACACGTTCCCACGACACATGACCGTAACGAGCCCGCAACATGTCGAGCAGACGCATCTGGCGCGTGTCGGCGGGGGCGAAATCGCTGTGGCCGCCCTCGCTGGGGAAAATGCGCGACGCTTGCCCGGCGCCGACGACAAAGGCGAGCCCCAGGCCGGTTCCGGCGCCGGTGACGACGCGCACCGCGTCCCTTTCGACCGGCCGCGGGTTGAGGGCAAGCTGCTCTTGCGGCGCCAGCGTCGCCACCCCGGCCGCCGCAGCCTCGAAATCATTGACCAGCCGCACCGCGGCGCCGCCGAAACGCTGGCCAAGCGCGGCCGCATCAACGGTCCAGTCGAGATTGGTGAGACGGCTGCGCTGCGTGTCGACCGGTCCCGGCACCGCGAGCAGGAAGCGCTCCGGGGGCGCCGTTTCACCAGCGTCGGCGATGAACTGCCGCAACAGGTCGTCGGCGGAAGCGAACGCGGCGCTCGCATAGACCCGCTCGAAGCGCGGACTCGCGGCGTCACCCCGTACCCACGCCAGTCCGCTTTTGGTCCCGCCGATATCGCCCGCAATCAGGTTCATGGCAGCCATGCTACACGTCATCCGGGTGTTGGCTCATGCGTCGATAGTAGTTGATGAGCGCGTTGGTCGAGGCATCGTGGCCGGAAACCGGGGCGTCGGCATGCAGTTCTGGCAGGATGCGGCTGGCGAGCTGCTTGCCGAGCTCGACGCCCCACTGGTCGTAGGAATTGAGGTTCCAGATCACGCCCTGCACGAAGATCTTGTGCTCATAGAGCGCGATCAGCATGCCCAGCGTGTGCGGCGTGAGCTTTTGCAGCAGGATGGCACTGCTCGGATGATTGCCTTCGAACACCTTGTGCGACACAAACTGCCCGGTCTGCGCCTGCGTCTCCTCGCGGGTGCGTCCGCGCATCAGCGCCTCGGTCTGCGCCAGGAAGTTGGCGATGAGGATGTCGTGGTGCGCCTGCAGTTCGGTGTGCGGCGTCACCGAGACAATGAAGTCGGCCGGGATGATCTTGGTGCCCTGGTGCAGCAACTGGTAGAACGCGTGCTGGCCGTTGATGCCGCTGGCGCCCCACACGATCTGGCCGGTGGCGTAATCGACCACGTTGCCGTCACGATCGACCGACTTGCCGTTCGATTCCATGTCGGCCTGCTCGAGATACGCCGGCAGGCTTCGCAGGTAATGGTCGTAGGGCAGGATGGCGTGCGATTCCGCCTCGAAGAAGTTGTTGTACCAGACCCCCAGCAACGCCAGGATCACCGGCATGTTCCTGTCGAGCGGCGCATGCCGGAAATGCTCGTCCATTGCGTGGGCGCCCGCCAGCAACTCGATGAACCGCTCCGCGCCGACCGCCAGCACGCTCGACAGGCCGATCGCCGACCACAGTGAATAGCGCCCGCCCACCCAGTCCCAGAATTCGAACATGTTGGCGGGGTCGATGCCGAACGCCACCACCGCCTCGCGGTTCGTCGACACCGCAACGAAGTGCCGGGCGATGTGCGTCTCCGCCTGCGCCTGCGCGATAAACCAGTCGCGCGCGTAATGCGCGTTGGTCATGGTTTCCTGCGTGGTGAAGGTCTTCGACGATACGATGAACAGCGTCGTCTCCGGGTTCAATGCCTCCAGTGTTTCCTTGACGTGGGCGCCGTCGACGTTGGAAATGAAATGCACCTTCAGGCGCGGATGACGATAGGGTTTCAACGCCTGATACACCATCTGCGGCCCGAGGTCGGAGCCCCCGATGCCGACGTTCACCACGTCGGTGATGGGTTCGCCGGTATAACCGCGCCACGCGCCGCCACGCACCCGCTCGGCGAAAGCGCCCATGCGTTCGATGACCGCGTTCACCCGGGGCATCACGTCCTCGCCATCGACGATCACGGGGCGGTTGCTGCGGTTGCGCAGCGCCACGTGCAGCACGGCGCGGTTCTCGGTGTTGTTGATTTTCTCGCCACCGAACATGCGCTCGCGCCACCCCGCGACATCCGCTTCCGCGGCGAGCCGCACCAGTAACTGCATGGTTTCTGGCGTGATGCGGTTTTTCGAATAATCGAGCAGGATATCGCCCACCTGCAAGGAGAATCGCTCGAAGCGCTGCGGATCGGCAGAGAACAGGTCGCGCATGTGGATCGGCGCCAGTTGCACGTAGTGCATCTGCAGCAGTCGGCAGATCGGGCCATGCAGCGACGCCCCCGCGTGCGCGCCGCCGTGGGTCGCCTGAACTACTGATGACATGCCTGCAATCTCCTGTCTTTCCCGGTGCCGCGGCGGGCCTCTGCCACGCGGTCGCACCGCCACGGCAGTTTACCCGCATCCGCGGCCGGCATCCTCCCTGCGAGCGGACTCGTGGCGCGGCAGTGCATGGTATCAATGCTCTTTTTAGCCCAGTCATGCGCACGCTGCAATCCACGTCGGGGATGACGTCGACGTGCACGCCGCCATGGCACGCGTGAGCCTGTCCGATGCTGGTGCCCGGGGGGGGACTCGAACCCCCACACCTTGCGGCGGCGGATTTTGAATCCGCTGCGTCTACCGATTCCGCCACCCGGGCAAGGAGACCGGCCGCGAACGCGGCCGGCACGGAAGCCGCGCATTATCACCCAGGCGGGGAAGCCCCCGCAAGGCGACGGCTATAATCGCGCCCCATGCGCGTCGCCGATTTCGACTTCGATCTTCCCCAAGAACTGATCGCCCAGTTTCCGCCTGCCGTGCGTGGCGGCAGCCGGCTGCTGCATGTCGATGCCTGCGGCACGCTCGCCGACCGCGAATTCCGCGATCTGCCGGGACTGCTGCGCCCGGACGATCTGCTGGTCATGAACGATACGCGCGTGATCAAGGCGCGGCTGTTCGGCCAGAAGGATTCCGGTGGCAAGGTCGAGTTGATGGTGGAGCGCGTCACCGATGAATTCGAGGCACTCGCCTTCATCCGTGCAAGCCATGCACCGAAGGCCGGCTCGTGCATCCGCCTCGCCGACGACGAAATCGTCGAGGTGGTGACGAAAGAAAACGACCTCACGCGACTGCGCTTCGCACACCCCGTACTCGCGGTACTCGACCGGCTCGGCCGGCTGCCGCTGCCCCCGTACATCGGACACGTGCCGACTGCGGACGATGAGGCGCGCTACCAGACGGTCTACGCGAACGCGCCGGGGGCGGTGGCAGCGCCGACCGCCGGCCTGCATTTCGACGACGCGATGCTGGACACGCTGAAGCACGCGGGCGTCCGTATCGCGCAGGTGACGCTGCACGTCGGCGCCGGCACCTTCCAGCCGGTACGCGTCGACACCATCGCCGAACACCGCATGCACAGCGAGTGCTACACCATCCCGCAGGCGACGGTCGAAGCCCTCGGCGAGACGCGCGCACGCGGCGGCCGCGTGGTCGCGGTGGGCACCACCAGCCTGCGCGCGCTCGAAGCTGCCGCGCGGGCTTCATCGGATGCCGCGGGTGCGCTGCGCGCCGGGGCCGCCGAGACGGACATTTTCATCACACCGGGCTATCGATTCAGCATCGTCGACGCCCTCATCACCAACTTCCACCTGCCGCGCTCCACACTGCTGATGCTGGTCTCGGCGTTCGCGGGCGTCGACACGATCCGCGCGGCCTACGCCCACGCCATCGCGGAACGCTACCGTTTCTTCAGCTACGGTGACGCCATGTTTCTGGAAAAGAGCCGCCTGGAGCACGCGCAATGAAATTCGACCTTCTCGCCGCGGATGGCAACGCGCGCCGTGGCCGTCTCCAGCTTGCGCACGGCACGGTGGAGACGCCGGCCTTCATGCCGGTGGGCACCTATGGCACGGTGAAGGCGATGGCGCCGGCCGAGATCACGGAGATCGGCTACGAGATGGTGCTGTCCAACACCTTCCACCTGTGGCTGCGTCCGGGGCTCGCGGTCATCGAAAAATTTGGCGGCCTGCACCGGTTCATGGGCTGGGAGCGACCCATCCTCACCGATTCCGGGGGTTTCCAGGTGTTCAGCCTGGGCAAGTTGAGAAAAATCACCGAGGAAGGCGTGAAGTTCGCCTCGCCCGTCAACGGCGACAAGTTGTTCCTTACCCCGGAAATCTCGATGCAGATCCAGCGCACGCTGAATTCCGACATCGTGATGATCTTCGACGAGTGCACGCCCTACCCCGCGACCGAGCGCGAGGCCGCCGACTCGATGCGCCTGAGCCTGCGCTGGGCGGCGCGCTCGAAGGCGGCGCATGCGGGCAATCCCAACGCACTGTATGGGATTGTTCAAGGCGGCATGTACGAAAGCCTGCGCGACGAGTCGGCGGGGGAGCTCGTCGCCATGGATTTCGACGGCTATGCCATCGGCGGGCTGTCGGTGGGCGAGCCGAAGGACGACATGGCACGCATCCTCACCCACACCGCGCCGCAGCTCCCCGCCGACAAGCCGCGCTACCTGATGGGCGTCGGCACGCCGGCCGATCTCGTCGCGGCGGTGGGGCAGGGCATCGACCAGTTCGACTGCGTGCTGCCCACGCGCAACGCGCGCCACGGGATACTCTTTACGCGGCGCGGCGAGCTGCGCATCCGCAACGCACGCTGGAAGCTCGACACCGCACCGATCGACCCCGAGTGCGACTGCCACGCCTGCACGCATTTTTCGCGGGCCTACGTGCACCACCTCGTCCGCGCGGGCGAGATTCTCGGTGCCCGGCTGGCGACGATCCACAATCTGCACTACTACCACCGCCTGATGGCGGACATGCGCGCCGCGATCGAGATGGGGCGTTTCGCCGGATTTGCTACCCGGTTTCACGAGCTGCAAACCAGTGGGTGGTAGAATTTGGGGTTTTATTAGCCGAATTGCCCTGAACTGGAGCTCCATCCCGTGATTTCGCTTGCTCATGCCCAGGCCGCCGCACCGGCCACCCCCGGTCTCACAGACTTTTTGCCCCTCATCATCATCTTCATCCTGTTCTGGTTCATGCTCATCCGCCCGCAGATGAAGCGCGCCAAGGAACAGAAGAAGATGCTGTCCGAACTGGCGAAAGGCGACGAAGTCGTCACCGCCAGCGGCCAGGTTGGCAAGGTGGCGAAAATCGGCGAGCAATACGTCGCCCTGGAAATCGCCGACGGCGTGATCACTCACGTGCAGAAGCAGTCAGTGCAGACGCTGCTGCCCAAGGGCACCATCAAAGGTTTGTGACATCGCAAGGGGTCAGGATACAGGGATCAGGAAATGAACGGCCTGCGGCCGCGCGCTCGAACACCTCTCTCCACCTCCCCTCTTCCCCGAACCCCGACCCCTGAATCCCGACCCCTGAAATGAACCGCTACCCGCTCTGGAAGTACGTCCTCATCGGCATCACGCTGGTGGTCGCCTTCGTCTACGCCCTGCCCAACTTCTTCGGCGAAGTGCCCGCGGTGCAAGTATCGCCGGTGCGCACCACCGAAAAAGCCGATGCCGCGCTCCTGGGTCAGATCGAATCCGCGCTGAAGACGGCGGGGCTCGCCTATCACGGCGCGGAGCTGGCCGGCAACAGCGTCAAGGTGCGCCTCGCCAGCACCGATGCGCAGATCAAGGCAAAGGACGTAGTGCAGAACGCCCTCGGCAACCGCTACACCGTCGCACTCAACCTGGTGTCGGCCTCGCCGGCATGGCTCACCTCGATCAACGCGCTGCCGATGTACCTCGGTCTGGACCTGCGCGGGGGCGTCCATTTCCTGCTGGAAGTCGACATGAAAGCGGCGCTGGAGAAGGCCGCGGTGCGTTACCAGAACGATTTCCGCACGGAATTGCGTAACGACAAGATCCGCTATGGCCGCATCACCCGCGAGGGCAACACCGTCACGGTATACTTCTCTACGCGCGACCAGCGCGACGCCGCCACCCGCAAGCTGGGCGTGGCGTTCGCCGACCTTGCCTTCTCGCCCGAAGACCAGGCCGAAGGCTTCACGCTTTCCGCGCGCCTCAAGCCCGAAGCCGAAAAGCGCGTGCAGGAATTCGCCCTGCAGCAAAACATCACCACACTCAGGAACCGCGTCAACGAGCTCGGCGTGGCCGAGCCGGTGATCCAGCAGCAGGGCGCGAGCCGCGTCGTCGTGCAACTGCCCGGCGTGCAGGATACCGCCAAGGCGAAGGACATCCTCGGACGCACCGCCACGCTGGAAGTACGCATGGTCGACGAACAGGCCGATCCGATCGCCATCGGCCAGGGCCAGGCGCCGTTCGGCGCGGAAATCGTGTCGAGCCGCGAAGGCGTGCCGATCGCAGTGAAAAAGGATGTGGTGCTGACCGGCGACTCGATCACCGACGCCTCGCCCGGCTTCGACAACCAGAGCGGCCAGGCGGCGGTACACATCAACCTGGACGGCAAGGGCGCGCGCATCTTCAAGGACATCACGCGCGAGAACGTCGGCAAGCGCATGGCGATCCTGCTGATCGAAAAGGGCGTCGCCGAGGCGATCACCGCGCCGGTCATCCGTGAGGAAATCGGCGGCGGCCGGGTGCAGATCACCGGCATGGAGTCCGCCCAGGAAGCCTCGGACGTGGCGCTCCTGCTGCGCGCTGGCGCGCTCGCCGCCCCCATGCAGATCGTCGAGGAACGCACTGTTGGCCCGAGCATGGGTGCGGAAAACATCAGCAAGGGCTTTCACTCGAACATCTGGGGCTTCATCACCGTGGTCAGCTTCATGGCCCTCTACTACCGCGTGTTCGGCCTGTTCTCGTCCGTTGCACTGGCGATCAACGCCTTCTTCCTCATCGCCCTGCTGTCGATGTTGCAGGCGACGCTCACCCTGCCCGGCATGGCGGCGATCGCCCTGACGCTCGGCATGGCGATCGACGCCAACGTGCTGATCAACGAACGCGTACGCGAGGAGCTCAGGAACGGCGCCACGCCGCAGGCCGCGATCAGTGCCGGCTACGAGCGCGCGTGGGCCACCATTCTCGACTCCAACCTCACCACGCTCATCGCCGGCATCGCGCTGTTCTGGCTCGGATCGGGCCCGGTGCGCGGCTTCGCCGTGGTGCTGTGCCTCGGCATCCTCACCTCCATGTTCAGCGCCGTCACGGTATCGCGCGCCATGGTCAATCTCACCTACGGCCGCCAGGCGCGTCTGGCCAAAGTCTCGATCTGAGGACCGGATCATGCTGGAATTCTTCCCGTTCAGGAAAACCATCCCCTTCATGAGCTGGGGCAAGCTCACCACGACCATTTCGCTGGTGACCTTCCTGTTCTCGGTATGGTCGCTGTGGGACCGTGGTCTCAACCTCGGCGTCGACTTCACCGGCGGCACGCTGATCGAAGTCACTTATCCGCAGCCCGCCGACCTGCATGTCATCCGCAGCGCACTGGAAAAGACCGGGCTGGCGGAAATCTCGGTACAGAATTTCGGCACCAGCCGCGACGTCCTGATTCGCCTGCCCAACAAGGGGCATGCCAACGAATCGGTCACCAGCAACCGCGTGATGGGCGCGCTGCAAGCCGCCGACGCCGCCGTGGAACTCAAGCGCGTCGACTTCGTCGGCCCACAGGTCGGCAAGGAGCTGTACGACAGCGGCGCGCTTGCGCTGCTGGTGGTCGCGTTCGGCATCATGGCCTACCTCGCGATCCGCTTCGAATGGCGCTTCGCCGTGGCCGGCATGCTCGCCAACATGCACGACATCGTGATTATTCTCGGCGTGTTCGCCTTCTTCCAGTGGGAATTCACCCTGACCGTGCTGGCAGGCGTGCTGGCGATCCTTGGCTATTCGGTCAACGAGTCGGTCGTCATCTTCGACCGCATCCGCGAGAACATCCGCAAGATGCGCGGCGCGACCATCTCCCACATCATCGATGACGCCATCACCCGCACCATGAGCCGCACCATCATCACCCACGGCTCGACGCAGATCATGGTGCTCTCGATGCTGTTCTTCGGCGGCGAGGCGCTGCACAACTTCGCACTCGCGCTCACCATCGGCATCATGTTCGGCATCTATTCGTCGGTGCTGGTCGCCTCGCCATTGTTGCTGATGTTCGGCGTGAAGCGCGAACACTTCATCAAGCCGGTGGAGAAGAAGGAAGAGGCGGTTGTTTGAGATCCAAGTAGCAAGATTCAAGATGCAAGACTCAAGGATGCGGCGTACGCTTCCTTGCATCTTGTAACTTGCATCTTGAATCTGCCCTGACATGCTCCACGACTTCATCGACTGGATCCTCGCCACCGTCCACGACTGGGGCTACACCGGCATCTTCGTGCTGATGGCGCTGGAATCCACCGTGTTGCCGGTACCGAGCGAGCTGGTGCTGATTCCGGCCGGCTACCTCGCGCATCAGGGGCAGATGAATTTCGGGCTGATCGTGCTCGCGTCCACCGTCGGCAGTCTGGTCGGTGCGTCGTTCAACTACGTCGTGGCGATGTGGCTGGGACGCCCTTTTCTCGAACGCTGGGGCCGCTGGTTTTTCGTGCGTCCCGAACTGCTGCGCAAGACCGACCTGTTCTTCGCAAAGCACGGCGCGGTGTCCACCTTCACCGGCCGCCTGATTCCCGGCATCCGTCACCTCATCTCGATTCCCGCCGGGCTCACGCGCATGCATCTCGCGGCGTTCGCGTTCTACACCTGTCTCGGTGCCGGGCTGTGGTCGCTCATCCTCACCCTGTTCGGCTACTTCCTCGGTGGCAACGAGGCGCTGATTCGCGAATACCAGCACTTCATCACGGCGGGCGTCATCGTCTTCGTC
>JACDJA010002335.1_pt1 | contig 13775 bp, 10 predicted proteins | sample 7449241 | NCBI WGS metagenome assembly JACDJA01 (sample SAMN14253289, study PRJNA609438) | sludge metagenome | isolation source: initial anaerobic sludge | collected 2018-12-20 | reverse complement strand
CCGTGGCACGACTGGTGGGCAAACCGAAACGGGGAGAAACGGTGCGGATCCAGGCGGCCGACGGCCGCACCCTGGCCGTGGGCGCCTACTCCCCGGATTCCCAGATCCGGGTCAGGCTTTGGGATCATGACCCGCAAACGGTCATTGACGCCGCCTTCTTCCATCACCGCCTGGAAAGGGCCATCGCGTGGCGCGGCCGTCTTCCCCAACTACGGGACACCAATGCCTGGCGCATCGTCAACGGGGAAAGCGACGGGTTGCCCGGTGTGGTGGTGGACCGCTACGCCGATTTTGCCGTCTGCCAATTTTTATCCGCGGGGGCCGACCTCTGGCGTGAAGAGATCGTGGCCGCCCTGCGCGCGCAGCTTCCGATCAAGGGAGTTTTCGAGCGTTCGGATACCGACGCCCGGCGCAAGGAGGGCCTGCCTCCTTCGATGGGGCTGATCTGGGGCGTGCCGCCGCCCGAGCTCATCGACATCACCGAGGGACCGCTGCGGTTTCAGGTGGACGTGCAAACGGGCCACAAGACCGGCTTCTACCTGGACCAACGGGAGAATCGGCGTCTGGTCGCCGCCTATAGCCCCGGCGCGCACGTACTCAACGCCTTTGCCTACACCGGCGCCTTCGGTCTCTGGGCCCTGGCGGGGGGAGCGGAAACCGTTACCCACCTGGAGGCTTCCGCCGATGCTCTGACCCAGGCCGATGTCCACACGGCCCTCAACGGATTCGATTCCGCCAAGGTCTCGCTCATCACCGCCGATGTCTTCAAACAACTGCGCATCTACCGGGACCAGGGCCAACGCTTCGATCTCGTGATCCTCGATCCGCCCAAATTCGCCGCCGCCGCCGGCCAGGTTTCCAAGGCGGCCCGGGGGTACAAGGACATCAACCTCCTGGCCTTCCGTCTGTTGCGCCCCGGTGGCACCCTGTTCACCTTTTCCTGCTCCGGTCACGTGGACGGCGCGCTGTTCCAGAAGATCGTCTTCGACGCGGCCCTGGATGCCGGCTGTACGGTTAAAATTCTCCACGACCTCGGCCAGGCACCGGATCACCCGGTGGCGTTGAACTTTCCCGAGAGCCGCTACTTGAAAGGGTTTGCCGTGGGCATCGAAGGCTAGTCCAACCGGCGACTACCCCTCTAAGGCTTCACGCATCTTGGCGGACAAGAGCTGAATGGAAAAGGGTTTCTGGATAAAATGCACGCCGGGGTCCAGAACCCCGTGGTGGGCAATGACATCGGCGGTATAACCGGACATGAAGAGGCATCTGAGTCCCGGTCGAATTTCTTGCAACCGCTGGGCCAGCTCGCGTCCGTTCATCTCGGGCATCACCACGTCGGTGACCAACAGGCCGATCTCGTTGGCATGCTTCTGGGCCAAGGAGATGGCGTCCCGGGCGGTGCCGGCGCTCAGAACCCGGTAGCCCAGCTTCTGCATCATCATCCGGTCCAGATTGAGAAGCTTGGGTTCATCTTCCACCACCAGCACCGTTTCACCGCCGGGGGTGGTCTGAACCGGCTCCAGGCCGCCAGGTCGCTCGGCCCGTTGCGCCCGCCGTTCCCGCGGCAGGTAGATCTTGACGGTGGTCCCGAGACCCGGCTCACTGTAAATGTTGATAAATCCGCTGTTCTGCTTGACGATCCCGTAAACGGTGGCCAGCCCCAGGCCCGTGCCCCGATCGACCCCCTTGGTGGTGAAAAAGGGCTCGAACAGGTGGGACTGGACTTCCAGGTCCATGCCGCAACCGTTGTCGCTGACGGTGAGTTGAACGAAGTCGCCGGCAACAAAACCGGTGTGGGCGGCGCAATAAACCGCATCGATGACGACATTTTCCGTCTTGATGACCAGGCACCCGGAGCCGGGCATCGCGTCCCGGGCATTGACGCACAGGTTGGTGCAGATCTGGTCGATCTGACTCGGATCCATGTAGACTGGCCAGAGGTCTTCGCCGGGCTCCCACGCCAGCTCTATATCCTCACCGATGAGCCGCCGCAGCATGTTGAGCAAACTTTCCACCGTTCGGTTGAGATCCAGGATCGCAGGCGCCACGGTCTGCTTGCGGGCGAAAGCGAGCAGCCGCCGGGTCAGGTCGGCCGAGTGCTGAGCGGCCTTGTGAATCTCGGTGATATATTCATGGAGCCAATCCTCCGGTGACAGCCGGCTTAGCGCCATCTCGGCATACCCCTGGATCACCCCGAGCATGTTGTTGAAATCATGGGCCACTCCGCCGGCGAGGCGTCCCACGGACTCCATTTTCTGGGCCTGGATGAGCTGGGCCTGGAGACGGTCACGCTCCTTTTCGGCGTTGAGCCGGTCGGTGACATCCCGCGAAATGCCGCGAAATCCCACGGCTTGTCCGTTCTGGTCGTGGATCAACGAGACGGAGACTTCGATGGTGCGGCATTGACCGTCCTTGCGCCGGACGTCCCAGCACAGATCCTTCACCGGTTCGCCGGTTTTGAACAGACGGGTATACGCCTTGTAGATCTTCTGCCGACTGTCATCATCGGCGGCGTAATCCCGGTAGTTCAGGCCGATCATTTCCTCGATTCCGTATCCGATTTGTCGCGAAGCGGCCGGGTTGACAAAGGTGAACCTGCCGCCCAGATCCACCTCGTAGTACCCCTCCTGAATACTTTCGAGGATGATGCGGTATCGGGTCTCGCTGTCCCGGAGGCGGGCTTCGGCCTCTTTCTGGGCGCTGATATCGCTGATCACGCCGATGGATCCCAAGTACGTTCCCGTCGCGGGATCCTTGCGCGCGCAGGCCCCCACCAGGGTCCAAACGGCGGTGCCGTCTTTTCGCTGAAGCAGCAATTCGTAGCGTTCGCTGGTGCCCGTCGCCCGACGCATTTCAGCGGCAATGGCCAGGTTCCGATGCGCCGGCAGCACGAATTCCTGCCAGCCGCGACCCAGCATCTCGGCTGCGGCATACCCCAGCAGCTTCGCCAGGGCGAAATTGACAAAGGAGATCACCCCGCGGGTGTCGGCAAACACGATGCCCTCGGTGGTGTTTTGGACGATGGTCTCAGCGCAATCCTCCGGAAGCGAGCGCATCCCGTCCCGGCGCCGTTGGTCGATGAAATGGTCAGTCATCCTTGCAAACCTTGTTCTTTTACACCGTGCAGGTCCCGCCTTGGGCAGGGCCGTGGCGTCGGACGGACAACGATCCGATTTTCTTGTTGGCGGTTATCCGTTTTCCGGCGAAGCCTTTTTCAGGGGCAGCGCGGAGCCCTTCTCCGGAGGCGGTGGGACTAAGAGGGATGGCTCATCGGGCCTCATTCCGGCCAGTTCGTTGAGGGCGGTGCGAATCTCCCGGGTCCCTTCGGTGGCCACTTGGCCGATGCGATCGAAGTCCCGTCGCGTCTCGCCGAGGGAAAAGCGTCCCGCCGTGCGCCGGATGAAGTCGGCCACCCGCGGTCGCACCGTCTGCCAGGTATCGCGACGGGTTTGGCTTTCCAGGGAGACCAACTGGTCCGGATCGGCCAGGATTCGCCGTTGAAAACGACGGAACAGATACCGGTGCACCAAGGCGATCCAGCCCGACGCGGCCAGCACGGCCGTGGTGCCGCCTACGGCGCCGGCCACCATCGGATCGCCGATCCCCCCGCCGCCAACAAAAATGAGAACCCCCACGGCGACGGCGCCGGCCGACAGGCTGTAAACCAAGGCCCTTACCAGGCTCCGCAGACGAAAACCGCGCAGCCGGCGGCGGTAGGTCACCAGCGCGCTCAACAACAGCGCCAGGCGATCGGCATGGGTCTCGATGAAAGCCGCCAGATGGTCGAGCCGATACCGGGGGGCCTCCTGGATGGCTCGTCGCAACTCCTCACGCTGATTGTCGAGGTACTGGAGGTATGAACGGCGGGAGCCCTCCGTTCCCCCTTCGGCCGCTCGGGGCGAATAGGTGAGCCGGATGGGCGGAATGTCCTTACGCCCGGTCATTTGGGAAAGGTTCCAGCACAGGGTGCCGTACACCCGCAACAGATCGTTGAGGGAAGCACAGGCGTCGATGCGGTTGAGAACGAAGAGGATCCGATCCTCGAAAGTGTGCGCCGGCAAGGTCTCGCGCAGGCTGTTGTAAACCTCGCGCACCGTTCCGGGATTGTGGGGATCGAAGAGCATCAGCACCAGATCGGCGATGTGGGCCAGATCGCCGATGACCTGTTGGTAATTGTAGCCTCGGTCGCGCTCCGCGACGCTGTCAAGCATGCCGGGGGTGTCGATGAGGGCCATCTGCTTGAGAAAGGGCGAATTGACTTTCTTGAGACGGAAATGGGCGGCGAAACGCTGGCCGTGACGTTTGAGATTTTCAAAGGGATACTCGGGATCGTTGAGCAGAAATCGGCCATCGCGCTCCTCGGTGACCCGCACCGGACCAGGCACCTCGTCGTAGGTGATCACGGTGAAGCAATCATCGGTGGGCGCCTGGCCGGTGGCCTGAATCGGCACCCCGAGCAACTCGTTGATCAGGGTGGATTTTCCCGAGGAATAGTTGCCCAGAAACAGCACCTGGGGCCGCCACTTGATGTTGGTTTCCAGGGGTGTCTCGCTGTAACCGTAGCGCAGGGCCACCGGCGAGAGCCGTTCCTGGACCAGCTCGAGCATCTCCTGGCGCAGCGCGGTGATGTAGTTGTCGCGGTACATGTCTTGGTCTCCGTTGGTTTTTTTTCGCGGCGAAGGCCATCGCTACGCTACCAGAGCCCCCCATCCCGGTCAACAGCAATGCGGCCCCTTGGTGCCGTCTTGACGCTGACCGGGATCTCAAGGTACAAAAACAACAAGCTCATGCAAATCTCCTGTGACGACATTGCGCTGGCGTTGGTCGGCGCCGAAACGCCGATCTTCGCCGCCCTGAATTTCAACCTGAAAGGGCCGGGATTTCACGCGCTGTTCGGCCCGTCCGGGGTGGGCAAAACCACCCTGGCCCGCCTGCTCATTGGTCAGATGCGTCCTGACAGTGGCGGGATCCGTATCGACGGGTGTCCGCGGCGCCTGTACGCCTACAATCTCGAACGACTCCCCGGCTGGTCCAGCGTGGGACGGCATCTGGAAAAAATCACCCCGGCCTCCCAACGCCCGCGGTGCGCCGAACTGGCGGCGGCTTTCGGCATCGAGCCGGTGCTGGGTCAACGCTTCGCCCGCCTGTCCCTGGGCCAGAAAAACCGCGTCAACCTGATCCGCTATCTGGTGCAGGACTTCGAGCTGCTCATCATGGACGAAAGCCTGGCCAACGTCGACGAACGCACCCGGGGACGGATCATCACCACGATCAAAACCCTTTTTCCGGACCGGTTTTTTTTGTACATCTCCCACAACGCCATCGAGGTGGCGCGGTTCTGCCGACAGGTGCTGGTGCTGCGTGGCGCGCACCGTGAGCCCCAGGCCTTGACGGTGCCGGGACTGGACGGCAACGGTGAAGCGGCGCCCCCACCGGCCATGGAGAAAGCCCTGCTGACGATCATGAACGCCATCTGAAGCCAAAAAATGCTCGCACGTCGAATCTACCAGTTTCTCATCGTTTACGCCGTCGGTCTGGCGCTGTTGCTCGGCCTTAAGTACCTGGCCGGCTTGTCGGACTACGTCATCCCCGGCCCGCCCCTGATCTGGCAAACCTTCCATGAAGTCTACGGCCGCTACACCGCCGACACCCTGAACACCTTTTCCGTTGCGGTGTTCGGTCAGGTGATCTCCATCGGTCTGGCCACGGGCATCGGTATTCTCGGCCGCCAAGCCACCTGGTTCGGTAACTTCGTCAAGGTGGCGGCCTACAACGTTCAGGCCTATCCCATCGTGGCGCTGGCCCCCATCATCTTCATCCTGCTGGGCGACGGGTTCATCACCCGGTTGGTGATTGCCGCCATGATCTGCTACTTTCCCCTGCTGCTGGTGGTCCTGGGGGTCATGGGTGAGCCGGTGACGGAAATCGAGCATTTCTACCGCATCACCGGTCGGATGCGCTGGCAGTTGGAAGTCAAGATTCGGGCATTTGAAAACCTTCACAAACTCACCACGGTGGTGGCCGGCAGCGCCACCCTGGCCATGGCCGGCACCATCGTGGCCGAATTCATCGCCGCCAACGCCGGCATCGGCTACAGCATCCGCATCGCCTTGTACCAGAGTGATCTGGGCAAGATTCTCATCGCCCTGTTTCTCATCGGCATCTGCCTCTCCGTCTACCAGGCATTGCTGGAATGGGCCGGCGCCCAAGTGCACCGCCGTTGGGAAACCATCGATGGAGGGGCCGCTTGATGAATTCGCGACGCGGTAGCGGGCTTTTGGGGGCCTTTCTTCGACGCGGCGGCCGGTGGCCGGGCAAACTCCTGTGGTTGTTGACGCTGACGGGATGGTTGCTGCCCACCGCCCCCACGGCCGCCGCCGATCCGTTGGTCTACCGCCTCAAGTGGCTGCAAAACAGCAGCACGGTGGGAGACCTGTACGCCGACGTCCAGGGTTTTTTCGCCGCCCGGGGACTGACGGTGGAGGTGAAGCCGGGAGGGCCGGAACGCGACGCCATCAAGGAACTGGAGCTGGGACACGCCCAGTTCGGGGTGGCGTCGGCCGACCAGGTGATCCGGGCGGCCGCCAAGGGCGCACCGGTGGTGGTGATCGCCCAGATCTTCCAGGTCAACCCCCTGCAGTGGATCTACCGAGCCAGCCGGCCGCCCCTGGAGACCTTGGCGGACCTCGAGGGGTTGATTATCGGCATCACCTACGGCGGCAACGACGAAATGATCATGCGCACCGTGCTGGCCAAAGCCGGCCTGGATGAAAGAAGGGTGACCCTGATGAGCGTGCGCTACGACTTCACGCCGTTTTACCGCCGGCGGGCCGATCTGTGGCCCATCTACCGCAACAGTCAGGGCATCGTCATTGCCGACCGGATGGCCCGGGCCGGAGAACCGGTGCGCTTCTTCAATCCGACCGACTTCGGGGTGCGTTTCGTGGCCAATTCGGTGGTGACCCACCAGCGCCTGCTCGACGATCAACCGGACCTGGTGCATCGCTTTCGGGAGGCCCTGCTCGAGGGGTGGCGAGCGGCCCTGGCCGAGGAAAACGAGCAGCGCGCACTGGCGATCATCGCCCGTTTCGACCCCGATACCCCTCCGGATCTGATGGCCCGTCAGCTCCGGGTGACCCGGGAACTGGTGCGCCCGACGGCCGATTTTCCCGTGGGGCGCCTCGACGTGGCGGCATGGCGTCAAACCGAGGAAATCATGCATCGGCAGGGGTTGATTCCCCGACCGGTGAACGTGGTCTCCAGGCTCCACGGGCCGGCACCGCCGTGAGCCAGGAGGACCGCTACAGCGGTTTTGCCGAGCTCTGCCGCCACGAAACGGAAGGCACGGACTTCGTGATCCTGGCCAAGGCGGTGGCCTCTCCACTCCTGGTCATGGCACCCCACGGCGGCGGCATCGAACCGGGCACGGTGGACCTGGCCCATGCCATCGCCGGCGACGATTACGCCTTTTACGCTTTCAAGGGCATCAAAGCCTCGGGCAACGCCGTGCTGCACATCACCAGCAACCGCTTCGATGAGCCCCGTGCCCTGCGCCTGGCCCGCCGGGCCGCGTGGGTGCTCACCCTTCACGGTTGCCAGGAACCGGGCACCGTTGTTTTCGTTGGGGGCCGGGACGGCCCCCGGTGCCATGGGATCCGCAGCGCCCTCCAGAAAGCCGGTTTCAACGCTCTGGAGAGCCAGCGTCCGGGGCTGCGCGGCATCAACCCCAACAACATCTGCAACCGCGGTTACAGCGGCCGAGGCGTTCAACTGGAGATCAGCGACGGCCTGCGCCGGGCGATGTTCGACCACCTGCGCCGACGCACCGGTCGGCGCAAGACGGAGGTCTTCCACCGTTTCGTGGCGACGGTGCGAAGGGCCCTGGAGACCCTGGTCCGACCCCGGACGGACGCCCCGGCCGCCGCTGTCCCGGCCCCCACCTGGCGCATCGCCGCCAATCCGGCCCACCGACTCAAGGTCATGGCCCTCCGCGCCATCGTCTTCATGGAAGAGCAGGCCGTGGCCTTCACGGAGGAATTTGACGACGAGGACGATGCCTCGGTACACATTTTGGGAGAGGTGGCGGGGGAACCGGTGGCCTGCGGCCGGTTGCGTTTCGGCGACGAATGGGCCAAACTGGAACGCATTGCGGTGCGACGCGGCTACCGCGGCCGCGGCCTGGGGCACCAGCTCATCGGCGTCATGCTGGCCGAGGCCACCCGACGGGGGCATCACCGTTTCCGCCTCCATGCCCAGGTCCACCTCGTCGATTTGTATCGCAAACACGGCTTCACGCCATGCGGCGACACGTTCTACGAGGCCGGCATCCCCCACCGCCTCATGACCCGCGAAACGCCGTTGCAAGGGGACACGTCTCAAACCTGAGATCTGAAAGTTGAAATCGCTTCAGCCTGCATATCGTCAGGCCGCCATGGATGGCCGCCTCCAGCGCCAGGCGGCCCTGGCGAAGGAAGCTCTGGCCGAATGCCGTCTCTGCCCCCGCCAATGCGGCGCCCGACGCCTGGCCGACGAAACGGGATTCTGCCGCGGCGGCACGGCGGCGACGGTGGCCAGCTACGGTCCCCACTTCGGGGAAGAGCGCCCCCTGGTGGGTCGCGGCGGATCGGGGACCATCTTCTTCGCCCACTGCAACCTGCGCTGCACTTTCTGCCAGAACTACGAGATCAGCCACCTCGGCCAAGGGGATCCCGCCTCGGCGGACCAACTGGCCGCCATCATGCTCGCCCTCCAGGCCATGGGCTGCGCCAACATCAATCTGGTGACCCCCTCCCACGTGGTGCCCCAGATTCTCGAGGCCCTCTGCCTGGCCGTGAACGACGGTCTGCGCCTGCCGCTGGTCTTCAACACCAGCGCCTACGACCGGGTGGAGACCCTTCAGTTGCTGGATGGCGTGGTGGATATCTACATGCCGGACTTCAAGTTCTGGGATGCCGCCATCGCCGCCGAAACCTGTCAGGCCCCCGATTACCGTCCGGTGGCCTGCGCCGCCATCGAAGAGATGCACCGCCAGGTGGGCGATCTGGTCATCAGCACCGACGGCCTGGTCGCCCGAGGTCTGTTGGTGCGTCACCTGGTGCTGCCGGAAAACCTGGCCGGCACGGCGGAAGTGATGAGTTGGATCGCCGCCATGATCTCCCCCCACACCTATGTGAACATCATGGCTCAGTACCGCCCCTGCGGTACCGCATCCCGGACACCGGGCTTGAGCCGCCGGGTGACGACCGCCGAATACGCCGCGGCCGTGGCGGCCACCCGCCGCACCGGTCTCCACCGCCTCGACGAGGCCCCACGATGACGGAGGATCTGAGATGGCAACCGCAACGCCCGGAAGGATCGCCTCCAGTCCCAAGTCCACATGGAAAAAACGTCTCGTTTCCCCGGATGCCGTACTGGAACGGATCCGGCCCGGCATGCGGATCTTCATCGGTACCGGGGTGGCCGAGCCCCTCACCCTGGTACGCCACCTGAAAGCCGCCAAGGCCGGCAACCTCACCGACCTGGAACTGTTTCAGCTCGTGAGCCTCGGTCACGCCATCGACCAGACGGCCCTGGATCCGCACAAGTATCGGCTCAAAACCTTTTTCACCGGCTGGGAAGTCGAAGCGGCCATCACCGAGGGCATGGCCGATTTCATTCCCAGCCGCTACTACCAGATCCCCGAGCTCTTCCAGTCCCAACGGATTCCCATCGATGTGGCCTTCGTCCAGATCACCGCCCCGGACCGGGCCGGCTTCTGCAGCCTGGGCGTCTGCGTGGACGTCGCCCGCCAGGCCATGGCCCAGGCCAAGCTGGTGGTGGGTGAAATCAACCCCTTCATTCCACGGACCTTCGGTGACACCTTCGTCCGGGTGGACGAATTCGACCTGCTGGTGGAAAGCACCGAACCGCCGCTGTACTTCGAGCGCTGGAAGGTGGACCCGGTCTACGAGCGCATCGGGGCCAACGTGGCCGCGATGATCGAAGACGGCGCCTGCATCGCCTTTTCCATCGGTCCCCTCTACGAAGCGCTGAGCAGGCATCTCAGCGGCAAGCGGGACCTGGGCATTCATACCCCGTTTTTTTTCGACAGTCTCATGGACCTCGTGGTGGGCGGGGCCGCCACCAACCGCGGCAAGGACATCTACCGGGGAAAATCCCTCACCTCCTACGCCATCGGCACCCGGACCCTGATGCGCTGGCTCAACAACAACCCGTTGGTGGAGTTCCAGTCGATCCAGCAAGTCTTCAATCCGTTTTACATCAGTCGTAACCGACACTTCGTGGCCGTGATGCAGGCCCGCAAGGTGGACCTGTCCGGCCGCATCGCCCTGCACACCGGCAAGGGCAACGTCGGCTCCGGGCCCGCCGAAGCCATCGACTTTTTCATCGGCGCCCAGCTTTCCGACGGCGGCCAGACCATCTTCGCCCTGCCCAGCCGCAACCGCGACGGCCAGGCCAACATCCAGATCTCGGTGCGCGACTATCCCAACCAATTCAGTCTGTGGGAGTCGGTGGATGCCATCGTCACCGAGCACGGGATTGTCAGCATGAAGGGCAAAACGGTGCGGGAACGGGCCCAGGCCCTCATCGACGTGGCCCATCCCGATGACCGCGCCGCTCTCATCGACGAGGCGCGTCAGCGGCGGATCATCTACCCGGACCAGATCTTCATCGCCAGCAGCGGGCACCGCTATCCGGCGGAGCTGTCTTCCAGGCACACCTTCAAGAACGGCGTAGAGGTCCGTTTCCGGGCGGTAAAGCCGTCGGATGAGGAAGGGATGCGGCGCCTGTTTTACCGTCTTTCGGACGAAACGGTCTTCTCCCGTTACTTCTACCTGATCCGTACCATGCCCCACGACGAAATCCAGGAATACGTCAACGTGGACTACCAGCAGTCCCTTTCCATCGTGGGGCTGGTGGGCAAGCCGGGCGAGGGGCGCATCATCGCCGAAGCACGGTTCGACCGCCTGGAGGACAACGCCCCGTCGGCCGAATTTTCCATCCTCGTCGATGAATCCTATCAGAACCTGGGCATCGGCCCTCACCTCTGTCACTTGCTGATTCCACTGGCCAAGGAGCGACAGATCCACACCTTCACCGCCGACGTGCTTTCCCACAACCAGAAGATGCTGCACATGGTGGCCAAGGTCGGTTGGCGGGTGAAGGCGCGTTTTGAAGACGGGATCTATCGACTGAACATCGACCTGGGGTAGCGACGGAAGGCGGCCGCCGGCGTCGTGGAGCGGTGCCGGCGGCTCCTGAAAAAGCGGTCAGGGTGAGACCTTGAGACGATCTCCGGGGTGAATGGCATCGCCGGCCTTGAGATTGTTGAGTTGGCGCAGTTTTTCCACGCTGAGGTTCTCCCGGCGTCCGATGCTGTAAAGGGTATCTCCCGGCTTCACCGTGTAAACGCTTACCTTGACCGGGGCCGGCTTGGGCGCCGGTGCCGCCTTGGGTTTGGGCGTCTCGGAACGGGGAGCGGTGGCGCGGGGAGCGGCAACCCTGACCCCTTTTTCCAGGGCGGCCACGCGCTGGCTCAAGGCCGTCTCGCTGCGGTCGAGCCGCCGCACCAGGGCGTCGATCTGCCCCTGGAGCCCTTCGGTGTCCACGGCGTTAGTTGCCGGCGCCGGGACCGGCATGGGCGCCGGCGTTTCCAATCGCTGCTCGATCAGGTCGAGCCGGTCTTCAATGCGCGAAAGCTGTTCGGCATCGAAGGACGGTTCGCCGCCGCCCATCCGCAACACCCCCACCAGAAGCACCACCACCGCCAGGATGGCTACGGGAATCAGCGGTCGGCGCAAGATCCCCGAGAGGGAAAATCCCCCCGCCCCTTCCCGTAACACCGAGTATCCGGGCGCTTCCACATCGATACGGCCGGCGGTCTCCTCGTCTTCCGCCGGGCGTTCGCGATCTTTCCACTCCATGGTTTTCTCTCCTTGATATCGGTCACGTGGCCGCTAAAACAAACCCGTTTTGGACGCGGGAATGCAGCTTAGATAAAAATCACTTCGCCTTCAAGCCTTTTGGTCACCACCCTTTGACAGACGCCGGAGGGTCCGATATGGGGAACTGTCCATTACCGCCGCGACCCCAACGTCAGGAGCGAATCATGCTGACCGACCTTCAACGCCAACGCTATGCCGATGTGTTGTGGTGGGGATTGAAAACCGCCCGCCAAAACCGCTTCCGCAAGGGAGACGTGATCTCCCTGCGCTTCGGTCTGCCCGCGCTCCCCCTGGCCGAAGTCGTTTTTCAGCGCCTCATCGATCTGGGGTTCAACCCGGTGGTGCGTCCCATGCTCAACGCCGCCATGGAGCGCAGCTTCTACCAGGGCGCCGACAACCGTCAACTCGGTTTCGTTCCCCCCGGTGAACCGGAGCTGTACGGACGCCTCAACGGGAGCATCTTCATCCACGCCCCCGAATCCCTCACCCATCTGCGCGAGGTGGATCCCCGACGTATCGGCCGGGCCGCCGTGGCGCGCAAACCGCTGAAAGAAATCCTGGACCAGCGAGAGCAGGCCGGCGACTTCGGTTGGACCCTCTGCGCCTGGCCCACCGCCGATCAGGCCGTCAAGGCGGACCTGTCGCTGAAAGATTACAGTCGGCAAATCGTGCGGGCCTGTTTTCTCGACCGCCGCGATCCGGTGGCCCGATGGCAAGAGATCCTCCGCCAAGCCACATCCATCAAGCGCTGGCTCTCCGACCTGCCCGTCAAGACCCTGCACATCACCTCGGCCCACACCGACCTGGAAGTCAGGCCGGGGGAAAACCGCCGCTGGCTGGGGGTCAGCGGCCACAACATCCCCAGCTTCGAGCTCTTCGTCTCGCCGGACTGGCGCGGCACCCGCGGGGTCTACCATGCCGACCAGCCCTCCTACCGCAGTGGCAACATCGTCTCCGGCGTGCGCCTGACCTTCGCCCGCGGGCGGGTGGTGGAGGCCGCTGCCGAGCAGGGTGAAGCGTTCCTGCGGGCCCAGTTGGCCATGGACCCCGGGGCCTGCCGCATCGGCGAGTTTTCCCTCACCGACCGCCGCTTTTCCAAGATCGACCGCTTCATGGCCAACACCCTCTTCGACGAAAACTTCGGCGGCCGCCAGGGCAACTGCCACATCGCCGTCGGCGCCGCTTACCTGGACGCCTATGACGGTGATCCCGCCACCCTGGACCGCGCCCGGCGCAAGGCCTTGGGGTTCAATGATTCGGCCCTGCATTGGGACCTGGTGAACACCGAGGCCAAACGGGTCAGCGCCCGGCTCAAGGACGGCCGTAGCGTGGTGATCTACGAAAACGGGCGCTTCGCCCACTGATCATCGGAAACCAGCGCATCGGCGCAAATATTCGAATCAGGGGAGTGGCGAGGCGCTGTCAGGCCTTGCCGATGTCCTCGGGCGAGAGGGCGGCGAGGTAATCGGCCCACTTCTTCCCCTCCTCGGTCTGGTCGGCCGCCTCGGCCTCGGAGACGTCGTGCTTGGATTTTTCGATCACCTGGTCGTCGATGAAGATCGGCGCATCGAATCTCAGGGCCAGGGCGATGGCGTCGCTGGGTCGGGCGTCCATATCGAAATCACCGCCCTGCTCGCTGGAAAAGTAGAGCCGGGCGTAGTAGGTGCTGTCACGGATATCGATAATCTCCACCCGGATGACCCGGACCGCCATCTGCTGCAGAAAATTCTTGAACAGATCGTGGGTCATGGGCCGGTCGAAGGCGACCTCCTTGAGCACCGAAGCGATGGAGGTGGCCTCCAGCAGCCCGATCCAGATCGGCACCACGTG
>JACDJA010002332.1_pt1 | contig 13783 bp, 9 predicted proteins | sample 7449241 | NCBI WGS metagenome assembly JACDJA01 (sample SAMN14253289, study PRJNA609438) | sludge metagenome | isolation source: initial anaerobic sludge | collected 2018-12-20 | reverse complement strand
GGCCACGCTGGCGGGACAGGGGCATCGCCGCTGTCGTCGATCAAACACGCTGGCATCCCCTGGGAGATCGGCCTGGCCGAAACGCAGCAGGTTCTGCGCGCCAACAATCTGCGCGACCGCATCATCGTGCGCGCAGACGGCGGTCTGCGCAATGGTCGCGATGTGCTGATGGCTGCCATTCTGGGTGCGGATGAGTATTCGTTTGGCACGCTGGCCATGATTGCCGAGGGCTGCATCCTGGCGCGGGTATGCCACAACAACACTTGCCCGGTAGGTGTGGCTACCCAGGACCCCAAACTGCGGGCCAAGTTTGCCGGCAGCGTCGAGCATGTGGTGTCGATGTTCACGTTCATTGCCCAGGAGGTGCGTGAGGGACTGGCGCAGCTTGGTTTCCGCCGGCTGGATGATGTCATCGGTCACACCGAGTTGCTGGAGCAGCGCGTCACCGGCGACAATGCCCTCGATTCGCTCGACCTGGGCCCGCTGCTGGCCCAGCCTGACGTGCCCACACCCTACCACCATTTGGGGCGACGCGATTATGACGAACCAGATGCGTTGGGCAACCGGTTGGCGGAGGCGGTGATGGCGGCGCTAAAAATGGGCGACAGTCCGATCCGCCTGGAGATGCCCATCCGCAACACGGATCGCACCGTGGGCGCCCGGCTCAGCGGCCGGCTGGCGCAGGCTGGGTTGACGACGCTGGCGCCGGACGCGATCGAGATCACATTCCACGGCAGCGCCGGGCAGTCGTTTGGGGCCTTCCTGCCGGCGGGGGTGCGTTTCCGCCTGTTTGGCGACGCCAACGACTATGTGGGTAAAGGGTTGGCCGGGGGTGTGCTGGTGGCGCGCCCGCCTGACGACGCCGGTTTCGTTTGGGCCGAGAACTATCTGATTGGCAACACTGTGTTGTACGGCTCCACTGGCGGCGTTCTCTATGCGGCCGGCCGCGCTGGCGAACGCTTTGCTGTGCGCAACAGCCGCGCTCATGCTGTGGTGGAGGGCGTAGGCGACCACGGCTGCGAGTATATGACCGGCGGCGTGGTCGTAGTGTTAGGGCGTACGGGCAACAACTTTGCCGCCGGGATGACGGGCGGGCAGGCGTTCGTGCTCGATACGGGCAGCGTCGACGCGCCCGAATTTTCCGACCGCGTGAATCACGAGTTGGTCTACCTCAGCCGGGTGGATGAGGCCGAGGCGCGGTCAACGCTCTATCGGATGGTCAGCGAGCACCTGGAAGCGACAGACAGCCCCCTGGCCGCGGATCTGCTGGCGCATTGGGACGAGGTGGTGCCTCGATTTTGGCATGTGCGGCCGCGCTGGATGATCGAGGCCACCCGGCCGGCGGGCGAGGAGGCAGGCGTGACTGAGCGCTAGTTGCCGGGCAAGACCCCGAAGGCTTTCAAGACCTCCTGGGGTCTACGGCCGTACCACGAGAATCATCCTTGCATAAGCTGGGGCAACCAGAGTTGGCTTGGCGCCGGCGACGGCGTGGGAGAGGGAGCCGCCAGGGTGGGTGTCGGGGAGAGGGTCGCCGAAGGCGTTGGTGTTGGCGTGGAAGTGGGCGTCGGAGTATAGGTTGGCGGAGGTGGCGGAATCGGTGTGTAGGTCGCAGTGGGAGTGCGGGTAGGCGTTGGTGTGACGGTTGGTGTGGGCCACGGCGTAGCGGTGGGCATGACAAGGAAGTCCTGGGGACAGGCGGTGTTGCTGCGCGGGAAGGTGGCGCCGTAGTTGGCGAGCAGTATGGTATCCAGGCGACTGCTTGGCTCGCGGGCGTAGAAGCGGATCTCATGCCGGCCGGGTTGCAGCGGAAACGCCCTCAGCGCCTCTCGATCAGGATGCACTCTGTCCCATAGCCAATCCCAATCACCGTTTTCGAGGGATGGGATCTCGTAATGAAAAGGCTGGCTGCCGTCGACGGAAACATTGAAAGAGTTCCTGTCCAAACCATTTCCCATCACCCGCGCCCAAAGATAGTAGGCGCCATAGACGGGGACATCGAATGTGAACGCAACGAAACCATTGGGGTTGTTTGCTGCTGTATAAACGAAGCGATTTTCGCATGCCCACGGGCTTGTCCCCCGATACAAGGGCGCCTGCACCGTACCGTTTTCGGCTTCCTCTGACCACAAGAAGTGAGGCGGTGGTGAAAAACGCAAAACGTAGAGCCCGCTTTCACCGGCCGCGACATAAACATCGATGGAACCATCGATCACATGGGCTGCAACCACATCTCGGGCCCCTGGCAGTGGGAAATACCCGACTTCGGTTGGAAAGTCGGCATCGGTGAGGTCGAGTACATAGAGGCCGGAGGTTGCATCTACGAAGTAACCGAATTGGTTGAGCACACTCAGCGCCCGATTGTCTGCGCCCCGTGTGACATAGCTACCGCGCTGCCTCGGATGGTCTGGATCGCTGACATCGACGACCGCCATGCCACTGTGTTGGCTGGTAACGAAGGCCAGCATATCAGACTGGCCGCTGTCGATGGTCAGATCAATTGCATCGCCAGAGAGGCTGAGTGGCGTCCCTGTCGCGGCCGGATGGGCAGGGTCGGTGAGGTCAAGGGTCTCAAGGCGTGTGAAGCGGAAGAAGCCGGCGTCGTCAGCGGATAGGATAGTGGCGCGTTCGCCCGTCACCTCGATCTGGATGACCTTGATATTCCGTCTGTCATACCGGCCAATCTCCATCGGGTTATCAGGATTGCCGGCGTCGAGTGTGATAAGACTGGGTTGAAATGTTCCCACAAACGCCAGTTCCCGATCCTTCATGGCGGCAAGGGCGACATCATACGCCGGCGCTTCAGGCATGGGAAAGACGCTGGCCAGATGAATGATGGGATAGTCAGCCAGGTCGATCACGCGCAGACTCCCTGGAAACCAATCGGAAGGGGTTCGAAAGGCCGAGGTTGTGATGTAGGCTTTGTCTGCTCCTACCTCGATCGCCGTGGCTTGTGCATCCATGTCCAGGCCGGCATCCGGTATCCAATCGACCGGCGCTGCGAGATCCCAGACTGATAAGTCTCCGCGATAGTCGAGTGCAAGCAGGCGGCCATTGGCGATCTGTACGAACTGAGCATTGGTCAGGGAACGGTATCGGCCGATGACCTCGGTTTGATCGTCATCAAGTTCGATCACCACCATCAGTGTGGCTGCTGTGCTCGTCAGCGCGAGCCGGCCGGTTGCAGCCAACGCACCGGGGTAGGCGTCAAGAACGAGTGTGTCGAGGACGCGGGGAACAGCAGGATCGCGAAAATCGATGTTCAACAGCGCGAATTCTGCGCGGTTGCCGAAATGCTCACCGACGAGCAGCACCATGTTCTCCGTGACAGCAACGTGGATGGGATGCTCATGCTGGAGGAACCCCAGCGACCTGGGCACAGTTGGCGTTGATACGTCGATGGCGCGGAGTCCGGCTGGATAGCGAATCTCGCCGTTTTCATAGACGGCGGTTTCGGTCACGTAGACGCGCTTGCCCTGGAGTGCGATTTTCCAGGCCGCGCCTGGCGTGTCGTAGGCGCCAATTGGCTGTGGCGCTGCGGCATCCGCTACATCGATGATAGCGATGCCTTCATCTCCCACCGCTACGTAGGCTAAGGCGCCGGACAAGGCAATGCCATAGTAATCGGCGCCCTCTATGGCCCGAAGTAGCGGTTGCATGGGGTTGGTCACGTCGAAAACCTGCAGCCCGCCGCCAGCATACTCATCCGGCCACTGCACCCATTCGCGGCCGCAGGTCACATAGACCCGCCCATCCCGTAACTCCACTTGTCTCACCAGGCCCTCCAGATCGCTTTCTCCCAACGGCGCCGGCACGGTGGGCTCGGAGATATCAAAGAGTTGCAGCCTGGCGTGCGCCTGCAGCAAATTGCCAAATGTGTAGGTCGCGTCATCCTTAATGACGAGACACGCAAGCAGGCCGCCGTCAACAGCCAGGTCCAATACAAGGCCAGACAGCAGCTGGCTGCGACCAACGAGCCGCGGATGATCTGGCTGTGATAGGTCGAACACAACGATTTGCGGGCCGACGCCCATGAACAGAAGCCCATTCTGTTCGGCCATGCTGTAGCTTCCGCCCCCGACGTGCTCGACCAGTGCGACATTACCCGCAGTTCCAGGTGATGCAGGCGTGGCTGCCCTGGTTTCTGGCGCGCCGGCGACCGGGGCCAGCCGCCCTTGCACCAGCAAAGAGAGAAGAACGACGGCTTGAATGGTGCTGCGCGCCAGATCGGTCATGAGCCTGCTCGCTTCTGCATTCGCAGTAATGGAATCTATATCACTACAATAGCTGGCGTGTATGAAAACACGATGAAGTTCATGCCTCCTTGAGATGACAAGGTATTCACTATCACGTCCTTCTGTTTCTACTCATATCGCAGCGCGGCGATCACATCCATTCTGGCGGCGCGTCGGGCAGGAAGAATGGCCGCCATGCCGCCGAAGACCAGGCCGATGAGGATTGCAGCCGCCAACCCGGCCCAGGGCCATTGGAAACTGATGCTGAATGCTGCCCCGGCGAAGGCGCCGATCATGGCATAGCCGAGATAGAGCCCGGCCAGCAGACCCAGGGCAACACCGAGGGCGGCCAACAACAGCGCCTCGGCCAGCACCATGCGCCGGATCTGCGACTGGGCCGCGCCTACCGCCCGCGTCATGCCGATCTCGCGTGTGCGTTCGATGACGCCGATGGCCAGGGTGTTGAGCATGGCGATCAGCGATGGGATGGCCAGGAATGCAAACAGCACATAGATCGCCATGAACGCGACCTTGAAGAGCTGCTGCGTTTCCTGGTAGTAGGCCCGGCCTGAGACCATCGTGAACTGCGGGTAATTGCGTTTTACTTCTTTGATCGCCGGTTCGACGGCCGCAGCATCCGCGCCTGGTTCAAGATTCAATTGGACGAAGACATCCTCGGTTTTGTGGAAGTCTTGCGCCAGGTTGGCATGGGAGATATAGGCGGTGACCACCTTGGCATTGAGATAGTCGCTGGCGATGCCGGCCACGCGATAGTCCTGGCGGCCCTCAGGTGTGATCAGCGGCACGGTATCGCCCACCTTTAGCCCGGCCGAACTGGCCAGAAGGCCATTGGCGATGAGCGCCCGCTCTTCCTGCAGGGCGGCGTAGGCGGCGCCGCTTTCGCCAGCAGCGAAGGCGAGGCCTGAGACCTGGGGAAAGGTGACCGGATCGATGCCTACTACCGATAGCTGCACGCCATCCCCCTGGGTTGCGCCGGCGATGCCCTTCTTGAGCCCCGGCGAGGCAGGTGCAACTGCAGCCACGCTGGCGGCGTAGCGCAGCGAACTGACGGGGCCAACGCCATCGATGGCGCGCAACTGCTCGGTGAAGCGGTTGTCGGCGCCAAGATTATTGCCCCACACTCCTACGGCTGGCGGAATGAAGAGGTAGTCGCTGCCCAGACTTTGTTTCATGATGTTCATGAAAGTGCCCTGAACGCTGGTGGCGAGTTCGCCGCCCACCACGACGATGGCCAATGCGACGATGGTGGTGCTGGCAGTGATGGCGACGCGGCCGGGATGGCGGGTGAGGTTCTTTTCAGCCAGGAAGCCGCTGCCCTGGCGGGCGAACAGGCGGCCCAGCAACGACCCAAAGGCCAGGGCAAAGGGGCGGACGAAGGCGGGGGTGATGAGAAGCAGACCGAGCAGGAAGACCATGGCCCCTGCTGACACCCAGTCCGAGCTTCCCATCAGGAGGATGAGCAGAGCAAGGGCGATGAACGCCAGCCCCAGACCTGTGGAAACCAGGTAGGAACGGCGTTGGGCCAGCTTTTGCGCGGCAGTATCCTGCGCCGGGCGCAGCGCTTCGAGCGGGGTGACGCGACCGGCGCTCAGCGCTGGCAGCAACCCGGCCAACAACGTGACACCCAGACCCAGGACGACTGTCACCACCACCAGGGCGGGCGTCACCACCGGCGCGCCGAACTGGATGTGGATGAATTGCTCCACCAATGGCGATGCAGCCCTCAGGAGTACAAGCGCGATCAGGTAGCCCAGGGTTATTCCGGCCACGACGCCGGCAATGCCTTGCAGTAGACCTTCGGTCAGAATCATGCCCAGGACGACGCGGCGGCTGGCGCCGATGGCCCGCAGCATGCCGATATCGCGGCGGCGCTCGGCCACAACCGTGCGGAAGGTGTTGAAGATAATGAAGGCGCCCATGAACAAGGCCAGGAAGCCAAAGACATTGAACATGGCCTGGGCGATGCGCAGATTGGCGACGATGGCCGGTTCGGTCGAAAGCCCGCCGAAGTCGTAGTCCTGTCCCAGCAAGGCGCGGACGGCCTGCTCGATTTCATCCCGCCGGGCAGGGTCGGTGGCGTCGAACTGGGCCTCGATGGTGTTGATCTGGTTGGGCGCGGCCAGCAGCCGTTGCGCGGTGGGCAGGGTAACCAGCAGATCTTCGTTGCCGGGCCGGCCGCTTGCAGCATAGACGCCGGCAACGATCAGGTTGGTCAGGCCCTGGGCGGTGGGCAGGCTGAGCGTATCGCCGGGCTGGAGGTCCAGGTTGTCGGCCAGGCTGCTGGCAATGACGACCGCGTCTGTATCGGTTGCTTGCAGGTAGCGGCCTGCCTGGATGTTTGGCTCCCGCAGCTTTCGGGCGTCGTCGGGATTCACACCTACCAGCGTGACCATGTTGAACGGGTCGGGTCTGGCCGGGTCATGGTCGAAAAAGTCGGCGGGCAGGTTGAGCGGACGGGCCAGTAAGCCCTGTGCGGCGCGTATGCCAGTCAACGAGCGCACCTGGTCGAGCACGGCGGGGGTGATGGTCTCGCCGGTCCGGTGTCGGATTGACAAATCAACCTGCTGCGAAGCGACCAGTATCGTGGCCTGAAACGCTCGCAGCATTGTCGGCACGAGGATGTTCATGCCGAAGATGACCAGGACGCCGAACATAACGGCCAGGGTCGTGAGGAACGAACGCATTTTGCGTCCGTTGAGATAGCGTAAGGCAAGAGTGAAGAAGAGTTTCATAGCGCCGCCAGAGTGTCAGCAACAAGATGGGCATGTCCCATCGGCTGGTAGGGTTGGGCGCCGTCATCGTCGAGCTGCGTTTCATTGACAATGGCGCCGTCCTTGAGAAAGACGATGCGATCGGCGTAGGCGGCGATGCGCGGGTCGTGTGTGACCATGACGACGGCGCGCCCCCAATCGTCGGCGACCTGGCGCAGCAAGCCGGCAATCTCATCGGACGCGCGTGTGTCCAGGTTGCCTGTGGGCTCGTCGGCCAGGATGAGAACAGGGTCGGCTACCAGGGCGCGGGCGATAGCCACGCGCTGCTGCTGGCCGCCGGAAAGCTGGTCGGGACGATGCAGCGCCCGCTCGGCCAAACCCACCTTGTCCAGCCAGGTCCTGGCGTGTTCTATTGCTGTTGTCGCTGGCACGCCGTCCAACAACAAGGGCAGGGCGGCGTTTTCGACGGCGTTGAGCACCGGGATCAGGTTGAAGAATTGAAAAACGAAGCCGATTCTGCGGCGTCGCATTTCGGCCAGGGCATTGTCGTTCAGATCGCTGAGTTGGAGTCCGTCGATGAGAATCTGACCTTCCGTGGGCCGATCCAGCCCACCCAAGAGGTGGAGAAGGGTGGATTTGCCGCAGCCGCTTGGCCCCATGACGGCCACGAATTCGCCGCCGTTCACTTTGAGGTTGACGCGGTCGAGGGCGGTGACGGCAGTTTCGTTCTTGCCGTAGACTTTGGTCAGGTTGTTGGTTTGGATGAGCGCCATGGTGGGTTCCTTGGTGGTGTTGAATAGGGGCCCGACGGAAGCAAGGCCTGGAACAAGACAGGAATTCGTTCCGCCCGCTTGGCCCTATCGGGTTGTCTTCTTGGGTCTGCCGCGTGGCTTTACCTCGACGCTTGGAGGCGGCTGTCGCTTGATGTCATCCAATCGCTGCTCGACGATATCCAGCCAGCGCAAATCGGCTTCCAGGTGCATGACAACCTGGTCGAGCAGCAGGATCAGCGCCAGGTCCTGGCGGGGGTCGGCTTTGCTGCGGCGGGTGGCGACGGCGTGCAACTCGCGGTAGAGGCTGGCGCGCTGGGTGTGGATGACTTTGTACGGGTCCGCCGCTTGTGTGGCCAGGCAGAGCATGAGTTTGAGGAAGAACTCGTCGCGATGGTGCTCAGATGGAATGGGCGTGGCGAACCAGTCCAGCAGATGCTTCTGGCCTGCCTCAGTGATGCAGAAGATGCGCTTCTCCGGGCCGCCTGCCTGCTCGACGCCCTCTTCCGCCACCAGCCCGGCCTCTTGCAGCCGGGCGAGCGTCGTGTAGATCTGAGCGGGCTTGACATCCCAATTACTCTGCCCGCCAACAACCGCTTCGAAGGCGGCGTGGAGCTCGTAGCCATGACGGGGATGTTGGGCCAGCAGGCCCAGCAAGCTGTTGCGGACAGACATAAATGGTCTGGAATAAGGAAGTAAATGGAGTGTATAAAAACTATACTACAAGTTAATACTTTTGTCAAGACCGATTTTGATATTCGGATTATGGCTGGCCGGTGATGGTGAGCAGGCGACAAAGGGGCGGGCGCCTGGCGGCTGACTGAGTTCGACGCCCTCCGCGTGCCGCCAGGTGATCGGGCGTCCAGAGTCCAGAGCCGCTCTCTTTCTCTCTGCAATCCATGTGATAAAATAGCGCCGATTTGTGGCAGGTAAGTTGCCAGACGATTGACCGCCATAGATGCTGTCTGTTTCGCACCTCTGCCTCTTCTTCATCGCAGCCGGAGCGCCTGGTTACGTGCAAATCATTGCTGTTGATGGTCGCTACAGCGAATGAAGTAGCATGCAGGTGCAGGGCCTGTCTCGATCATGTTACTGCGAACGAAGTTTGATCCGCCATCGATTCCAGGGGACCTGGTGGTTCGACCGCGCCTGATCGATGCACTTTATCAGGGCCTGAACCGCCCGCTCGCCCTGATCTGCGCCCCGGCCGGCTATGGCAAGACGGTTCTTGCTGTTTCCTTCCTGGAGACGTGTTCGCTGCCCAGTGTCTGGCTCTCAATCGATGAGAACGACAACGATCTGCGGTTGTTTCTGGACTACCTGCTGGCGGCGATCGACTCTGTGTTTCCGGGGTCGGTGGCTGGCACGCAGGCACTTCTGGCAGGAAGCAACTTGCCGCCGGTTTCAGCCATCGCTGACACCTTGATCAATGAATTGGCCGGCGTGGGGCGTGAGTTCATTCTGGCGCTGGATGACGTGCACGAAGTCCGCGAGCCAGACATCTACAGCTTCCTCGGCGCACTGCTGAAGCATCCCCTGAGGGGATTGCACCTGATGCTCCTCACACGCCGCGAGCCGGCGCTGGCGTTGGGGATGCTAAGAGCGCGCGGCCAGATGACCGAAATCCGGTCACAGGATCTGCGGTTCTCTACCGAAGAGACGGCCGCATTCATGGCCCGCGCCATCAATACAGCCCTTCATGATGAGGCGATTGCGGCGCTGAGCGAGAGGACGGAAGGCTGGGCGGCGGGACTGCGGTTGGCGGCGCTGACGCTGCGGTACGGCGGGGCCGTCGCTGGCGCTTCCGGCGGGGCCGTCGCTGGCGCTTCCGGCGGGGATGTTGATCGGCGGGCGGCGGGATTCCATGCGGAGAACCGCTATGTGATCGATTACCTTGTGGGCGAGGTGCTCGCCCGCGTTCCTGTCGAGACGAGAGATTTTCTGATCAAGACGTCGATTCTCAACCGGCTGAGCGGTGCTCTATGTGATGCGGTAGTGGAAACGAATGGGGCGGCGTTGGGCGGGCAGGCGCAGTTGGAGTGGTTGGAAGACGCGAACCTGTTCACAACCTCGTTGGATGAGGAACGCCTCTGGTATCGTTACCATCAACTCTTCCGGGTGCTCTTGCAGAGGGAGTTGGAGCATCGGCAAGCCGCCGAGGAAGTCCGCTCTCTGCACCGCCGCGCCAGCGCCTGGTATGCCAGCCAGGGGGATATCGAAGAGGCATTGCGGCATGCCCTGGCCGGCCAGGACACACTGGGGGCAGTGCAGTTGGTGGCGCAGCACCGCCATCACCTGCTCAATACAGAGCAGCGTCCCCGTCTGGGACGATGGCTGCGGTTGTTCTCAAGCGCTACTCTTGCCCAGGACCCTGACTTGCTGCTGGCCGCGGCCTGGTGCGCGCAGCTCGGCCGAACCGATCCCCGGAGGGTCATGGAAATGGTTGACCAGGCTCAAGCCCTTGTCGACCCCATGATAGGCAAAGCGGAGCGCGCCCGCCAGCTCCAGGGCGAGATCGATACGCTGCGCAGTACCGCCAAAGGCTTTGCTGCCAACGACCCGCAGGGCGTCATTGCGCTCGCTACTCGCGCCCTGGCGACCATGCCTGAGGAGTGGCGCCTGGCGCGCTCCACGGCGTGGCTGCATCTTGCAGCCGCTTATCAGATGTCCGGCCAACTTGATCGCGCCCACGCGGTGTTAGCAGAAGGACGGCGGGAAGGCGCGACTGAGGTCGGTCCGCCACGCGCGCGTGTTTTGGTATCGAGTTGTTTCATCTACTGGATGGCTGCGGATTTACCGGGCCTTCTATTGGCGGCCCAACACGCGATCGATCTCAGTCAGCCGGCCAACCTGTATGAGACGCTTGGTTGGGGGCACTGCTTCGCGGCTGCTGGCTACTACCAGCGCAATGACTTGGCTGCCGCCGAGCTGCACGCCAGCATCGTGCAAGGGCAGCGCTATCGGTGTGATCCGATCTCTGTTGCGCAGAGCGCATTCGTGTTGGCGACGTTGCACCAGATGCGCGACCGGGCCGAGGAGGCGCGCCTGCTACTTGATGGGATAAACGACTATCTCCTGGAGACGCAAAGCGAGGTCCTGGTGCCGGTCGTCCAGGCGTTTGGCGCTGAACTCGCGGCGCGGCAGGGCGACCTTGAGGCGGCGGGTCACTGGGCGGCGACGGTTGGCCCCCTGGTGCCGCTTGGGGCCATGGCTTTCTTCTACGCCCCCCAATTGACTTTGCCCAGGGTGCTCCTGGCCATGAACACGCCTACCAGCCGGCGGCAGGCGGCGGCAGCGCTTGCCCGGTTGTACGCCTTCGTCACCGAGACCCACAATACGCGCTTCACGATCGACGTTCTCGCCCTGCGAGCCGTGCTCCACGATGCCGAGGGGAACGAGACGGCGGCGCTGCAAACGCTGGAGCAGGCAGTGGCCCTGGCCCAACCCGGCGGCTTGATCCGTGTCTTTGTAGACCTGGGGCCTTCGATGGCCGGGCTGATGGCGCGGCTGGCCAGGCGAAGCGTCGCTTTGGGCTTTATCGAACAAATTCTGCACGCCTTTCCGCTCACTTTCTCGTCCCACTCTTTGGAGGCGTCCGCCACCCGCCACCCCGGCCCGCAGGCGAATCTGATCGAGCCCCTGACCTATCGTGAGCTCGACGTTCTGGCGCTGCTGGCGCAGCGGTTGAGCGCCAAGGAGATCGCGCAAGCGTTGGTCATTTCCGAGGCGACGGCGAAGAAGCACTGTGCAAACATCTATCAGAAGCTGGCGGTGAACAATCGCCGTGAGGCGGTGGCGGCGGCAATTGCCCTGGGATTGTTGCCCCAGCAGCGCTGATGCTGCATTCGGTTACCCCTACTACTTTTCTACCCATCTTTGGCCCTTGTTGCGGGTTGGGCTTGGTGATAGCCTCGATATACGGTTTGAACCATTGATGCCGTCACGCGCGCGTTGCTTTGACGCGGTGGATTGAACCTCCGTATGTGCGGCGCGGGTGCAAACCTGCGTCCCTCCGGTCGTACTTCGACCGACTCCTGCGTCTCAACAAGAGGCTTTAAACCAAAGTAAGGAGTGAGACCTGATGCAAACCAGCAGAAGGCTCTCCATCGACTCGCCGGCCACCTACAGGTTGCGCATCCAGGGCATCCTGGATGAACGCTGGTCCGACTACATCGGTGGTGCAATGATTCGAGTACAAAGCCAGCCTGATGAGCCGCCGGTGACGATGGTCACTGCCGACTTTCAGGACCAGGCGGCGCTGGCCGGCGCGCTGAGCCTGCTCTATGATCTGGGTCTGCCGCTGTTGTCGGTGGAGTGTGTTGGCATCTCGTCGCTGGAAACGGGCTAAACGGCCCAGCAATACTGGGCGGCCCAGAAATACTGGGCGACGCAAGCGAGAGTCAATGGTCATGACATGGAGGTTGCTGAGCAAATCATCTCGGAGTCGCTCATCCGCAGTATCGAAGATCTTTCATCGGTGACGCAGACGGTCGTTTCCTCTATCCGTCACACACACAGGAGGACTACAAAATGCCTTGTCTTTTTGCCATGTTTGCGGGATTGTTCCCACGCTTAGGAACGCTGTTTATCTGGCTGGCTCGTCCCGCCTACTTCAACGCAGCCTTCGGCGGCAGCTGGTTCTGGCCGCTGCTGGGTATCATCTTCCTGCCCTTCACCACCCTGATGTACGTGCTGCTCTGGTCCGCCACCGGGCTGACCGGCTGGGACTGGTTCTGGCTGGTGATGGCCGTGATCATCGACGTGATGCACTACAGCAGCACAGCCTACAGCAACCGCAAGCAGATCCCCGGTATGTCGGGCAGTTGAACGTTTCCCCAACGGCGGCAAAGCGCCGGCCTGCGGGCCGGCGCTTTGCCGTCAACTCGATCGAGCGGGCATCGCTCACCACTTAAGTGAAGGAGGTAGTATCACATGATTAGCAGAGGACCCGTCGATGTGTACGTCATGGCCGCCGGAGAGCCGCGCTTCGACGGCACGGTTTTCAAGGCCCTTGAGCGCCAGGTGTCGGAGGGCACAATCCGAGTGCTGGACGCCATGGTGTTGCTAAAGGACCCGGAAGGGACGTGCTGGAGCATCGACATTGAAGACCTGCCGGAGGAAGACCGCGCCTTGTTGGGGTTCATCGATACCCAAACGCACGGTCTGTTCGACTCCGAAGACGCTGACACCCTGTACGAGGGAATGGTGCCGGGGTCGGCAGTCTTCGCCGTGGCCATCGAGCATACCTGGGCGCTGGAAATTGTCAATGCGCTCTACAACGCCGGCGTGGACGTGGCCCTGAACTTCCGCGTGCCGGCGCTCGTCGTCGATGAGGCATTTGCCTCGCTTACTGCAAACGCCTAAAGGAGATCAAGATGCCAGGACTCATGAGAGGGATGGTGCGCACCGCTGCCGTGGTGGGCACGGCGACCGCCACCCGTAATGCCGTCAACCGGCGGCAAGCCGACAAGAATGCGCAGGCCTACACGCAGGCGATGAACAACGCCGCCGCCGAACAGGCTCAGTATGCCGCGCCGCCGCCGCCTCAGGAGCAGTATGCCCCGCCAACACCGGCGATGCCGGCGCCGCAAGACGACATGATCACCCAGCTCGAGCGCCTGGGCGCGCTCAAGGCCCAGGGACTCCTGACCGAAGAAGAATTCGCCGCCCAGAAGGCGAAACTGCTCGGGATGTGATCGAGTCGCGAGACCCTTCGGATTGAGGGACAACTCCCCACTCCGAAGGGTCTTTTCTTATGCGGCGATTCCCCAGGGTATCCGTGTTTTCTCCTACCAAAGGGTAAACCATGAAGTCGCGATCTCTTGCAGCTTTACTTCTCACCCTGGGCGTTCTGGTGGCGAGCGTCGCGCCCAGCCAGGCAGGTCCTTCTGCGGCGCAGGAACAGGCGGGGCGCGTCCAACGGATCAGAGAACGCCTGCAGGCTGGTGAGACGCATGCTTTTCGCCTCAAAGACCTCCAGGCAGGGGACACGCTCACCATCTCTATGCAGTCGACCTCAGGCAACCTGGACCCTGCGATCGGGATCATG